>Ga0209147_100207_pt1 | contig 63082 bp, 95 predicted proteins | sample AraplaCol_mLB_r2_FD_184278 | JGI IMG/M metagenome (GOLD analysis project Ga0209147, IMG submission 184278) | Arabidopsis root microbial communities from North Carolina, USA - plate scrape CL_Col_mLB_r2 (SPAdes) (version 2) | ecosystem: Host-associated > Plants > Roots > Endosphere | place: USA...
ACAGATTCACTCAATTACGAAATCGTTGAATAGCGGGACAAAAAACAGATTATTTTCTCATTTCACTGCTTTGGTAACAGATCCCATCCTTAATGATGTTTTTTGGGAATTACGGGGAGTTAGAACTGATTCTTATGACAGCAGTCTGACCAGAGAAGAAGTTCTAGATCGAATACGACGTTATATCAGGTCGTCATTAAAAAATTATCGTAAAAATAGTAAAGGTGAATTCAAACCAGAAGTAACAAAAAGAATGATGGTAGAGGTTAATTTTACTGGTGTTGGTGGTGAGCATAATGACACGCATTTCGGAATTGTGTGGGATTCTGACCCCATTCGCGATAACGTTTTAGTTATACCAACCACAAGCCTAAAAGAAGATAAAAAATTCTACAATCATTACTTTTCAATCGGAAAAGTTGATTTCTTTACAAAAGAAACTGTTGTTATGTTGGACCAAACGTTAGCAATTAGCCATAAGAGAATAACCAAGGAAACTTTTACTGACCCTAGTTCCAGAGCTATAACTCCTGTCTATATAAGCCAAGATCAGGAATGGAGAATTCGTGATGGAATTCGTGTTAGCTATTTAGGGCAACCAACACTGTTTGATTATTTGCTCAAAAATTTTCGGGGATTCATTCCGGAAATGTCAAATGAACCATTACAACATTCTCACTTGCTGAGGCCCTTTATTCTTGTCAGTAATGATCCTGAAAAATTGCAGTATAGCTTGATTGACGATCCTGGTACGGTTTACACAATATTTTGGAAGAGCTCTTCTGTCTCCAGAGGGCAACGGGATAGATTGTTGTCAACTTGGCACTATGCGCTTGGAGAACATTATAAAGATCCTGTCACTAACAAAAGAATGGGTGTAAAAATACTTCGCAGAACAAGTATTGCAGCGGCGTACAGTAATTTGATCGGAGCAGCATCTCCATAAATTACGTAATTCGGTATTGCGAAAATGGTAGTCTTGTCCTATAATTTAGTCATGGAAGCAAACGCGTGCTTGGGGATCCGAGCAATTTTTGCAAGACAATAGAGCGGACACGGGGTACCGTGGCAAAGAACCTCTGGGATAATATCTCAGAGGTTCTTTGTTTTTCGTTCTTGCTTTGAATTGTCAAACGGTTTGAAAACCATAATGTGTCCACATAGCTCACACTTGCGATTTTGTCTTCGATTGTATTGTTTGGCGTTTGAAAGAGCTGATTCTAAATCTATAGCAGATATAACAGTGACATACTCTTCACTTTCACATTCTGGATTCACACAAGAGAGAAAAATCCCGAATCTACTCATAATCTTTCTCCAATCACTGGGTTATTACCAATAGATTATTTCGAAGAATATCGAGTTATTCTCGTAGATATTACATACTCCAAAAGTCATCCTGTTTAACATTCGGATCCACCTGGCGCAGCACCTGGAGGATCTTTTTCATTGTGCTTCCAGAAGGTAGCTTTGAAGCGTCTTTACAAAGATTCGTTATGGTATCCTCGCTTACTTGAGCTTGCTTTGATAACCACGATTGGCGAATACCTCTTGCATCCAGCCATTTCCCTAATTTTGAACGTTGTTTTCCTAACCCGTACATAAAATCACCTCAGTCACAGCTTTGACCAGGTATCCGAAAAAAATACGTGCCATCCCCGAAAAAACTCGGAATTTTGGACAATCAGTCCCTCGTAGTCTTTACTACACCAGCAACCTCACTAGAGACCGCCATACATACCGACATAAGCCTACCGCATTAAACAAGCCGAGAACCGAATGGAGAGGAGAAAAAGCAGTTTTGTTAAGAGCGGAGCGATGAGCATAGCGAAGCGCGAGCTCTGAGCGCGGAGGAGGCGGAATTGCATGAATGTTTGGGGGAGCGCAGCAACAGTCCTGGACAATTACCTGCAGAACATCGCCCGTGATACAATGATCGATCTATTCGGCGGGGTGCTACTTGGGGGATTGCCGACTGTTCGTTTGGCTGATGGACTTTATGTCGTCGCGAAAGGTATCGCCACAGCGTGTGCGTTGACGTATTTGGCACTCAAGGTTCCGGGGTGGGTAAATGATAGGGTCAAGGTGAAGGAACGTCTAATTCGGGCATTTATCGCGTCTGGAACCTACGTGGAAAGGCAGCGAAGGGATATCGGTGATGGAAAAATCAAACCGTACCGGATATTTCCGACCATCGAGCGCGTGTCGATCGCAAGCAACTGCACGACCGTGAATATCCATCTGCCAATGGGGATGGATCCGGCTGTCATCGAGCGAAACGCATGGGTGTTCCAAAATACCTTCGGCCCAACCGCGCAGCTTGTGAACGACAAGGCAGGACGATTCCGCCTGCTGATACCGAAGCAACTACCGGCCAAGATAGCTTACGATCTAGAAACAGCAAAGGCTGCCATGAAGAGAGCAGGGGGCTTTGCACTCTACATTGGGGAGGCGTACAACGGTAGCGTGGCCGTCGATCTAAAGCAAACGCCACATGCCGGCCTGGTCGGCGTCACTGGATGGGGTAAGTCAACGGCCCTGCGCGTGATCCTCAATACCTGGCTGCAGGTGTACGGCCCGGATCGGCTCCGTCTGTTCCTTGGTGATCTGAAAATGACCGAGTTTGGTATGTACCGAGGCATTCCTCACATAGAAGGCAGCATCGCTGTCCGGAAGGGGGAAGTCGTGGCAATGCTGGCGGAAGTACACGAAATCCTTTTGTACAGACAAGAGCAATTCCACGTGGCGGGTGCTGTAGACCTGGACGAATACGAGGAGTTGACCGGCGAGACGCTGCCATTCGTCGTGGTTTGCATCGATGAAGTAGCCAGTCTGGAAGGGGAGGCAGTTGCTCATGACATCCTTGAAGAGATCGGGCAGCTGGGACGTAGTTTTGGCATCTTCCTCATGCTCTCACAGCAACGGGTTGACCGCGAAGTGATGGACGGCAAATTGAAGAACAATCTGAATGTGCGGATTGCTTACCGAATGAGCGACGATATGAACAGCCGCATGTTTTTGAGTAGCACGGCAGCAGCCGAATTGAACACCAAAGGCCGTTGCTATGTAAAGCAGGCAACGGACATGGTAGAGGTTCAGACGCCATGGCTGGCACCGAAGGAAGCACGGCAACAAATTGCCGCGATCAAAAAGCGGTTCACTGGGGTTAAGAAAGCGCCATTGATACCGCCGATCAACCCGGATGTGCCGCAGCCAGTTGAATTAGGCCGAGAAGAAAGCAATGACCTGCGGGAGCTTTTGAACGCCCTTATGGAAGAACAGGAGGTGCCACCCCATGCGAGCGCGTGACAGAGCAATTCTCCGCGATCTGGAGCGGTTCCGTTGCCTCTCCCGGGACGATGTAATCAAACTTCATTTCAGCGGTGTCAAGGACAGCGTAAATGCCGCAAATAGAGTCCTCCGCCGGTTGCGCGATCGGGGCGAAGTAGAAGTCATCACCAGCCAATCACCATACGTGTACGCTGTGAAGCCAGCGCCAATCAAGCGTGACTCCCAAAAGATCCCTCACTACTTGGAAATTGCCGCGGTCTTTCACCAGATGTGTCGTTTGCGGCAACCTGACCTATTCATTCCGGAACCCAAATATGGCAAGGGGTTACCGGAACCAGACGCATTTGCCCTCTGGGGGAAACCGATGTTTTTGGAAATACAACGTAATCAGTTCACGCCTGCCATTTGGTCAGATAAATTTGCCAGGTATCGCACTCTGTACCACCGTGGCGACTGGTCACGGGAACCATGGCAAAACAAACAGACGCCGACCTTCCCCTGGCTGATTATCCTAACAGAGAACCGGATCCCGGTTCCAGATGGTCTATCGTTCAAGGTATTTCAAATTAAGAGCATAAAGGAGTTGATCAAAGCATGAACACGAGCTGTGTAAAATGCGGTAAGCCCCAACCTCGCCCGCAGATATGCGATGATTGTCTTGGCAGAGGAGGGCGGTGACATTTCTCTGTCATACTCGTCCACGAATGGGCGAGTTTTTTTGTTCTAAATCGGACAAGTCACACATAATGTCTCAGTAAATGTGTAACACCGTAACTTGTTAACAGTGTTCCTGAGATAACAGCCGAAGAGAGGTGTCTTTTCGATGCAAATTAGGGTAGGGCAGGGCCAACCGGTGCCTATAAGAAAAGTACGATCAGATAAAAAAATACGAGTCAATTCTTCGCTTTCTCAGGACACCCATAACAAACTCGTTATGTTGGCCACTAGCTGCGGCTTGACCAAGACAAGCATGCAGGAAAAGATCGTCGAAGCAGTTCTCAATTCACCTGAATGGGTGAACTTCTTCCAAGATCGTTACAACAAGACCGGCCGATACCGGGTCATTCCGATGAAAGAGAACGGAAAAATCACCTACCTGCTGCCTTGAGTTGATTCCTCATGATCTTAGCTGCAGTTTGTGCCTTCTTCCAGTTGGAATAACACTTCTGGCACATACCAATTTGCAAACGCCAGGCTCTCCTGGAGCATTCAAGTGTGCCACACTCACATCTTTGCACGACTATCCCGACCCTTCCGAATTGTTTCGATGGTATCAGGATTGCCTCATCTGGGAATATTTATACTATCAGCGGTAAATGTACGGCTCCAGCAGGGGGAATCTGTCAGCTGTAGCACGTTTTAATGCTCCGTAAAAGACACCACAGAAGTTATTGAAATCGCGCTCTTTATAAAGCTGCTTGGTTCGTTTCCAAGTATCGGATGCAATCTCCGCAAGCGTAGCATCATTTTGAAGTCCGCAAAGCTTGTCCACTAGCAGAACCTTACCCCATAGGCGGAAAGCTACTTGTCCGTCAGCGGTGTCTCTCATGATGGAAGAGGCAAACTCATCTGGCACATTTTTCGGAACCTTCTTCCAAACACGGGAGTTCGGAATACGTATTTCTTTTCTTACGTCTTTATGATTTTCTTCGGTAGACAACCCAGTTTTAAAAGACACAGTTTCGGTGGCGATACATTGCTCTTCAGGCATTGGCGTTGTTGGCGTTTCAGGTTCATTACAATGTGACATTGGCAATGTGCCATTCAACGTGCCATCAGTAGGGGAGGGGAGCTCCCGGAGGTCTTCCATCGGACGGATCTGATAGATGTTTGAGCCGCGCTCACCACGTTTTTTTCTCCTGGTGATCCGTGTGATGATTCCGTAGGACTCGAGCTGCTTCACAGCACGCCAAAAAGTCCGTACGGAGATCCCTAGCTTGGGTGCAAGCGTTTCGGCCTCCGCCCAGGAGACACCAACGACCTTGCAGCTGTACCGAGCCAGTCTCTTTAGGAGATTAACGGCGGATTCGGTAAGCTCATGCCCATGCGTATACAGGAACCGGCGGACAGTCTTGTCCATGTCAGATACGCTGGCGAAAGTAGCCAACGACTGATCAATACTGATTGTATTCATATGTATTCTCCTCCCAGCAGGGAAGGAAGAAGCAAACCCGTAAACTCGGTTTCTTGCAATAAGAAACTAGACCTTGCATGCTCGCTTTTTTCGCGATATAATGAAGGCAACAATTTGGATATTGAGTTTTTGTTCGGGTCCGGTGCTACCAACACCGGGCTTTTTCCTTTTCTGCAGTTCTTTTTTTATGTCGGGAAACCAAAAAGCGCCCTGCACCGATCCGGCTGGATGGTAACAGAGCGCTATGTATGTCGAGGTTTGACAAACATTACCGATACTTCCGCCTTGAAAGAATCACCCGAACGGGTTATACTAAGGTCGAAAGATCGGAGCGTTCAGTTTTACCGAGTCTCGTTCGGTGGCTGATGAATCTGTTGAGAGCGCCAACTCTCTTAGATTCCCGATCATTTTTTGTTTTCAAATCTTTCTGTGGATAGTTTAGCATGTTTTTGGCAAGGTTGTCCACATGTGAATAGTTTTCCGACTGATCGGCGTAATTGCCGGTCAGTTTTTTTATTTAGTAAGGGGGGGGCCGAAATTCCCGCCGCAATCTATTTAGACTTCGGAGTCGCACTGTGGATAACTTAATTTGTGTGAAGATTTATAGTCTGTTCTCCCAAGCAAATAATCAATCGATACATCAAAATAGTTCGCGATATCAAGAAGTGTATCGACTGTAGGGTATGATTTTTCCGACAAATACAAACTAATTGAAGATTTATGTAATCCTACAGCTTCAGCTAGATCTTTAGCCATTGCATTACTCTGTTCTAATAGTAGGCCAAGCCGTTCAGAAAAAATTCTCCTATGTTTTGGCATATTATGTCACCCCTTGACAGTTGAGTGAGACTCAACTACTATGATTTTAGTACATGATTTCATGTACATGAAAGGGCAAGTAGATTCTGAAATAAATCTACTCGCGCCTACTGCTTCGCTCTCTTTTTAGTTCTTCTACCGAAACAACTTCTAATTCATACATGCTTTCGACAGAGCAACCTAGTACAGCAGAGATGTTGATCGCATTCTCTAACGTCATGATGGCGCGATCATGGGCATAATTGTTAATCTGTTGCCGAGTCATTCCTACGCGATCAGCTAGTTCTTGCTGACTAAGGTCAGAATTTTTTAGGTGCAGAAGCAGCAGGCAGCGTCCGACTCGAAAAGCCATAGCTGCCTCCTGGGGTTAGTCAGTTAGAACTAATGATATCACAATCAACCAAAATGTGGCAAAGATACATAGGTGGTTAGGAGGAGTCCATAATGACGATTTTGGTACGCAATATTGCCAACGTAGTTACTGAAGCAGTCGAAAAATCTCAAATGCAGAAAATAAATATTGCAAGAGAGCTTGGGCTTACTCTGCCACAACTTAGTCGTTATCTTAGCGGAAAACGCCCATTTGACCTGAAATCTTTGGATGGAATAACCGAACTCCTGGGACTATCTAAGGGGTATTTCTATGACGAATACATTCAAGATTGCTGGCATGCTCCTCGAAATCGAAATTCACGAATTGAGAACTTCCTCTGGCACACAAAGAGTAACGGGAAAGAGGAATACACAAGTAAGATGGTCAACCTTCTTTTGGATAGTGGAAAAGGACTAGACGATCTGTACAAAGCAGGTGAGAACTTTTATAAAAATGGTATGAATGACGAGGCGCTTTATTTCTTCAACTTAGTAATTGAAAATGAACGGAATAGATTAGCAGAATGTCTGGCGTTAAGCTACTATCGCAGGTTTATGATTGTTAGAGATTGGGATATGGACTATGCGTTTGAGGCAGCAACGAAACTTGGAGAGCACGTACGAACTTTATCGGGGAAGGTCATGTATGAGGCTTATATCAACATAATGACAATATTCTACGTGCTTGATAAGTGGGAACACTTGCTTAAATACGGATACGAAGTTAGTTCTGTTATGGAGAGGTCGAAAGATCGAGATTTATTCCTTTATGCCAAATGTCTGTCTTATCTTGGATTTGCATACAGACACAACAAACAGTATGACAAAGCTTTGGAAACTCACAAAAAATGCGGCCAACTTCCAGGGGAGACCTTTAAAATTTGGGAGGAGTTAAATTGTTGTGTGGTGCTTCTTGAGTCAGGCCAACAAGAGAAGGTATATGAATTGATCAACCTGACTCTAAAATATAAATCAGAGGCTCCAAATCACTTAGACCATATTTTTAGCGCCTTTGTCAAAAGAAAAAGTTACGATGAAATGGATTCTTTCCTTCCGCAATTTGCAAATGAAATTAAAGAACTCTTTGCAAAGAAAGACCCTTATAACAAAAAAAGAGCGATTCGAGTCCGATTACTCCTAGCCGACTTCTATATAAATCAAGGGCGACATGAGGAGGCAGCGTATTCAATGAAGACTGCTCTTCATCTAGCCAGACAGCTACGCTTAACGAATCAAGTAGATGAATGTATCAGAATGCTTAACCGATTTGGAAAAAACGATATAGAACTGATATGTTCAGCAATATAAAAAGAGCATCTAACGATGCTCTTTTTCATTTATTACCAGCCGCCACCACTATCTGATGTAGTAACAACTGGCGGTTTATTTTCATCAATGTCAGGTTTTGGAGCCCAACCACCGCCACTGTCTGCTGACGCTACTGCAGTTACTGAGAATACTGAAAGCACCAACATCAGTGTAAGAAATGCGTTTTTCATGCGAATCACATCCTTGTTTGTGCTGTATACAGAACAAGAGTACCACATAATTTTTACATTGTCGACAAATGTCGGAAAATTTTGTTGCGGTTTCCATTATCTTCACTCATCGACTAATGGAAACTTGCCGTATGATAAAATTGTAAAATACACAATTGTCCAAATCAACATCATGTGGGACAATTAAAATAGACATACAAGAACGTTTGTTCTCATCGGAGGGGTTATTTTATGGATGCAACGTTAAAAAACAATATGGATGACAATGTAACTAACTCTGCAGATGATAAAGAGAGAAAATGGACAACCCAAACTTTAAACACTTGTTTTTGGATATTTGAATCTGATGAACCAGAAGCACTTGAGCTTAGAGAAAAACTGATAGCGGTGCTTACGCCAGAGCAAAGAAAGAAAATGGAGGCCATCCTGCAAACGTAGGATAGGCCTCCTTTTTACTTTACGCTGTCGATGATCTTCAACCATGAATCGATTTGATCATCTGACATTTCTTTTATCAATTCAATTAATCTTTTTCTCTTATCAGAAACGGTTGGATCCTCTAATGCAGAATTAAGGGGATCTATTCCGTCATCAGAAATAAATCCTGCAGCTTTCATTAGGTCTTCATATGGATAGTCATAGGCCAAAGCTAATTTTCGTAATGTGTCTGGTGATGGAGATATTGGGCCTTTGCTGCGTGAGCTTTGATTTATTTCTATAGATCGGATGTATGAAAAACTCATACCAGTCTTATCAGCTACCTGACGTAGGGTGAGTTTTTTCTCTTTTCTTATCTTTTCAAGAAGAGAACCTAATTGATTTCTCATCATCATATCCACCTTTTGTATTGTTTACAGTACATATTGTACAGTTTGCAGTACAAATTTAGAAGAGGAGCATGTGTTCGTGTAGAATTTTGCGTTAAATCGTTGACATTATGTTCTGCTAGCAGTACAATTTGTGCTGTAGACAGAACTAAATGAATGAGTATTTGTACATAGATGGATGGTGAATGTAATGAGGAGCAATAAAGTTTGGGAACTTCGGCAAGAGTACGGCGTTACGCAGGAAGAATTAGCATCTGCATGTGGAATTAGTCGATCTTCAGTGACTGAGATCGAACGCGGACACACTCCAGCAGGAGACGTTGTGCTTAAAATATCAGCATTTTTCAATAAAGACCCCCGGTATATTTTCTATGCACGTTCTGTTCTGTTTACAGCACAAGACGTTAAGGCAAAAAAACTTCAAAAGCAAAAGGAGCGAATGCAGGATGACAGCAACAGAAGCAAATCGTCGACAGGCTGAAATCTGGGCAAGGGATCTGCAACACGAAAACGACTTGATGAGACCCGTATCAAGTGACGATGTATGCCAGGACTTCTCAGAGCGTGTTTTAGCGTTCTGCGAGCGGTACGGGGTAGATTGTTCGCTAGAACCTGTAGAACGTCCAGAATAAGCCAATAGACGGCGAAAGGGGGATGCTAGATGAAAGAAGCTTTTGATAAGTTGGATGAGTTGGAAAAGAATCGGGGTTTGATAGCAAAGAGCCTAAAGACAGCGCAGAGTGTGTTGGAGAAAACAAAGGAAGCCCGTCGCAATGCAGAGTCAACGGAAATCGACGCTCAACGTCTGGTGAATCACATCCAAGACGAATTGAATGAAACTGACAAAGAGATAGGGCGACTAATGCAGATCGCTCGGAACGAATTGGGGGGTGACATGTGATGCTCGACAGATTCGCGCAAGGCTTACCAGATTCACAGGAATCCAAGGTAGTTGAGCACTGCGAGGAATGCGGTGGAGAAATTTACGAGGGCCAATCCGTTTGGAAGGCAGGAAGCGATTTCTTCTGCTGTCGTGGTTGTATGCTGACAAATATCGGAGCTGTGCCAATTACAGCTGGGGAGGAATAAAAAGTGCCAAATGTTTTCTTCAATCAAGCAGTTGGAACCAGCAGTGATATCAAGGCCATCGAGCGCTTTGAAAGTTTCTTGGATGATAACCATGCCGTGATTGCTCAGAATCTTCACGAACAGCTTCTTGAATTCCATTCAGATATTGATCGTGAGGTCGAGGAAAAGATATCGGAATTGCAAGAGAGAATCGAAGAATTGGAAGAACGAGTAAAAGAGCTTGAAGACGAAGAATAACACAGGCTTCGGCCTGTCGCGGAGGCATCGAGAAAGAACCCGCACAGTTCTTCCATATCGCTCGATGCTTCCGCAAGTGGTCGAAACCACAGATCGAGGTACAGCAGGCGTGTTCAACGGAGACACATGGCTCCCTGAGAGGTAGGGCTGGGGGCACCTCGATTTAGATAGGAGGATAAAGAAAATGACAGCTAAATTGCAAGAAAAGCCACGCCGAGTAAACCCGGAAAAACTCTCAACTTCAGAGTTGGTACGGATGATTCAGTCTGGACGCCAGGTTGATGAGTGTAAAAGCGAATGGCAGTATCGCTGGGGCCTGGATTACCCGATGTACCGTGTCGGCGATGATGTGAAGTCCTATATCTAATCAAAATGGAGTGAGGATTCATGACAATGCAACAATTCGATCCATCGCAGTATATGCCTGCACCATCTGATCAAAGGTCCGTCACTGCTCAGGCAATGACTGGGCGCCAGGCACAGGAAGTCCAAATGATGTTATTCGCTGCAAAGCAATTCCCGCGAGATGTGAATGTAGCATACGCCAACATCGTTAAGGCATGTAGCCGCAAGATCCTGGCCGAAACGGCGATGTACGAATATCCGCGGGGCGGCCAAAAGGTAACCGGCCCATCCATTCGCCTTGCAGAAGTTCTCGCACAGAATTGGGGGAACATTGATTTTGGAGTGATCGAGCTGGAGCAGAAAAACGGCGAGTCCTCCATGATGGCGTATGCCTGGGATCTGGAAACGAACACGCGGCAGACCAAGATTTTCACAGTGAAGCATGAACGAATGGCAAAGGGTTCTGTAAACAAACTGAATGATCCGCGCGACATTTACGAGATGACGGCAAACCAAGGCTCTCGCAGGGTCCGGGCCTGCATCCTCGGAGTAATACCTGGTGACATCGTGGAGGCAGCTATCAAACAATGCGAGATCACGCTCACGAGCGGGCACAAGGAGCCTCTTTCGGATCGAGTCAGACAAGCACTGGTCCTGTTTGAAAAGGATCACGGCGTCTCCAAAGAAATGATCGAGAAGTTCGCCGGTTGCAAAGTGGAGGCTTTTACCGAGCAGGATCTTTTGAAAATCGGCCGTGTTTATAACTCCCTGAAGGACGGCATGTCGAAGCGTGAAGATTACTTCGAAATTCGTGTTTCTCAGGATGTAGGATCGAAAGCCGAAGAGCAATTCAAGCAACAACAGCAAGGACAAGGCGGTGCAAAACTTGATGCTGGAGCTGAACAACAGTAACTACTATTCTCTTGAAGCTGACCAGGCGTACATGAGCAACAGCCAGTACAAAGACTTCATTGACTGCGAGGCAAGAGCAATGGCCAAGCTGTCGGGTGCATGGAACGAGCCGCCAAGCGAGGCAATGCTCCTCGGTAATTATGTACATGCCTGGTCTGACGGAACGTTGGAAGAGTTCAAAAAGACGACTCCTGAACTCTTTACCCAAAAAGGAGAGCTCTACGCCAAATACAATATCGCTGACAAGATGATTGATAAATTGGCAAATGACCCGTTCATTATGTTCCTGCTGCAGGGAGAGAAGGAAAAAATCATCACTGCGGAATTCGCGGGCGCAATTTGGAAGGCAAAGCTAGACGTCCGGAATGAAGAAGGGGAGCGGATCTCAGACATAAAAACGGTGAGGGATATTCGAGGCAAGCACTGGGACAAGGATCTCGGCTACTACGTCTCGTTCGTGGAAGCATTCGGGTACCTGCGTCAAATGGCACTTTATGCTGAGTTGGAACGCCTTTATTACGGCCACAGCCATTGGTATGACCCATACATCATTGCTGTTTCAAAGGAAGATCCACCGGACAAGGAAGTAATCAGCATGGACACACACCGGATGGAAGAAGAACTGGAAGAGATCGAACGCCGCATGCCGCGGGTCCTTGAAGTGAAGTATGGAATTGCGGAACCTAAGCGATGCGGAACATGCCGGTATTGCCGGGAAACGAAGCAATTGAGCAAGGTAGTCCATTATATGGACCTCCTTGTGTAAATGGAGGCGGAGCAATTGAACAAAACTTTTCTTATAGGCAACCTTACGAAAGACCCTGAGCTACGGTACACACCGAATGAAATCGCAGTCTGTACATTCACTCTGGCAATTAACCGTCCGAGACGAGGAGAAAATCAAGAGAGTGATTTTATCAACATCGTTGTTTGGCAGAAGCTTGCTGAAGTAGCAGCTGAGCACCTCAAAAAGGGGAGGCAGTGCGCGGTAGATGGTCGGATCCAAACACGCAACTATGACAACAAGGAAGGCAAGCGTGTATATGTGACAGAGGTAGTTGCCGAAAACATTAAATTCCTTGGCAGCAGAGGAAACGATAACAGCAGCAATGGAGATCAGCGATCAGATCGGGGAGCTGATAAAGTCGGCGAGCCATTTGGAGATCCGTTCTCTAACTCTGGACAACCTATCAACATTTCGGACGAAGACCTTCCTTTCTAACAGAAAAGTCAAGTGGGGGATAGAAAAATGAAAATCCGCGATATGAAGCCAGGTGATCAACTCACCGGCTTCTACCTTCTGAAAACTGTGAAGGTTGGTGAAACAAGCAGAGGAAGCAAATTCCTAGACTTGACTCTTGGAGACAAGACAGGAGAGATCAATGCAAAGCTTTGGGACGCCACACCTGAACAAGAAGCCACGTACAAACCCTCTACGCTGGTAAAGGTACAAGCCAGCGTAGAGACCTACCAAGATAAACTCCAGCTGAAGATCATCCGCATTCGCCAGGCTGACCTGGCTGATGGCGTAGCCGTTACCGACTTCATCAAATCGGCTCCTGCAGATCCAATTTCGCTATTGAACATCATCACCGAGACAGCAGAGAAGCTAGGTGATTCCGTCCTGAAAACGATCGTACAGGATTGCTTAGGACGAGTCACAGAAAGGCTTGTGTCATTTCCGGCGGCAAAGTCAGCTCACCACAATTACCACTCAGGCCTTGCTTACCACACTGTCCGCATGTTGGAGTTGGCCGACTTCATCTGCAAGCAGCGCCCGTTTCTTAACCCTGACATGCTGAAAGCAGCCATTATCCTTCACGACATTGCAAAAACGGAAGAATACGAAGCTGAAAACGGCATTGCCACAGGATTCAGCACTCGAGGTAGTCTGATCGGGCATATCAGTTTGGCATACGGTTGGATCCTAGAAGCCTGCTTACACAACGGAATTGATCAGCACAGCGAGACAGTAACGCTCCTGCAGCATACGATTCTTGCTCACCACGGCCAGTTGGAATGGGGATCACCGGTCCAGCCGCAGACACCAGAAGCAGTGTCCATCCATTTCATTGATCAACTGGATGCCAAGCTGCAGGCAGTGGAAGACGCGCTGTCGGAAGTTCCAGATGGTGAACAATGGACCAGGCAGTTGTTTATTTTGGACAGAGCGCGTGTGTACAAGGTTGGTGGTAAGGTATGACCGAGCAACAGATCATTGAAACGATGGCAACGATGGTGATGGGGTGGAGGGAAGGAGTAGACGCCTGGGGATTTCCCTCTTGGTACAAAGACAGGGAGTGTTTGGTTCACAAAGATAAATGGAACCCACTCCAAAACATATCCGATGCGTGGCAAGTGGTAGAGAAGATGAAGGCGCTTGGATGGCGTTATGCCCTAGCAAATAAAACAGGTATGGGTGATGTTTGCTGCTACTTCTTCGATGACAACACAAAACCATTCATCCACTATGCCTCAAGAGAAGAAGAAGCGATCTGCAAATCTGCATTAAAAACTGTAGGGGTGGAAGTTGAATGAAAAACGGAAGACGACTCACACGCAGCGAAATGCAGCTGATCAAGGCTACGCAGCCCAGTCTGAACGTATCTGACTACCTCCGGGTGAAAAGAAACGGAAACGTACTGACTTTGGTTCATCGACACACCAACACGATTCTGAAAGTTCCAGTAGCGCGATGAAAGGGCAGGTCTACATCATCCAGGGGATGCGCTGGGAGGTTACCAAAACCTTCTGGCGCAGAAAGGTCGAATGGGCACAAATCAAGTGTTTGGATAAGCGGCGGAAGCATCGATCGGTGACGGTCGAGTTTTTGAAACTGATCGAGCGGGTGCGCCGGGTTTCATAGGGAGTGAGAAAGCATGAGCATCAAGTGGATTAAGATCACAACAACCATGTTTGACGACGAGAAAATAAAGCTTATCCGCAAACTTCCTGAAGCTGACAGTATTCTTTTGACCTGGATTCAGCTATTGGTTCAAGCAGGAAAAGCAAATGCGAGCGGTAGCATCATTCTGAACGAGCGGATTCCTTACACAGAAGAGATGCTCGCCACAATATTTGACAGACCGATCAACGTCATCCGGTTGGCTTTGAACACTTTCGAGCAGTTTGGAATGATCAACATCGAAAACGGCGTGATCACTATCTCAAACTGGGAAAAGCACCAAAACATTGATGGTCTGGACCGCATCCGAGAACAGGAACGAATAAGAAAGAAGCGCCAAAGGGAACGTCAGAAACTGCTCGCTGAAGGTTCCGAAGATTGTCCCGTGAATGTCCCGGGACATGTCCCGCAATGTCACGCAACAGATATAGATAAAGAATTAGATATAGAAAAAGAATTAAATAATAGCGTCACTGACGTTCCTGCTTTAAAAATTCCCTACAAGGAAATTGTCGATTACCTCAATTTGAAAGCAGGAACCAATTACAAATCTACTGGCAAGAAAACGCAATCGCTTATAAGGGCTCGGTGGAATGAGGGATTTACACTGGAAGACTTTAAAAAAGTCATAGATAACAAAGTTGATGATGCCAACGACCCTAAGCACCTATTTGACGCTCAATACTTACGACCAGAAACACTCTTCTCCAATAAATTTGAAGGCTACCTCAATCAAAGGGGGAGACAAAATGCTAGCACAACCGGACTTGACCCAGATCGTGAGCGGCAGTATCGGAAAATTGGGCACTTCGAGTAGGCATTGCACTGTCTGCGACACCTTTCTGGAAGCTAAAGAAATTGATATGCCGGGGCTGGGCAAGCAAACCGTCGCAGTGGCTTGCAAGTGTGAAACAGACCTCCTGAAGCAGAGGGAGAAGACAGCAGCTCTACGAGCGAGAAATGGCTACCTACATACTTTCAGCGATGATGATCAGATGGTGGCCGGAGCAACGTTCGAAGCCTTTCAACCGAATCAAGGCACAGCAACCGGATTTCAGGTGGCCAAAGACTTCGCCGAGAACATGGCGGAATGGGGTGCAAGAGGTTTTTACTGCTATGGAGACAATGGCAGCGGCAAGTCACACCTCCTTTCTGCAGTAACAAACTACCTCCGTAGCCGGGGTCACAGCGTAATCTATACCACGGGGATTAAGCTGATAGATCGAGCAAAGCCAACTTGGGCAAAGGCAGAAGTTCTGGAAGCATATCGATCCTGCGACGTCCTGGTAATCGATGAGATCGGGGCAGACATCCCAGCAGACTGGGAGATAGGAGATTTGTTCACGGTGCTCAACTCCCGACAAGGACAGAAACCTATCTTGTATGGGTCGAATCTCACAATCAACGAACTGGAAGCCAAGATTAACGCCAAGCAAAAAGGTTGGGGAACACGCCTGATGGAGCGGATCATTGCCGACACGGCAGGCCAGATCCAGATGAAGGCTGATAGCAAACGCTTTGACAAACATGCGGATAATCAACAATGGCTGCAAGGGAGGCTGAAGCAGATATGATCAACCTTCCTTACAACCAAGAAGCTGAGCAGTCAGTCCTTGGAGCTGTATTGATAAAACAGGAAGTGCTTCACTCGCTAACCGATTTATTGTCTCCAGGGGACTTTCACCTTCCGCAACACAACATGATTTTCGCGGCAATGGTGGACATGTACGAAGCGGACGAGCCAATCGACTTGGTGACACTCACAAATACTCTCATAGGCCTTAAGCAATTGAATGATAGTGGCGGTGTACCGTATCTCACTCAGATCGCCTCATCAGTCCCGACAGCAGAAAATGCAGTTCATTACGCAAAGATCGTTCGAGAAAATGCATTGCGCAGGCAAATCATCTTACTTGGGCACACGCTGGCCACGAAAGGTGGACAAGAAGGGGAAACCGGCAAACTTCTGGCAGACGCGATGCAGAAACTCAGTGATATGGAGCAGCGGCAGGTTGGTACGAGCGGATTCAAGAGCTCGAAGGCAGTTCTTGAGGAAACGTATGACCAAATAGAGATAGCAAGCCAGAACAAAGGAGCGGTTACAGGGGTACCGTCTGGCTACCCGGATCTGGATAAGATGACCTCTGGATTCCAACGCAGCGACCTGATTATCTTGGCAGCGCGGCCATCTGTAGGGAAGACGGCGTTCGCCATGAATGTGGCACAGAATGTCGCGATCAAGACAGGGGAGCCGGTGGCGATCTTCTCGCTGGAGATGACTGCTACGCAACTGATGACGAGGATGATTTGCTCGGAAGGTAATGTGGACGCCTCACGGATACGCACTGGCTGGCTGGAGGAAGACGACTGGCAGAAGATCACTCATGCGGTGGGCTCTCTGGCTAAGGCTCCGATATTTATCGACGATACCCCAGGCATCACCACGGCGGACATTCTAGCCAAGTGTCGGAGGTTGCAAAAAGAGCGTGGCCTTGGGCTGATCTTGATCGACTACCTGCAGCTTATCGTGGGGCGCGGCGGAAATCGCGAGGAAGAGGTTTCCGCGATATCTCGGGCCTTGAAGGGGATAGCCCGAAAGTTGAACGTCCCTGTCATTGCACTCTCGCAGTTGAGTCGAAAGGTTGAAGGGCGTCAGGACAAACGCCCAATGTTGTCGGACATTCGCGAGTCAGGGTCAATCGAGCAGGACGCCGATATTATCGCCTTTCTGTTCCGGGATGATTATTACAACCGGGAATCTGAGATAAGGAATGTTGTAGAGTTGATCATTGGGAAGCAGCGGAACGGTCCTACTGGCACCGTGGAACTTGCATTCATAAAGGAATACAACAAATTCATTTCACTGGAAAATAAACAAACCACAATGGCCGAGGTGGCGAATGAAAAAGGCGAAAGATGGTGAGCTCGTAAGCGAGGTGCCAACGCGCATACCGATCCCCGAATGGATTTTGCAAATTACAGAACCTCAACAACGCCGGGAAGAACTGAAGACGTGCTGGTTATCTTACGGCTACAGCGATCGGTATGAAGTGGTTCGGATTGAAAGTGGACACTTTATCATGTCGAGAAAACGGTAAGTGTTGCCGCCTATGAATATTTACACCTCTTAACGCTCTAACGCCGTTTCTAGGGGATTAATGCACAAATCTTGTGCTGTAAATAGCACAAAGAATCGTCGCCTCATATGGCGGTTAAAAACGGTCAGGGAGGGTAACTCATGGGACAGCCAGTGTTGAGCAGGGAAAAGGAAATGCGGCAAGTGTTTCAGGGAGACGAAAAAACTATTCACATCCTCGATCTGCCACCTGAAGAACAAGAAGAATGGGCGATCAAGTATGGAATTGATCTGGACAAGCTGAGAAACCGCACCACTCCCGCAGAAAAGACGGAGGTTTCAGAGGTAAGTGAACCTCCAAAAGAGCTGACAAAAGAAATATACCTGGAGCTGAAAGAGCAGCGGATCCGCGACAAGGAAATCGCAGAGCGATTCGGCATCGGGTATCCAGCAGCTATTGGTGAATGGAAGAAAGAGAATGGCTTAAAAGGTTACCAGATGAAGCCGAACCCAAAGTTCACTGCCGTACCAAAGGAACGTCCGGAAACTGAAAATAAACCAACAACACCAGATTCGCCGGTTGTAAAAGAGCTCGAAGAAGCTCTAGTGAGTAAAGACGAGCAGATTTCTAAATACCAATCTTTACTCGACGGTGCGAATAAAGCACGAGTGGAAGCGCAGGCAAAGGCGGAGTCATTGGAGATTGAGCTTCGCCAATACAAAGCTAAGTGCGAGCCACTTGATCTAAGATTTTCTGTCTCTGAGTTGATGAGCATCGGTGTAACAACAGTCCAAACATTTGCGGAGTTTCAAATCCTTGCCGAAGTGCTGGGGAAAATGAAAATGCCATGGACGGCTTCGCATGATGGGAGTTGTTTCAACATCCAGGCGGCGATATGAGAAAGCGGTACTGTCCGCTGCTACGAAAAATCGAAGCTTTCGGAGAGATTTTCCTAGGCGACCTAGTCAAGGGTGTTTACTTCTCGGATGACGAGCAGATCCGAATCAGGCTGGAAGACTACAGACAACGCGGGATGATCGACTACAAGGGCAATCGGATATGGGAAGGCACGGTTATTAAAGTGAGGAGGAAAAAACGTGGCAAGGTACGTAGGAATTGACCCATCAACAAAAACGGGGTTAGTCATTTTGGATGAAGAGGGCTCAGTTATCGAGTCGGAAGAAGTCACCAAAGAAGGCGCGGATCCACAACGAATGTCATCGCTAATTGACTACATCGTTTCAAAAATACAACTTGGCGATCGAGTGGGAATAGAGGGATTTTCATTTGCTTCTAAAGGGCAAGGTGTTGACTTTCAATATGGACTTGGGTGGGCTCTTCGGATCGCCTTATTCAAAAAAGGTATTCATTACATTGAACCAGCACCAACACAAGTAAAGAAATTTGCCACTGGGAAAGGCACTGCAGATAAAACAGAAGTTGCTTTAGGGCTGTTCAAGCGATATGGATACGAAAATAAATCGGACAACGTTCGTGATGCTTTCACGGTTGCTCAAATTGTCAGAGGGTATTTCAACCAAGAGAAACTTGTATCCCATCAGCGAGAAGTGATTGGTGCAATGAAAAATCCAGTTACGAAGAAATCTAAGAAATAGGAGCGTGTAACTGATGCAAACGACTGTACTTTCAAAAATGGTAAAGGCTGAGAATCAACTGAAAAAGCGTGTCCTGACACTGCATCTGGACTTGGACATTGAAGATGAGCAATTGAACATTCTGGCTGAACTGAAAAAGAACAGTATTGCTCTTCTGACATTTGGTGAACAAGCCAAACCGAACACAAAAGTAGAGCAAAAGGCAGCTATCCGCACGATTAACAATCAACAAAAGAAAATCGTGCTAACAATCGACATTGAAAAGGACATCAAAGAAGAGAAATGGATACAAATTCAGCGCTTAGTCGGCTTAGAAGTTATCGAACTGACCGCAGAGTACTGCGAACCGGACGAAGAAGGTGTTGAGGAAGGGCAGATGAATATCGACGATGTTCACGAAGGCATCGAATACAAGGCAGGAGCGGATGGGATCGTGGAGCTGACAGGCGCTGACCGTGCAGCCAAAGAGTTTGAAGAAGCACAACAAGCAGCCGGAGAACAGGAGCCCTTCTAATCAGGGCTCTGCTCTCTCGGAAAGGATGACGTTAGATGGAAATTCACATCAATGAGAAATACCGCATTACACATGACGGCAACCACAACTTTATCATCGAGGAACGCAAGCTGATCAAGTCCACTAAAGAGGGCGTGGACGATCGATACGAGTGGAAGGAACCAAGGTACTACGGTACGTTGCATGGAGCGTGTATCGCACTTATTGACGTCGCTGCACTGGGATCGGAAGCGAAGTCCTTGGAAGAGGTAGTAGAGGAACTACGACAGTTGAAGGATGACATCTTCAACGAATTTAGAAAGCTGAGGGAGATCGAAAGGATATGGAGGTCATCAGAGACATCAATCCACACCTCGGACACAAAAACGACGTGATTCCCAAAAACATCAACATCGTGCACAGCGTTTGCCAGCGGTTCAAGAAACGCGCGGCAAAAATACGCATTGAATACGATGACATGTTTGGAAATGGCTGTATAGGTCTGATGAAAGCTTTTCATAAGTTCGATCCAACGACTGAGAGGGCATGCAAATTTTCAACCTTTGCCTTCAGTTACGTCGAAGGATATATCCAAAATTTTTTGCGTGACCATAGCGGATTGATTCATGTTCCACGGCGAGTCATGGAAGTGGCAGCAAACATTCAAGATGGAGGACTACTGGACGCAGAATCACGCATCGCTGCCAAAGCCCTAGGATGCTCTATCGAGTATGTAGAGAATGCGAAGGACTTCCTGACGAGGAAAATAGTTTCATTGGATGAGCTTCTACCAATCCAGCGGAATGACAAGATACGTGTCATAGACTCTATTCCTGTTCAAGAAGACTTCACTTCTGTAGAAATGATAGATTTCATAAGCACACTTTCAGGCTATGAAATAGAAATTGTGGGTCACTTGCTCATGGGTAAAAGTCAAAGAGACATTTGTAGTGATATGGGTAAAAGTCCAATGACCATCAGAAAGACAACCAGAGCGATAGGGGAAAAGTTACTGGTTTACATCGGTTAGGCAAAGGGGGGCAGTGAATGTCAAAACGCAAGAAGCACAAGAAGCCACCGATCAGGAACAAAAACACGGTCATTCCGGTCAAACTTTCCGACTTTGAAAAAGCAGCTGAGGAAGCAGTCGATCGCGCTACCTGGTTGATTGAAGAAGCATTGCGAGAAGAGTTTGGATTCGGTGATACACGCATTCAACGGCTCCGGGCAAAAGTTAAAGAAATGGCCGAATATAAGAGTTTCGAGGCGTGGGTTGACGGTTCGTTAAGTGCAAAAATGAAGGTATTTTGGGTCAATTCGGATAGGAGTGTCCATGGACGCCTGTAGGGTACACTAGCTCAATTATGTAAAACAAGGCGGTGAGAAGAGTGCGGCAGACAAAGCATGTGGTCATGTTTTCAACTGGATTAAGCTCGGCATATCTCGCCCATTGGGTCATCCAGACATACGGCAAGGAGAACACGATCCTGTTCTTCACAGACACGCTTTGGGAGGACGAAGACAACTATCGATTTATGTCTGAAGTATCTGATCACCTTGGCTTGCCAATGACGATCACAGCAGATGGCAGAACTCCAGAAGAAGTATTTTTTGATCACAGGTTCATGGGAAACTTCGGCACAGCCCCTTGCTCAAAGGATCTAAAAATGAAGCAAACAGTGCTGTTTGTTGAAAATCTGAGGCTGCAGGGATTCGAACCAGTCCTGTATTTTGGGATCGGCTACAAGGAAAGAGAACGGGCACCCAGGATTGCAAAGAACTACGCCCATAATTGCCTGGAGCTTGTGAAATGCAGGTTCCCTCTGATCAAACTTCACATCAAAGGGCAAACGAACCTCCACAACGACTACTACCAAAAAGTGATTGAGAAAGAATGGGGAATCAAGATTCCGCGCATGTACGGCCTTGGATTCTCTCACGCTAATTGCGGAGGACGCTGCATCAAGGGTGGATTTGAGCATTACAGGACGCTATACAAGGTGTGGCCGGAACGATACAAGGATCAGGAAGAAATGGAACGCAAGTTTGGTGAAGAGGTAAATGCGTATACGATCCTGAGACGCAACGGACAACCATTCACGCTTGAGCAACTGAGAGAGGAAATCGAACGCAAAGGGTCCCAGTTGTCATTCGGTGATTTGCAGCTGGAAGAAGACGTGCCATGCGCATGTTTCATTTAACAAACTGCTCAGGGAGGTAAGGTCATGAAAAAAAAAATCGTGAAGATCATGTTTTCACCGGACCATGTGATGATGTTCGGAGACTCTTATAAGACATGGGAACAGCAATTGGAGGAATACCTACTCGTACTAAAAAACCACGATTCGTACCCGAAAGAAATCCAAAGTGTTCAGGTATCGGACGAGCCTTGGATCAAGTGGGGTGGATTGAAGTGGTGCCCAGAATATAAATTTCAACGCCACCTGAACCGTGAAGGTTGCCAAGACAGTGAACTCGACAATCCAAATCCAAGAAAGTACGCTGATATGCGATTTTACCTTGACGATACATTCACCGCAAAAGCGAAGAAACTGCTTAGCAATGTTGCTGCGGGAATCTATTAACAAATTGTGTAAAGGGTGAAAGAGATGCAGGAATACAGCATTGGAAAATCCACAATGGAGCGGTATAACATCCGATTGAAAGGCGGAAACCATTGGCGTTGTGCTTGGGCAATTATCTCGATAAGTGATGACGGTGTTTTCAATGCACAAACCGATTGTGGTGATTTCTCGTATCGCTGGTCGTCTTTCGGAGATTGCTTCAAATCGTTTCTGATCGACATTTGCTCGAAGGATGCAGACTATCTTTACAGAAAAATCTGTGATCGTGAGCGTGACGGAAAGATTGACATGGAGAAAACCGTCGAAAATATGAAATCTCGAATCATCCAGAAACGCAGAGAAGACGGGAATCGAAACCCATTTTTGAGTGAGGAACTATCACCAGATGAAGCAAGAGAATTGTGGGATGCGTTGGATTTGGTTGACCATGGAGAAGTGTCCAACGATGCGTTCGCTTCAATCTTTTATCATGAGTTGCCAAGCGATGAAAGACGGAAAGTGTTCTCAGATGAGTTTTGGTATGACGATCTCTTGGTCACGTCTCCTGATAGACAAGCTAAAGCATTCTGCGATGTGGTTGCACCAATATTCGCTGAAATCTTGAAGACTGAATTGAAGGAAGCGAAAGCCGTTACTGCGTAATTCGATGATTACACGAAGTATTTAACACTATAGTTATTTTGGAAAGGAGCAATATACATGTTTTGCGTTGACGATATCGACGGTTGCGAATTCGTAAAAAGTTTAGGCGTTGGACATATGCTGGTTTCTTTCGATACAGACTCAAATGGTATTCCCACAGGTAAGATTCGCGTTGTATACGCTGATGGATCAAGTAAAGCAATAAGTTATGAAGAAGCTCAAGAGAGATTCGATTCAGGCTATTGGAAAGTAGTTCGTTGAACAAACCACACGATTTGTAAAGGAGAGAGGATCATGGTTCAAAACAAGCTGTTCCGTTTCAGGGAAGAATGCTGCATCTACATCATCGCTCCTGATAAAGATAGAGCCATTGATTGGTACATCGGCAGGTGCGTTGGTCACAAGGTATTCGGGATTGAAGTCGAGGCGTATTTGAAAGATGGGATGTCATATGACGAGTTCATTGAAGTGTTTGTCCATGAAGTCCCTATGGATGAGATGTTTACCCTGTACGTTATGGACGATGGAGAGCCGCTGGAGTTAACGGTCAGGGACCATATTGCAGCAGCGGAGAAGGATTATGGAGACGAGTTCCCGCGATTCTTTGCGCAGTCCGAAGACTGATGTTAACAAACCAATCGATGTGATAAATGGGGAGGGAGAAAATGAAGGCTCGGGATATTGTTTTGGCACTGGAAAAGCGGCATGGTGCGGACAAACTAGGCACAACAGGCAGGGAGTGGGCATTCTTTGCAGAGTTAAGAGCAGGGACAGGCTATTCAACTTATGACTACGCCCTGAAAAAGAGAAAGCCGTTTAATCCGGAGCAGAGATTTGATGCGTGGGCGATCAACTTATACCCATCAAAAAAGCACGAGAGAGTCGTTTATGAAATAAAGGTTAGTCGAAATGATTTTCTCCATGAAATTAAGCATCCAGAGAAAAGGGAGCAAGCACTACAGCTCTCAAATTACTTCTATTTCGCTACTCCAAAAGGTCTTGTAGATGAAGCAGAAATACCTCCTGAGTGCGGACTGATTGAAGTGGACACGGAATTAAAGACAAGGGTGATCAAGAAAGCGCCATTCAGAGAAACAGAGTGCTTGTCGTGGCAATTCCTTTGTGCGATTGCGAGAAGGGCGTGCGTTGCAGAGAGATCAGTGAAAGATCATGAAAAACGAATTCGTGACGAGTACGTACCTGTTTAACTTAACATTACGTTTGATAAGTGAGGTGACGGGATGCTGAAATGGTTTCTCAAGTTCCTATGGAACATGGGATGCATCGTCGGAATAGCAGCAACTCTCATTTACATCATTAATCACGGCGGCAAGCCGTACAAACAAATAGATGCACACACGATTAAGCCAGCCACCGTCATCACGACAGACAAGCGAGAGAGCGACGAAATGATGGAATACATGTACAACGTTTGGCTGCCGGTAACAACCGTAGTCATCATGCAATAGGAGGGGACAACTTGATCCACGACCTTAAAACATGGCCCGAGCATTTCCGCGATGTTCGGGCAGGCATCAAGACTGCGGAGATCCGGCAAAATGATCGGAACTATCAGCCTGGCGATGCGCTGTTGTTGCGAGAGTACGACCCGAAGGCTGGCGAGTATACCGGACAGGTTGAGACTCGGACAGTAACACACGTTCTCGCAGGAGAACAATACCTGCAGCCAGGAATGGTTATGCTGTCGATGACTGGAGGGGAACGGGATGACCGGTACAAAAGTTGTGATTATAGAGTCCAAAAAAGAACTCGATAGTTTTATCGCAGAAAATGATGTGATCTCCATTCAGGCGTTGATTGTAAGTGGTCTATCGCAGTCAATCCTACGTGGCGGCGGAACCATTATGGAAAACAGATTGATATGGAATGTGTGGTACAAAACGCCGGGAGGGGAACAGGATGCAAGCAGGACGTGAGTTGGACAAGCTAATCGGTCAATCGTTTGGATGGAATGTTGATCCGACAGGAACGATCTACAGGAAGAGCGACATGTGGTTTGATTTACCACGTTTCTCCACCACTTGGGAAGGCATGGGAGTGCTGGTTGAAGAGGCACGTAAGCAAAGGTATGGGTTCAAACTATCTCTTCATGGCAGCTGCGATATGGCTACCGTTGGAACGGAGTTGGACGGACAATTTAAACTTGAGGCATTTTCCCATGGCGCAACTGCTGCACACGCTGCATGCCTGGCGTTCCTGAAAGCGAAAGGAATCGCCATTTAACATAAGAGAAACTCTGGAAAGGAGTGAGCTTCAAATTGAGAAGCAATTTTTTCGAAGAACACGATAGAAGAATGAAACGGATGTTTCGATTGTTTTGGATTCTCTTCGGGATCGTGGTAGCTATCATCATTGGCAGCTGGACATTTTACGGATACGTTGCCCTATATGTACTGGACAACCCAGAAAGTGTGGGGAATTGGTTCGGTCGGCTGCTCAGCGGCGGCTCTTGAGAAATTGTGATGAGGAGGGCTGATATGAATCGGGTAAGCCTTGGCCTTAGCAATCAATACGGCAGTGTAGAAGCCGTTGAACGTGATAGTAAGTACTATCTGGAACTTGGGTGCTATAGTAGCGTCGACTACGTTGAAATCAGCGAAGAACTGTTCTTGGCAATTAAAAAAGAGCTTGCTTAACACAAAGTGTTGCTATTGAAATAGCGCAGCATAGCGAATGGATAAGAAATAAATAGCGAACGGGGATGGATGGCATGGAACAAAAGCTTGAATATGACCAGGAACAAGAATTGATACTTGACGAGAAGGTCAGATCCATGGGTTACCGACAGCCGATCATTGACCGACTAGATCGGCAAACACGAAAGGGCATTGTGGAGTACGGGGATACAATCGACAAGTCTGGTCATCTTCGAAATAACACCGACAGGTTGGAGTATCTGGCAGAAGAGTTAACGGACGCGCTGGTCTACATAGAAGATTACAATGCCAACATGTCCAATATTGAGCGTTTGTTTCAGGAAGTAGCAGCTGAGAGGGCAGTGTATCTGAAGGAATTGGACACGGTCAAAACGATCTTACTGGAATGCATTCAAACCAAGAAGCCAATAGAACTTGCGCCGTGGTCAAACTCAATTGCATTAGAACCACTGCAAGTGAGTGATTTAGCTAGATTATTGGCAAAGCAGTACGATGATGACCACAAAAAGCTAGTTAGATTGACAGCAGAGAAGATCGAGTCATAAAAAAAGCCCCCTCAGCGGGAGCTAACGTGAAATCGACAATTTTTATTATACCACGGGCTTACCATGAGGGGGAGTTTTACAAATGAGCGCACAGCTGGATCTTTTCGTGACCGATGCAGACAAGGAAAATGCACGGAATTTGCTCAAAGCCTATCCATCATTCAAGGCAGCCGTGGAAATCTTCACGATTGAGAAGCACTTCCCTGAACAGTATGACTATAACGAGATAGAGATGGCCAACATTGAAGGGAAAGGGACTCGGGGAGACCTGGACGGACGGGGAACAAGAGGCGATGTGGTAGGCAACACTGTCATCCTTCGGGAAGAGCGCCCAGCAATGATCCTCGACTTTGAAAAGAAGTGTAGGGCGGTCGAAAGGGCCATGGGCGCTCTGACGTGGGAAGGCAAAGAGATAATGACCAAGTGCTACTTCGAGCAAAAGAGAGACAAACACATCTACGAAATGGTATTGAATTGGCCGAAGAGCACTTACGATTTCCATAAAAACAGAGCAATCAATCAAGTCACGTTCATTTTGAAGACGGCTGGAGTAATTTAGCCGTCTTTTTCATTGGGCGAAATTTAAGCGAAACCTAGACTTTTCTTGTACCAAAATTGAACGTCAACCCTGGTATGATGAGAGCATGAAAAATTGTGAAGGTGATCAAATATGGCTTCGCTCAACAAACTGCGCGATAGGAACCTGAAACGCATGGCAAGCAGATTGATCAACGAAGGATTCCACTTGGCTGAGACACAGCGCGCATGTGACGGGAGTGAATACGTCTTCTTGGTTCCGTCAAATAGAAGCCGGATTCTCAGATTGGAGTCGCCTGAGAACGAAGATGAAGAAGTGAAGTTCGTATCAATTACCGAAGATGATTTTCGAATCTTCCAGGAGCATTGCAAAACAAATACTGGGATGAAATAGCCATCCTTCTGGGGTGGCTTTTCTATTGGGGCTGAGACTATGAGATTTATTAAGAAGGTCGTTAAATCAACACCGACCGTCGAGTTGCCAAAAGACCACAAATGCTATGGCTGCGTGTGGGCAAACGCTCATGACAATAAAGTGGTATGCGTGCGAATGCCATGTATTAAAGCAAAATGGCCAGTGAGGAAGTAGTGGTGCCCGGCGCACAGGGGAACATACGGGGATAGCCCCGACAAATGTGCTGCAGGGTGAAGGCTCTGGCCACCTGCCCCTTGTTCGGCGGGCATTGCTCGCCTCATCTACTATCCCCCATACTACCGCCCTGGAAACGGGGCGGGATTTTCAATTCTGGACAAGATTCCTCCGTTGTATCAAAATAGGAAAATAAAGGGGGGATCAACATTATGTTTCAGCAAACAAGTGCGTTTATTGATGCGCTCAAACAATGGAACCATGAAGTTGGAGAGTACACCACACTGGACTTCCGTACCTTACTATTTATGGTGAGCTATCCCATTAAGGTAAATGAACTCTTTGCGGATAGTGCGGAAGAACAATTGAAAGAGTTGGAAGCGAGAATCAAAGAACTCGTTAGCACGCAAGGCATTGATGAGGACTTCCTTATCACTGGGCTTATTGCTGCTGTGACTAAGAAACTTGAGCAACAACTTACTGGTCATGGTGAGTCTATCACAACTAATGAATTTATGTTGGAATATGCGATTGAGAACGGGAAAGAAGGCATTGCTAACCAGGTTAAAAGAGTCCTCGAACGAGTTAAGGACTCGTCCTATTACTACAATGCTGAAAACGCCATTGACAAATGGGAAGTTATCCTTGCGAAGAATTTCAGTCGCGCGAACCGCAGAGAATGGGACGGGAATAGATTGAGCGAGCAATTTCGGAATTTCAAAGTAATGAATGAATAGAGCCTTTGGGCTCTTTTTTTGTTCAACGCTGGGCAGCTGAAAGAGACCTCGGATCCAACCTATAAAAAGGCCTTATCCCGGGTGAGGATGAATTCGGCTCACGAGCGGTGTTCAAGTATAGATTTACAAGGAGGGTGGAAAGGGATGGATGAACGTTATGTGGATCAAGACACCGGCGAAATCCTCCGTCAGGAAACCATCCTATTACGAAGCGACCAAACGTATCGTGTTTTCCGAAAGGGCGGAGGGCGCCGGATCAAATTCGTTAAATTCAGGACCAGTCATCGTGTGAAGCGGCTGATTTACAACATGCCGAACGATGAATTGGTCTTTTTCTTTCGGATCGCCTTGTATGCGACAGAAGGTTTCAACTACTTAATGGGGGATAACGAACGCGGACGGCGCGGATCGCCATTATCAATCAATGACCTGGCTAAGATTACGAAGAGCTCTCTTTCAACCGCCAGGAGGCACGTGAAGAACCTGACGGATAAAAAGGTGATTAGACAAACCGAGCTGCAGGATGGCCAGAAAGTATGGGCCATCAATCCAATGTACGCGATCAATGGGAAGGAACCTGCACCAGAGCTACTGCAACTATTCAGTCAGGAAATTGAAGATTCTGGGGAAGGGGGCGATGGTGAATGATCAGCCGTTTCTTGTTGACGATATCAGATAGGGCGTTGGAAATCATGCTGGTCCTTTCTGTTATAGAAATTCTGAGAGGTCATCACGAAAATGCAAGGTGGTTTCTGTTGTTTGGGATGATCTTTGACATAAGAAGCAAACCAGCACGATTTTAATCGATTTTCTCAAAGGTGGTCGCCAGAATCCAAAGCGCAACGAAGCGTTGAGGCTCTAAGCGCCAAGCCCTCATTCTCTGTGTTCATGCGTGAACACTTTTCGGGCAAAAAATGCTCATCCATGAACACATCAAAAACAGCATTCAACCCACGCCACCCAAAGGATACAGCCATCGGACTACTGGTGATGTTCTTTATTCTATATACAAACGCCAGTGCAGGGCAGTAGCGTTACTGTGAAAGCAAAATCATTGAGGAAAAGAGCGTGACAGCATGCAAGGACTCTATCAGCATTACAAAGGTGGTATTTATCAGGTTTTCGAAACAGCACGACATTCTGAAACACTGGAGGACCTAGTCGTTTATCAATCCTGCGAAACGGGAGAATCATGGATTAGACCGTTGACTATGTTTAATGAAACAGTCGAGCATGACGGGCAACAGGTCCCCAGATTCCAAAAGCTTCCCGATCCTGAACCCGACTACATCGATGAAGATGAAGAGGCGGAGTTCATCCAGGAATACCTCATCAAGAATGGATCAGGCATCATCTCCGTCGATGACATCAAACTCATTATTGAGGCACAGTTTGAATTCCTGCGGTCGAAGGGACTCGTGACAGAACAAAAATGAAAAAGCCCCATCAATAGGGCTCGCTCATTATCTCAGCCAAGACAACGGACATGAACTCGTCCGATGCTACACTCATCTCGGTTTGGCCGCGAAAGAATCTCGTGACGAGCTGTCCATCAACATACTTTGGGAACATGATAAATCCGTGCTCATTACTCACCTTGGATGTCCAGCGGTGAACGATGTAGTCAGGGTTGTATTCCCAATGCAATTTTTCGTAAATGAATTCGTCCGATTCGGCGAGCTTCTTTGGTTTAATCATGATTTTTTCTTCTCCTCTGATAAATGATTATTATTTAGTGGGGCAGATCGGTAAAATTGCACCCATTGATATGGTTATACTCATTTCGCAAATAATCTTTAAAGGGAAATCTGGAATGTGGGAATCCTGCGTTTATCCCCTGCGGATGGCACTTTTCCCGGTCGGTCGCTTCTTTTGGTTCCCTTCTAGCAAATTGCTTCTAATAGTAACTAGAGAGATACCAAGGAACAAAACGGGCACAAAAAAGCGGCTGAACCGATACATACGGCTGCCGGATTAGAATGATGACCTAACTGCTGGTTACCCCATCATGAAGCGTTCGCAAACGTATACCTTACGGGAGATTCGAAAGAACAGACGAAGATAGTTCCTAAAGGTATTTAAAATATTATACGAACGTTCATGATAATCGCTTTACCTTTACGAACGCTCTTGCTATAATTTGGGTAAGAGATAAGTTTGTGGGGGGATTTAGATATGGAACTCGGGTATGCTCGTGTATCGTCAAAGGACCAGAACGAAGAACGCCAGGTAAAAAAGCTGATGGATCTGGGAATTGAAGATCGATTCCTTTTCATCGACAAGCAGAGCGGTAAGGATTTCAACCGTCCGCGCTACCAAGCGATGAAGGACATGATCCGTGAAGGTGATTTGATCTATATCGACGCGCTCGATCGACTAGGCCGGGATTATGACGGCATCATCAATGAGTGGAAGTGGATCACACGGGAGCGAAATGCAGACATCGTAGTACTTGAGAACGAAACTCTATTTGATAGTCGGAAATTCAAAGCCATGGGTGACATGGGTAAACTGATGGAGGATCAATTCCTCGCTCTTCTGGCTTATGTGGCTGAACAGGAGCGTAAGAAAATCAAGCAGCGGCAAGCCGAGGGAATTGCCATTGCCAAGGAGAATGGAAAACATCTCGGTCGCCCAAAGGTAACACTGGATGCTCTCACCAAAGAACAGCGGAAACAATTCGAAGCGCTCTACCCGAAGTGGAAGGGCGAAGAAATCACAGCCGTTCAGTTCATGACAACTCTCGATCTGAAAAAGACAACCTTTTACAAGATCGTTAAGGAATACGAACAAACTGCATAGCGAAATCGAAAGACTCCAACCGGGGTCTTTTTTTATTGCCAGAAAGGTGGAGATCAAATGAGCGTCATCAGTCACGATGAATTGACGGTTACATTCCGAGGGAATGAATATCGATTCTTAGAGGTCGGAATAGACATTTCCAATCAATTCGACAAACCCATAGGGACCGTTCTCATGACACATGAAATCGAGGGGTTCGAAGTTCCTCTTTTCCTGGTTGAAGAGACAGACGATGCCGGTGATGTTGGATTTTTCTTCGGTGTGAAGGTCGGGCAGACTGGGCTGTTCGTCACCCTGCAGGACGAGCGTATTATAGAAACGGCCAACGAGTTGGTCTTTCACGTTGCAGAAATGGAGGGCTGGGAATGAATCCGACAATCAAGCTGAAAAAAATACATCCTGATGCAGTTGTGCCCAAATACGCCAAGGAACTGGACTCAGGATTTGATCTGCGAGCAATCGAAGATTACGTCATCGCGCCGGGAGAGTCGGTGAAGATCCACACAGGCATAGCCATCGCCCTCCCGCCAGGACACGAGTTGCAGGTCAGGCCGCGTTCCGGTGTCAGCGAAAAGACAAAGCTTCGCATCAGCAACGCACCTGGCACATGTGACGCGGGCTATCGCGGTGAGATTTGCGTCCTTATCGATAACATTGCGCAGCTGGTTCCTTCCAGCGTGATGAACGGCAAGATCATGTTTGACGCCACCTTCAAGTTACTCGGCATCGATGGCAAGCCTGCCGATTATGTCCCGTCTGACAGAAAAGATGATTCCTTCTACAAGCAGACCTACGTGATCGGGAAGGGTGACAGGATCGCCCAAGGCGTTCTTGCCAGTGTGCTGCAGGGTGAGTTTGAAGTAGTCGATGAGCTCGACGAAACAGAGCGCGGGGAAGATGGGTTTGGGAGTAGCGGCAGTAATTAAGAAAGGGCTGTACGCCCCTCTTCTTACAGAGAGATGTACAACCCGGCTCCGAGCAATGCAAGTCCATAAAAAATGGCTTTGATTGCGTCAGCCGTGATCTCGAAATTTACATGAAATTTCATGAGTCACGTCCTTTCTCGGAGAATCGCAATTTCATCATACACGGCATGACCATATACTGTAAACCGTCTATAACCATCAAATTAGATTGACTGGCACCGTAGCAATGTATTTACACCCACGGAAGGGGAAACGCGCTAATTTCATGGCTAAAATCGCTAAAATGCATCTGCAAGCCATAGAAAGGAGTGAATAAGCATGGCAGCCAAGACAGAAGCAGGCAAGCAAAAGCAAAAAGAAGCCTTGATGGAGCATCGCCCAGACTCGCCAAACCTCAAGCATGGTGTGCCTGGGTTCCTCCAATCCGGCTTGCACCCGTGTGTGAAGTGTGTGAAACAAAAGACTTGTGATCGTTTCAAGAAAGGTGCTGACTGTTCCTATCTCGCAGAATTTCAGCGGAATATCGAGGTAGGGGTTATGGACCTGGAATACATCGACGATCAAGACCTGATGATGGTACAGGTACTGGCAAAGGATATGGCTGCAATCGCGCTATGCGAGATGTATTTCTCCGTGGAGGGCATGGTCATCCATGACAAGCGCAAGAAGCAGCTATCCTCACAGCCATTGGTCAGCACTTATAACGAATTGAAGCGATCTGTGCGGGAAACCATGAAGGCTTTGGGTATTGGTCCGGCAGCAAGGGCAAGGTTGAAGATGGAGCAGGTCAACGTCGTGAAGCAGATCAATGAGCTTGGTCTGGACGAAGACAAATCAGCTCTGGAAGGCACTGAGTTCCTCAATGATTAATTTCGCGAAGGAAATCCGCGCCAAGATCGATGCGTTGACCAAGAAGGATGCAAAGAAGGGAAAGAAAGCATACGACATCCTTAAGGATTTCGAGCAGTTTGCCACTCGGTGCCTGAAGATCAAGACCAAAGAGGGCGCGATCGTTCCTTTTTCGCTTAACGAGGCCCAAAAGCGCTTTGCTCGGCTGGTCTTCGAACGGATGCAGAATGGGAAACCCGTACGAATCATCATCCTGAAGGCACGGCAGATGGGATTCTCTACTGTAACCGAGGCGATCATTTACTATCTGACGTCTACCCAGGAAGCAAAGAATAGCTTTATCGTCGCTCAGGACTCCAAGGCGTCCGAAAACCTGTATGAAATGTTCAAAACGTACTACGATTACGTGCCAGCGCTGTACAAGCCCATGAGGAAACGGAACAACTCCCGCAAGCTAACATTTGAGAACCCGACAGCGCTGGAATCACTGCGGCAGAAGAATCCGGGGTTGAAGTCACAAATCACGGTAGACTCCGCAGAAGCAAACGTCTTGGCTCGTTCAGGCACCATCCATTACGCGCACATCTCAGAGTTGGCGTGGTGGCCAGAGAACAAGAAGTCCAAGCACATGCTTGCCCTGATGAACTCCCTGTCAGACGCGGCTGGCACACTTTGTATTATAGAATCCACGGCGAACGGCATCGGGGAGCATTATCAGCAGATGTGGGAGAAGGCCGAGAAGGGGGAGAACGACTTTATCCCGTTGTTCTTCGCCTGGCATGAATTTCCGTCATACCGTGAGGAATTCGATTTCGAAGAGGAAATGCTGGATTTTGCAGCATCTTTGGATGAAGAAGAGAAGTTTCTGCAAAGCCGATTCAACCTGCAGCTGGAGCAACTGAAGTGGCGCCGATCGACGATCCGTAACAAGTGTGACGGCGACGTGAAGCTGTTTCAGCAGGAGTATCCGTCGTTTCCTGAAGAAGCGTTCCTGGTATCCGGAAGAGGAATCTTTGATCAGCGGAAAATTCAAGAGGAAATGCTTAATGCACCGGAACCAATCCGCGAGGAAATGGACGGTGCTGTTTTGATTTGGGAAGACCCGCAGGAAGATGAGCTCTACGATATGGGCGCTGACGTCGCCGAAGGTTTGGACGACAAAGATACCGACTCTTCTACCTACCTCATCTGGAAGCGAAGCACCGGGGAACAAGTCGCTGAGTTGCAGATCAAAGCCGAGCCATTTGAGTTTGCAGAGATCCTGAATCAATATGGCCGCCATTACAACAATGCATTGCTTGGCGTAGAGCGTAACAACCATGGGCACGCGGTTCTCCTTGCGCTCATCCAGATATTCGACTACGCGAACCTGTATGAACACAAGGATTACGATCAGAAAGGGAATGTGGAGAAGCGCCCGGGCTGGCCAACTACATTGAAAACGAGAGCCATCCTGGTTGAAGAGTTCCGCCAAGCCTACAAAGATGGCGAAGTGAAGATAAAGTCCCGACGGTTACTTGGCGAGATGCGAACGTTTGTGAAGAAAAACGGCAAGGCCCAGCACCAGGCAGGCTGCCACGATGACATTCTGTTCGGGGCTATGATCGGCTGGGAAATGCGGAAGCATAGGCATCGCGGAAGCATAAAGCCTATCGGGTTCTCCATCATGCCTGACTTTAAAGCAATTTTTGGATAAGGAGGTGAGAATGTGAATATCAAGAACAAACTGCTGGATTTCTTTGGGCTACAGGTTAAGCAGCAGGCTATCGAAAAGCAAGATGACAAGCGTTCATCATACGCAGAGTCGCCGCCCACTTATATCTTCGACCAATTTAGGGTGTCAGCCGACCGAATCACAACAATTCGTGAAATTCGGGAGCTGATCAAGAAAGATCTTCGCTTTAAAATGACAAACCACCGTATCGCCGCAGACGCAACGCGTGGAGGTTGTAGGGTAATTGTGCAGGGGAGCGAAGCACATCGAACACACCTGAAAAGGCAGGGGAAATCGACTCCTAAACGTTTGACACCGGGAGCAAACATCGCGCAGCAAGTCGTAGATAATTTCATGAGGCGTACAAAGCTATCCGTCAAATCAGAAGAACACCTGCGTGCTTTATTGCGTGATGGAGACGTATTCCTTAATCCGGTTATTGATTTGAAAGCCGGCCTTGTGCTGGATGTAAAACGCGCGCCTGCCTTAACCATGAAACGAAACAGTGATCAATATGGCGAATTTCCTGATCCAGAAAGAGCCTTCAGCCAGATAGACCCATTAACACAAATCAACTCTCTAATGGAGATCGGACCGCCGAGCAAATCACGAGCTGACTTTGCTCTTTTCCAAATGAATCACATACGTTGGCTGGCGGAGGAGACCGAGCACTACGGAACATCCCATTACGCTTCAGCGCGGAGAACGTACAAGATTCTCGAAAAGATGGAAATGGCGGCAGCGATCAGGCGCGAGTTCAGATCCGTGCAAAAAAATAGCCACCACTTTCCGGACGGTACGCAAATGAAGGATGTGATTGAGTACGCTCGGGAGAACAGATTGATTGACGAGTTTGGAAACCCTACTCCAAATTCCCATTTGCTCAGCGATTTCTTCGGAACGGCAAAGGTCGAGGCTATCGAAGCCGACGCCAATCTGTCTGAAATGAAGGATATCGAATACTTCGATGACTTGCTGTGGCTTAATCTGGGGGTACCAAAGACAATCCTGACATCTGGGCAAAACATCAACCGGGATATTCTAAAGGTGCAGTATCCGCAGTATTTACACTCGCTGGATGACATGACAGACACACTGGAGTATGGAGACATCGGCCCCTTTTCCGGGTACCGCGCACTAATTGACCTGCAGTTCCTGCTCGCCGGTATTAATCCGGAATCAATCATCTATGACGTTGTGTGGACTGAAAAATCGATGGAGACAGCGTCGGAGCGTCTGGAGAGAGTGCAGAATGCACGTGGAGCAAAAGGTGGAGATGTCCTTATCACACGCCTAAAAGCCGTCCAGGAGATTGCAGATGACTTCGATATTGAAGATCCGTTGGAAATGATAGCCCAAATTGAAGAAGAAAAGGCTCATGTAGCATCTGTTGTCCAAAGCCTGGCTAAACCATTGGATAAATCCAAGAAAGAGGATGAAGAACCGGTAACGGATGTAGTTCTTGCTGACCGACCGGCATTCCAAAACCAGGAAGACCAAGCGAAGGAAACTGTCCTTCGTTTTTTTCGTTCCGTTCACCGAAAAATGACTGAGCGGGAAGAGTCCGGGATGACTGATGCAGCGCTACTGGATTTTTCTGAAGAAATGCTCCTGTCAGTTCTCGATGAAGCTTGGGATGAGGAGCAAGGCAAATATCAGGCCGGCATTGTGAAATGGATGACTCTTTCCGGCGTGATGGGAGCAGAACGAGCTGCCATGTTGGTGGCAGACAAGAAGCAGAATGGTCAGCCGGAAGAAGGAGTATTCGTCAAGCCGAGGATAGTCAAGGACGATATCAGATCAGACTTGCTGGAGGCATCCAGCGAGAGGATTCGCGGAATCAAGGAGACCACCCGCAATCAAATTCGCGAGGTGTTATCTGAAGGATTTGAGGAGAATATCGGTTGGCGCGGGCTTATGAAACAAATCGAACCAATCATTATCAATCCGATTCGAGCTGAGATGATTGCCCGTACTGAGCTCTCCTGGTCCTACAATCGAAGCGCGAAGCGCATATATACAGACGCTGGATTCGAAAAAGTAGAATGGTTTGCTGTCATCGACGATCGCACATGCCCAACCTGCATGGAGCGTCATCAAAAGGTTTATCCGATTGATGACCATCCCTTTATACCAGGGCATCCTCGTTGTCGATGCACGCTGTTACCAGCTGACTAAAGTTGATTCTGCGAAAGGGGTGATCTCAATTGTAAACCATAGAGCAAGCGCGACTGTTCAAGAATGTGAAAGGAGGAATAGTGTGAAACGGCATAAAATGAAATTCCGTTATCCAACGGACATGCAGTTTTTTTCTGGAATTGGTTTCACCGCAGGGAACGAAGATGAAGCCATGAAAGATGCACTGGCAGATGATCCATTAATGAAACAAATCTTGGAAGCTACCAGTGCGATCGCTTTGCTCGCGATCAAAAAGAGTCTGGCCAACACGCCATTGACGGAGGTAGACCGCCGCATCTATTACGAAGCGGTTGAAGCAAAATGCAGAGCAGAATTTGGTTACTATGACGTTGAGTACGCCGCACGCAAAGAGCAGGAGGCAGAAAAGCCAAACCTTGGATTTACAGTGCAGAATGCGACTGTAACAGTAGCTACTGACTCTGTAAAACTCGCGGTTTTGACTGACAGCGCCGGAGAAACAAAAGATGTTTGTCTGTCTCGAGCAGTTCCTATATTGGACTCCACACAAAAACCGTCTGGATGGTATCGGCAGCCTGTCTCCCGGGTGGATTCCATAAACGGAAACAACCGCCTTTACCCAAAGAATGTCTATCAGCCAGCATTGGACCAACTGAAAGCAGCAGGATTCCCTCATGCTGGAGAGCACCCACACCCGCGCAGTTACAAAGGCGCAGATGGACGGGTGCTTTTTGATTCCAGTGTTCCCAATCAAGCTGTTGTCTTTCGCGATGCCAGCATTGATGAGAGCGGAGTGGTATGGGCCGAATACAAGCCACTGGCCACAGACATGGGTAAACAGGTGCAAGCAATGCTTGATGCCGGCTTACCGATCGGTTTTTCCAATCGCATGAGCGGAGACATTGTAACAGCGACTGTACAAGGAAAAAACGTTGGAGTTGCCAAGCGGCTTAACCTATACACCTGGGACGTGGTGCTTAACCCGGCAGAGCCGGAAGCATTCAGTGCGCCCGAATCTTTAACCGATGCAGCTGTATCGGTCATTCTCGATTCCATTTCCAAGGAGGAAAACACTGTGAACTTTTTGCAAATGACTTTATCCCAACTGAAAGCTTGGAAAGCAGCAAACCCTGGACACGCAGACATGGTCATGTGCGACCAAGCAATTGAACTGAAAGAAAAAGCGGAGAACGCGGCGGCTATTACAGATGAATTGGATAAATTGCGCCGTGAAAAAGCAGAACGTGAAGAACGCGAAGAAGCAGAGCGAAAGAAAGCTGCTGCTCAGCAAGCGTTGACCGATGCCGTAACCGCATTGCCTTATGACCAAAAAGTAAAGGACGGCTTAATGCAAAAGGGATCCGTCATCACAGACGCTGCTGAAGTCGATAGTTTCATTCAGCGCGAGCGGGCTTTTGTTGACTCTCTGGTAATCGACCAACGACTCGGCGCTCTCGGCGTTCCACAAGCTGGCCGCGCAGCTGTAATCGAACCAGGCGTACAAGTGGGCGCTGAAGGCCAACCATGGAGACCAATCGTCGATAACCTTCAGTCGGCAATGGATGATGTTATCCGTTCAAAGACAGGCGCTATCCCTGATCCCGAATTAAGAAAGGCAAACCTGGCAATCATGGATCGCGCCCTGAAACAATTGGAGCGTGAGAACAACCAAGAATTCAAAAAATACATGCAGAGTCTTGCGGATTCTGCAGAAGCCATCAATGGCGGTGCGATTACAGATTCCGCTGTATCCACCACTGGTGACTTCGCACAAGCAGCTATCATCAGCAATGCATTGATGACTCAATCCTGGCAAGACCTGAACTTCTTGCAGCTGGTCATGGCTGAAGGGTTCGGCGGAACCACTTACAAAGTACCAGTGGAAATCCTGTCCACTGACTTGTATTCGCAGGACGACCTCGTTGTGGGCGAGCTCGACGGCATTCCAACAGAAGGCGCAACCACGTCGCTGCTGGAATTCGGCGCTGAATGGATCAAGCGCGGTACTGTCGTAACGAAAGAAGCCATGGTCGAAATGCAGTCTGGTCCATTCCGTTACGATGTTTTGGCACGCAACCTGGCGAACCTGCCAATGCGTTTCCAACGTTATTTGGACCAACGATTCAGCTTGGAAATGCTTCATGTAGCTGACGAATACCAGGCGAAAGTTGTCAGCGGTGAGGCTGTAGCTGCTACAGAAATCGAAGAAGCGAATGCATCTAACGTTCCTGCTGGCTCCAACGCTGCGTTTGTCGTCAAACTGCTTTGCGGACAGGCAGCCGGTTCGTACAATCCTAAGCTGGTGCCAACGATCGTACGCCCACGTAACCGTCAGTCCATTGACGCTGCTGGCCAAAAACAAATTGCAGTGGCAAACAACATTGTGGCAAAGAAGGGTGCAACAACCCTTACACGAGGCACTTGGGATCCTGTTACTGGTCAAATCAAGAACGGCGACTACGCAGTGGACTTTGAAAAGGGCAAAGTATACTTCACAGCAGCATCCGGCGTAGACGCAACAAACCGCCCAACAATCTCTTACAGCTATGCAACTAATGTTTCGTTCTTTGATTTGTCCGTACCAAACGGTGTAGATCCATCGAAATACTTCAATCGCTTGCTGGAGCGCTTTGACTACGAAAAAGCGTACATGGGATCCGCACCCCGATACGTCACTCCTGACTTCGCGATCGGAAGCCTGAACGCGATGGTTAACCTGAAGATTTCCGAGCTGTTCTACAAGTGGGCATCTCCTGAAGGAACTCGTCTTTTGCAGGGTCGCATGTGGTTCGCTGATCGTAACGGGTTGAATCTCGGTGAAATCAATGCACCGTGGGCTGCCGGAGATAGCCGTATTCTTCTGGGTAAAATCAACGCAACGCGTTTTGGCGTTGGCTCACCCATGCAAATTGAAGGTCCAGAACCTTACTACGATGGAACCGGCAAGCTGACATCTGCGAAGCAATACTATGCGACGGAACAAATCAGCATTGCAACTCCACTGGTAACTGATCGCAACGGTATTGTCTACAATCCACCATACCGCACGATTAAATTCGTATAAGGAGGACTTGCTGCATGAAGGTAAACACTGGTTGCTCGTTCATTCATAAAGTTACTGGCCAAATGATTCATCCTGGGCAGACATACGAAGATCCAGTAGCGCCAAAAACAGATGAGAAAAAGGAGGCAGCAAGCAAAAAGGCTGCCTCTTCCTCTGCAAAGGAGAAAGCGGGGGCGGCTGCCGATGACGGAAAAGGAAAAGAAGCTGATAAATCGTCTGCGGAGTGAAATAGGGGACAAGGAGGAACCCTATCGCTTTCTTGATGAAGACCTCTATGATCTGTTGAAAGAGGCAGTTGGTGACTATTCGAGGCACCGTCCTCAGAAACTAAGAGGGAAACTCACTTTGTTGTCAGGCGTCACAGAGTACCAACTGCCAGATGATTACCAAACGTGGATAAGCGGTTTAGCGGGGTACGACATTTTCGAGCGTACCCTTTTCCTTTCCGCAACGCCGACAGGACAGGTTGATCTCGTATTCACATATTTGGGTGATCACACATTGGAGACCATACCTGATCGTGACGCTTCGCTTTTGTGTGATTACTCCATGTGGAAACTGTTGGACAGCATTGTGCGTGAAGGCGCAGAAATTAGCGGTCTAAAACTTGGAAAAGGGCTAGACATCAAGTTTGGGAACTTCGATCAGATTTCCGCGATAGCCAAACAGCGCCATGAGCGGTATATGCAACTCGTTACCAAGCCATTAGGGGTGTGGTCCTAATGAATGCCACCAAGCTTGCTGGAAAAGTCCAACAGATTATCGATCGCCATATCCGGAAGAAGGGGTATGAATCAGAAGTCATTTTGGAAACTCCCAAAGACGGTATGATCAATCGCCCGAAACTTTCGATAGAGGACGAAGGCAGGGATGACAAAGGCAACGAGATTCAGATGCACCAAGAGAGAATCAAGGTCGTCATAACAGGGCACCAAATCGATGAAAATGCAACTCCTATAGGGGATAACCCGATCAAACTATTGGATTTCATTGTCATCGACGATAGCAACTTAGGGGATAGGAGCCAGGTGCAGGAAGGCCGTTTTTTGGTCTACAATGACGAACGCTACAACATCATCCTGGTTTCTCCCGCCTCATTGGCAGACATCTTGATCATAAAAGAGTGTCAAGCAAGGTCGGTGATGTAGGATGGCTGGCTTTGATGAACTGTTTAAAGCCTTGAACTCGATACCAAAGCAAGTGGACGCTGCCACGAAGCGGGGTTTAAAACGCGGGGCTACCAAGGTAATGAGAAAAGCGAAGGAGAAACTAGGCTCCTACCAATCTGAATCTGGTCCATACACGGCGTGGAAACCTCTCAAACCGTATACAGTGGCTCGTAAATTTACGGTTAAATCTGGACCAAACAAAGGCTTCTTCAATAAAAAAGGGCTGAAATTGCTCCATCAGCCAGGTGGTTGGCGAGTCGGATCCAGCGCTGATGCTCCACTCGTAGACACTGGACTATTGCGCCAGGCCATCACAACAGATGACAGCGATCTGAACAGCAGAGGGATTATGTATGTCGGCGTTGCTTCTGGCGGAGCTGAACCGGGGAAGGGAGATCCGGCAGACTACGCTGCAGCCCATGAGTTTGGATACGCGCCGAAGAATATTCCAGAGCGCCCATTCCTGCGTCCGGCCCTGCATGAGTCCCAGGATGCCATCAAGGAAGCTGTTACCTCTGAATTAATGAAGGGGTTGAGGCAGTTATGAGCGTAAGGGACCCCTTGATTTGCACTTACAAAGCAATCCAGGAGGCGATACGGCATGTGCATGGACAAAACTTTCAGATTCGCGATGACACACCCAATCCGATCGAGTTTAAAAAGATTCTGCCGGCCGCCAACATCTCGTATGTGAGCGGAAAAGCTGAGAAGGCTTTGATGAGAGAGTACGAGCCGCATGGCATCAAGAAAAATTCGGACGGGACGTTCACTGTTGGCACTGAGTCAACTAGGTTCGACTATCTCATTCAGGTCTCCTTTTTTGCGAATAAACCTGGAATCGCGCAGCGGATGTCAACTACATTCATGGCGTACATCGAGACAGAAAACGAAATCCCCATTCCTGATGACGATTGGGAGAAGACGATGGACATTTTCTTAGCTTCTCCACCAATCCCTCCAAGGGGAGAGCCCGATCTGTACCAAGTGGATGCAACGTACCAATGCACCGGCAAGCTGATAACCGAGACAGTGGTCAATGCCGTTGATATATCGAAATTTAAACCGAAAGTAGGTTGAAACAATGATTCTGCGTGGTGTAACATCCTTGGCCGGGTACCCACCTGGCGTGTATGTAAACGAGCTTGCCGTACCACAAAGCGACGACATAAAAACAAGTGATTTTATTCCTGCATTTATTGGGGAGTTTGACCGTGGCCCAGTGAATCAGTATGTGCTGATCAGCGAGACTCCTACAACAAAACTGTATGAGGTAGCTGCTCCTATACTGGGTCTGACAACGAAACCGAATGCCGGAAATGCATTGCTGGACCATTTGAAACATGCCAAGATCCAGAAGGCCGCATTTGTCCGCGTGCTGGGAGCAGGGCACCAGACAGCAAGCCTAACGCTGAAAGATCGTCAAGCCACATCGAAGGACACAGCCCTGATCAAGCCAAAGGCTGGCCCCGGTGATTTTGCAAATATCTTCACAGCGGAAGTGCTGGATGGTACGGCAGCAGGAACTTTCAAGTTAATCCTCGTTTCCGACTTCGGACAGGAGACATACGACAATTTGACGATGGACCCTTCAGGTGCTCGATATGCGGAGAAGATCATCAACTCCAGCAGCGGGCATTTTGTATTTGAAGATCTGAAAAGTGATGCCGCAGACTTCTCCGATGCAATACCGGCTGTAAAAGCAAAAACACAATTGACTGGCGGTTCCAATGGAGCTCCAGTAACAGATAGCGATCGCATTGGAACGTATGATCCCGGAACAGGAAAGCGAACCGGTCAGAAGTTACTTGAAGTAATCGGAAATATCGTGACAGACGTCGCACATGTAAACTACTCCAGTACAGAAGTAGATAGTGCCCTCACCACCTTTGGTGAGAAGTACAACTGCACGACATACACTGGAACCGACACAGCCCAAACAGCGGAAGATGCTGTAACATACCGCAATACTTTCGACTCCGACTTTGGGCAAATGGTTTTTGGCTACTACCGATCAGTGACAGGACAACGGCTTTCAGGCGCATGCCTCTCTGCAATCGTACATGTAAAAGGAAACGTGGAGGACTCTGGACTGGCTGTTGAGTGCGGCTGGATCGTGGGAGCTGATCAAGAATTAGGCTTCGATGATTACTCCAAACTGTACGAGCATCAGATTGCGGCATTCCAATTGAAGCCATCTGCAACTGGAGACGGATCGTTGGCTTGGAGAATGGCGAATGACTACACGCTGGCTAAAACTGATGTGGCCGGCGCTGTAATCTCGGACAATGAGAACCGCAAAACCAATAAGCGTCGCTTGAATAGCTGGATTGAAAAGCAACTCGAAGCGGTCGCTGCTCCATGGCAGGGCAGAGCGATGACAAAGAAAATGCGTGATGACGCTGAGCGTCGCACCAGAACATTCTTTGACAAACTCGTTCAGCCCACAAACGCCGAAGAAACAAGCAAGATCGAGGCCTACTCGATCGTTTTCAATGACTCCGCCAAGAACATCGACCAATTCATTGAGGACATCAAAGTGAAGCACTACAACACCGCCGAATGGATTCTTTTGAACTTCATGGGCGGAACAAACGTGGAGGTGGATCAATAATGCCACAGGCAGGTCTGCTCGGAAAGAAACTCGTAATCGGGATTACCGATTCTGATGGTAAAGTCTTGCAAAGGTCGCCGGAAATTTTGAAGTGGTCTGAAGAGGAAATCACTTCAGAAGAAAAGAAAAACCCAATCGGTGAAGAGGATGAATTTCGTCAGGTCATCCAGAATGGGTGGAAGGGCGCCATCAGTGGCCAAGACACGAATGGAGCTTACGATGACATCGTAGACGCCAAAATCAAGTATCAAGAAGAAACCGGGGATACGCTGGAATTTGTAATTTTTACGACTCGAACCTATCGGGACGGTACCGTTAAGAAATACAAATACATCGGTGTAACCTTCGATGGCTACAAGGCCGATGTAGACGGAAATAACAAGCCAGTAAATAACTCGATCAATTGGCAGGCAACGAAACGCGTGCCTATCTAAAAAGGAGGAGCCTCATGGATTCCGTTAAACTTTCGACTGGTAAAGTAATTACATTAAGACAAAAGAAAGGCCAGCATAAATTCATTGAAAAGCGACTGCTTGCCACTTGCATGGGGGAAGGCGGACAGAACTTCGGTGGACTCCTTACTTCCATGACCATCGCATCCGTCGTCAGCATCGAGGCTATTGACGGGGAGAAAGTAAACATTCCCACGAACATTGGCGAGGTCTTCGAGTTGATGTCCAACTTTGAATACGACGAGTGGGAAGAATTCGAAATGAGGCTTGCACCTCCAGCAATCCAGGCGAAGTTGGAAGAACTCGCAAAAAACTCGCAAGCGAGCCCTGGTTCAGAAACAGAGTAAACGTAGCTCTGGCGTCTGGGGCTGGCATTTCATATAACGAAACGATGGATATGGATGAGGTCACATTGATGGCCACCATCATCGTCCTAAATGAATGGAATACGCAAGATTCCCCCGATAACGAAGAGTAATCGGGGGCCTTTCTAAGCCCTATCAATCGAAATGATGGGTTTAGAAAGGTAGATGATGTAAAATATAGACAAAACTGAACAGAAGGAGATGGGTCAATGTTCGGAATTAAGAAATCAGATGATGTTGGGATTATCAAAGCCTGTCCTTTTACTTTTCCATTGTCGTTAAGAGAGGGTAAGGTTGGTAAGTTCGGAAAATGCATTCAAAACGAATGTCAATTGTGGGATGAAGAAAGAAAAGATTGCGGCCTGAAACAAAAATAATATAGATACCGTTTAAAGCGCCTTTTTTAAAGGGCGCTTTTTTCTTTGGAGGTGAATATTGTGGGTACTATTTTGGACATTGCGATTGCTTTAAGTTTGACTGATCGCGTGAGTAGTGGTGTGAATAGCATCATTAAGCAGTTCGGTTTGATGAAGGGCGCCACCGATGAAGTTCAGAAAAAGATGGAGTCGTTTAAAACGATGGCCTGGACAGGTGGAGCGTTTGCTGCAGGCGGAGCATTAGCAATGACTGCCATAGGTAATGCTGCTTCTGATGCAATGCACAGGGCAGGTAATCTCCAAGAAATTATGACGGAGATTCGATCGCAAACTTTCGGGACAGATTTGTTTGACCCAAGCAAAGCAGATGAAATCGCAGAAAAAATGCGAGTCATTGAAAATCTGTCCAATCGCCTTGGTTTAGAGACTACATTTTCCAACCTTGATGCCGGAATGGTTATTACTGATCTGCAAAAGGGTGGCATCCAGTACCTAGACATCATCAATGGAGCAGCTGAAGCTACAATCAAATTCGCACAGCTTAACAAAATGGCCCCGTCAGCAGCAGCGGAACTTATGGTGCAAACGAGGGCAGGCTTTCAGTTAATCGGTGAACAGATGTTAGGGGCAGCTGACATCATCACGAAGGTGGCTGCTGCATCGAGTGCAAACTCGGAAGACATCAACCGTGGACTTGGGAACATGGCTGGGGTTGCTACTCAAATGTGGGGAACAAGGGATAAGTATCAACAGGTTATGGATTCATCGGCCCTTGTTGCGCTCACAAGAACCCAGACGGCGGAAGGATCAAGTGCTGGTACGTATGTAAGAAACTTCTTGCAACGATTGGTTCCACAAACCAAGCGGCAAACGGATATGATGGCCGAAGTCGGATGGCTGGACAGTGCAGGAAGGTCCGTATTCCTGGACTACGACATAGATCCGCGTGGTCAGTTAAAATCCGCCTTAGATATTGCCCAAATATTACGTAAGACAGTCGCCGGCGGGACTCTGATTATGGACGAAAAAGAAATTGAGCGTCAATTTGAACTAGCTCAAAATGGAATGGGAACAGATACACTCGTCAAGCTTTTCCATAAGGTTTTTGGAGAACAAGGAGGACGAGCGGCTTATACACTCCTGAGAACTGGTGAAGGCTCACTAGAAGAAATAATGTCAGGTGTAGATAACCAGCTATCGCTGGTAGATCGCGTGCGTTTTCAAATGGAGAATTACAACCAGGTACTGGACACAGCGCGAGAAGCATGGAACACATTCATGACAGCACTTGGATCGCCATTACTTGAATCAGGAACTAAATTTTTCGCCGAAATTAACAACCAATTGGGACGAGCAGCCGAGTTCTTTCAGGAGCACCCACAAGTCAGTAAATATATGTTTGCAATTGCTGGTATAGGGAGTGCGCTTGTAACGGTTGCCGGTACTGCATTGGTCGGGGTCGCAGCTTTTGGGGCATTAAGAACAGGACTTGAAGCAGCACAAATTGGAATGAGCACAGTTATTAGAGCTTCACTTGGAGCCTCACTGGGAATTACTGCCCTGGCAGGAGCAGCATACCTCATCTACGAAAACTGGGATTCGATCGAGCCATATGCAAAGGCAGTCTGGAATGGCGTCAAAAACGCAGCAGCACCCGTTGTCGATTGGTATCAAGCCAATGTTGCTCCGGTTTTTGCGGCTGTCGCTGACGAAACCGTGTACCAGCTTGAAAGACTCGGTAGCTGGCTCAGTACCAACAAAACGCAAATCGAGCAGTTTTTCGGTTTTTATCGTCAGCAGGTGCGTGACGGCAACGATCCAGAAGCCTATGAGTCCCTCGTATGGAAAGCGCCAAACTGGATGGCTCCTTTAATGGGAGCGGGCCAAATGGTGCTCACTACAGCAAAAGCCGTCCGTGAGCATTGGAGTATTATTTCTCCGATTGTACAGGGTGTTGCTTATGGCGTACTGACCTATAAAACGTACATCGTCGCAGCTGAAATCGTAACCAAAACCATTACAGTATCTACGAAAGCATGGGGGATTGCCATCGGCATCGTGAATACAGCAACCAAATTGTGGTCTGTCTCTCAGTGGGGGTTAAACGCTGCTATGTCAGCGAATCCAATTGGATTGGTTATTGCCGGTGTAACTGCTCTCACCGTGGGAACATATCTCCTTATTAAAAACTGGGATGAAATCTCCCGGAAAACAGTAGAGTTAACGGAGAACATGGGCGCCTTTAGTGGCGTTCTCTATGCAATTCCTCTTGTCGGTGTTTTTGTCAGTGCATCCCACCTTTATCAAAAATGGGAACAGATCGTACTTGTTACTCAAAAATCAACTGTGACTTTACAGAAGCTAGGGTATGAAGGGTTCCTATTTATAGCGAGCCTGATTAAGACAAGGGTAATGCCGATTGTAACAGCTCTATTAACCGTCTTTGATAAGATAGCCGGCACAAATTACGCAGGTGAATTACAAAATCAATTTAATGCGATGGTTAGTAGTGCTGAAAGTAGCCTGAATAGACTAACCGACCAGAAGTACCGGATTGAAATAGAGCAGCAGGTCTTAGAAATCAACAAAGATTCGACCTTGTCACTCCAGGAGAAGGCACAGATGGTTCGTGACATTCGAATCAATGGATCCCACCGAAGCGGCCTTCCTTATGTACCGTTCGACGGTTACATTGCAGAGCTGCATGAGGGGGAAATGGTTTTAGACCGAAACAAAGCAAATGCTGTCAGAAACAATGATTATGCTACTGGCAGAGCGGTTCGACCATCTTCTAGTTACGGTGGTAATGGAGTGGTTATTCAAAACGGCGGTTCCTTGGTTAAAGTCGAAGCCCATCAGCAACCCGGAGAGGATCAGGAAGCATTTGCAAACCGAGTGGCAGATAAAGCAGCCAAAAAGACCCTTGCTGAATTGCGCAGGAATAACAAAAAAGGCAGACTGACGGTTGGTAGTATCGGAGGAGGAATAGACTGATGCGTGTATCTCTCGGTGGAATTGTTCTTCGTGACTTCGAAAAGCCAGATGTGGCAAACCTTGGCGGGGAGACATTCTTTGCGATCCGGAAGTTCCCCGGAGGAGCGCGTTCAGTTCAATACATGGGAGCAGACTACCGCCCTATAACCTGGAGCGGTTTTTTTATTGGCCAAGATGCTTATCAGCGTATGCTGCAAGTCGGAAACTTGAGGACGGCAGGAAAACCCATCCAATTCACAACAGATTTGTTCAATTTTCCTGTCGTCATCAAAGAATTTCTACCCGACGTGAAAACTGACAAGAGAATTCCTTTCACAATCACACTGGAGCGGGTATTTGATTTAAAAGCGGGCAGTCCTGGTCAAGCAGACTCCATCGATAAAGCAGCTCAAGCAATAGCTCAGTCCTCTACATCTTCGGCAGCTTCAACTGAGACAACGCATGTCGTCCAATCTGGTGACACCTTATCCAAGATTGCTGCCAGGTACAAACACGACCCGAATAAATGGCCGGAAATCGCAGGAAATCCAAAAAATCAGCAAGCCCTAAAAGATGGTCCGCATAGGCTCCAGATCGGAGTGAAGCTGTATGTTTGATAAAGTCAGCAAGTCAGGACCATTCCGAGGGTACGGCCGGCCTATTGTGAATATCACGATAAACGGGGTCAAGGTGCAAAATTGGATTTCTTTCCAAGTCGAGCAAAATGGACTCGGTGCCGTCGATTCTTTCGACGTGAAGCTGCCCTGGGAAGTCACGGATACGCCGAGTGATCCTTTGCTTTACAGCGGTAGCTCAAAATCTGCTGACTTGGTTTTTGGCACGGCAAAAGTTCGCATCGAAGCTGGATTTGAAGGGGAAGGGGAGCCGGATCTCCTCATTGAGGGCGACATGGATTATCCTGTATGGAACTTCGACGACACTGAGGGAGAGGTCGTCACTTTATACGGACGTTCCTATGCAGCGAAACCTTTCGACTTTAAAGAGAGCGTAAAAATGCAGAACTTGACCAGTACGGCGGCCTTTAAGCAGCTCGCGTTGCTTCATGGTCTTAAACCAGTTGTGCCAATCGAGTCAGAAGCCCTGGTCGGGGAGTACCTGAATGAAGATCATGCCAATGTGAACAGAGAGGTTTCTCACTGGGATCTGTCCCTGTATCTGGCTCAGAATGATGGTTTCACGACAAAGGTTCGTGGAACTGAGTGGTATTATGGCCCTCGTGAAATGCTTCCCAATTATAAAAAGGATCCCATTCCATTTACATGGGGGCACAACATCGTTTCAGGTCTCCAGATAGAACGAGCCCCCAATGCTGCTCGAAATCTGGTTGTCGAAGTCATTTCGTATATTCCAGGAGGGGTTAAAACAAGCGGAGCGGGACAGAAAAAGGGGCAAAGAATTGTAGAAAAGGCGTCGTTTGCCGGATCGTCTTTTGGACACAAATATGTGATGAGGTACTATTTTCCCGGAATAACACGTGATGAAGCTCAACGTCGGGCAAGAAGCATTTTGCAAGAATTGTCCCGACAACAAATTTACGGAAGCTTTCCAACGGATTTCTTCCCTGGCTTGTCCAACGACAGGCGTATTGCATTGTATGGTGTCGGTCAAGGGCTGTCTCAGATTTACTTCACCCCCAAAATTGTGATTGCGGGCTCCAGGGATGAAGGTCTGACTGCGGAAGTGACATTTACAAATCTACCAATTGAGGAGGGGGGCAGATTCGGTTGAGCCTCTTTGCTGAAAATAAAATGGAGTTTGCAGGGATGCTACCAGTATCCCCGTTTTCGTTTGGTACAGTCGTCTCTGTCGACTCGACTGAAAGGCTTGTCAAAGTTGAGCTTGAACCATGGGGGAAAGAGTCAGGCTGGTGCAGGTGCTTGAAAGATACATTTTACCCGATCCCAGCCGGCGATGGCTTCTATGAACCTAAGTTTCCGTACAAAGAGGGTCAGGAAGTACTCCTGGCTTATATCCATGGAGCTAACGGATCCGGTCAATACGTTGTCCTTGGGCTTCTCGATCAAGGGGAGGTATCACAACAATGAATTTTGGTGCAGATATCCTTGTCATAAATGGAGAAATCATGTGGAGCGGTGACACTCTGGCTACTGTAAGCGAATTGGAAAACGTAAATCAACAAAGTTATTTTCGATGCATCACCGACCTTGGAGAGAGCGAGTTTTTTAACTATTATGGTGGCCGTCTTCAATCTGAGATCAGCAAGCCATACACTTCGGCAAACAAGAAGTCAGCAGAGGCAGAAGCCCGAGATATATTGTTGCGCGTTGGTGACGAGAATGGCCCTGGATGGATAGAAGAGGTTATTGACTGTCAACTGAAGCTTGAAACCGTTGATGGGCAACAAGTCAAGGTTTTGTATGCCAAGTACAGGGCGAGAGATGTGGAAGGAATCGTAGATTCCACATTCGTCTTGGGAGGTGGATCAAATGTTTAACTGGCCAACTAAAGATGAACTGACTCAGACATTTGTAAAATATATTGTAGGACCAAACAAAACTATTGATGATCTTCAGAATCAATGGGTGATAAAACATTTGATCTTGGGCCTGCGTGAGGCCACCTATATGGTTGTGGTTGTCCTCAAAATGGTTTACGACAACCTAACCGTTTTAACGGCGTCGGGAGAAAAGTTGGAGGAGTTGGGTGACGAATACGACGTCAAGCGGAAGCCTGCTAGTAAAGCGATATACTCCGTGACGATCGGAAAAAGCTCTGTAGTTTCTACAGATACACCTGTTCCAGATAATTTCTTGGTCACTACTACGCCCGTTGGAAGCGATCCACCCATTCAGTACCGTGTAGTGCCCGGCCAAAACAAGAAGATCCTCTACGGAAGCAGGTCTGTGAGTAATGTTTTGGTTGAATGTACAGAAGAGGGAGAAAGAGGCAATGTCCCGACTGGTGCAATTAATCTGGTAGCTCAAGCTGGATTTGATTTTGTGTCAGATGCCATCGTTTATAAAGCTGGCTCGGATATAGAAGACACCGAAATTTACCGCCAACGCATTCTCGATCGGAAACGTAATCCCGGCAAAGGCGGAACTGCTGCAGATTACAAGTTTTGGGCCGAAACAGTCCCTGGTGTTGTGTCTGCACTTGTCATCCCGTTAAACCGTGGAAAAGGGACAGTCGATATCGTGATAACAGGCATAAATGGAGTGCCAGACCAAACAGTGATTGATGAATGCCAAAATCTTATCGATACAAAGACACCTGCAGGTCTGGCTGATGGCGGAGTCAAAGTACTTGGTCCAACTCCTGTAACGATAGACGTGACCCTGCAAAAAATCACATGGGCTCCGGGTTACTCCGCAGACAATGGCACGCAATTCGTCATTGATGCTATAACCTCATACATCGAGAAACGAGCCAATTCTGAGCGAATTGTCCGTGTGATCGACCTGCTAACCACAACCAAGCAAACGTATGACCCGCAGGATCCGTCCAAGACACCTGTTCTGGTCGATTTTGAAATGTCCGTTCCAACGACCAACTACACACTGAAAAGCACCGAAATGGCAGTTGTTGGCCAAATCATCATCACATAGGAGGGGGATTGAAATTGGGATTCAAGGAGTTTCTTTTTAATTTCATCCCTCACCGATGGCTAGACCCTGAAAAGCAAGGCACCATCAGACTGTTCGAGGGGCTCGGCAAGGCTCTTGATTACGTCATGGGCATGACTGATATGGTCAAGTCAGAATCGCGCGTAAAAACGGCTTTAAATTCGTTAGGTGCAAGAGAGCTGGAACACGGTCTCCCTGTTGATCAAATGTTAGATCCAGAGACCAGGCGAAAAAGAATCCTAGCGAAGAAAAGGGAGCAAGGTGGTCCTGTTAATACCCAAGACTTCGAAGCGGCATTGGCACTGTTTGTAGGTGGTACAGCGAAGATCATACCTGACCACAGCAATTACTTTGTTTTGTACCGGTTAGAATCTACAACGGAGTCTGTTAATTTGACGGTTATCGAAGAGTATGTAAAAGACAATAAGCTTGCTCATCTAGCACATGCCTACTCATTGTCAGGATCAGGTAGTAAAGTGGAATATAGCACTCCGTCAGATCCGATCATTCAGATAAACGCTTATCAAGTGTGCGGGACCTTCTCAGCTGGGGGTGAGTACGAATTATGATGACACAGTATGCTATTGAAGAACAGGCGAAGCACTTGGAGAAACTGTTCGACAATGCAGAGATCGAAATTAACGGTTCCATAATGCCAGTCAGCCTCACCAGCAGCCGAGAGGGTAGCAAGGTGAGGTTTTTTATTGACGTCCCGGCAGAAGTGGTCGGACGGATTACTAGACGGTTTATCAAGAATGCAAGCGGGCAGATGTGCTGGTCAGATCCTATTGGAAAGTTGGACATTTCTAAGCCTGACACTGATTTACGTATGGAGATTCCAATCGAAGCAACCTGGAAGGAGGTGTAGCTATGCTGCAAAAGTTCTCTGATCGCAGATACAATCTTGGCCAAGAAAAGCAATACCTGCTGAAACGGGCAGACGGGTCTACGGAGATTGTAGAACTGGAAAAGCAGGGTATAGCGGAAGAAGGAAGCAGAGTCAGTGCAGCCGCCCTCAATCCTATTGTCGATCATGTAAACGATCCAAGCATACACGTTCCACAAGCGAAAGTAGCTGCGCTAGAAACTCGTATACAAGCCCTGGAAGACGCTGTTCTGAATGACTTTAGCCACAATCTTTTCAGAGTGTCATTCGCCAATCCTGTTGGTGTGAACATCAAGCGCGGCTGGTTTGATCCTACCAATGCAAGGCTGGTGATCAAGTGATGGAATTAACAGGAATCAGTCGAAATAACGGCCATTTGCGGAAGGGAGGAAAGCGATTTGGGACAAGTTTTTACCTTTAACTATAACGGCACTAATGGCAATGACGGTTCTGTACAGACGTGGGTTGTTCCAAACGGGGTCACCGAAATTTTAGTCGATGCTCGCGGAGCACAAGGCGGCACGATCACAGCTACAAATATAAACAACGGAGGAAGGGCGTCGGGAGTCATTCCTGTCTCTCCCGGAGAGACGTTGTGGATATACGTTGGCGGCATGGGCAGGGGGAACGTCGCTACAGCTAGCACAGGAGGGTTTAACGGAGGTGGCGCAGCCGGAAATGCAGACAGCTACTCAACAGGAGGTGGCGGCGCCACTGATTTGCGACGCGGAGGAGCGGACTTGGCTAACCGAGTTGTCGTAGCTGGCGGTGGAGGCGGAAGCACAAAAGGTTCCGCTTATAATTATTACGGGGGTGCTGGAGGCGGCTTAGTGGGCGGGAACGGCCAAACTTACCCAACTTCGCGAGAGTCTGCAGGCGGCACTCAAACGAATGCAGGCAGACCTGGGGGTGGGAATCCAGATGGATCTTATGGAGGATTAGGTGTAGGCGGCGCTGGCGGTAGAAAAACAAGCACCTATGGTTCTGGTGGGGGCGGTGGCGGCGGTTATTACGGCGGTGGCGGAGGAGGCGCTTTAGATTCTTTCCCCGGTGGCGGTGGAGCTGGCGGATCTGGATTCGTAATCTCAACAGCTAGAAATATCGTTCACGAAACTGGTGTAAATAGTGGACATGGCGTTTTGACAATTACATTACTTAACGCACCTCCTACACTCACGCTCACCTCTCCCACCGATAATCAAACATTAACGGAAGGCAGCAGTTATCCGGTAGAGGGAAGCGCGACAGACGCGGATGCTGGTAATGTCGTCACTGCAAAATATCAGATCAATAACGGACCAGTAAGGGCGTTGCAATCCGGAGTGTCAGACGGGAGCACGCCTATTTCTTTTGCCAGAACCCTTGCGTATCGAAACAAACTGATCTGGGACGGCTCAACAGACGTCATCGGAGCGGATCTGGCAGAGAACACCGACCACTTCTTAAGAGTCTGGGCAGAAGATGACCAAGGTGGGAAGAGCGCGGAGGTCACGAGGAAGTTTCAGGTCACATGGAACAGACCGCCAGTCATCAGCGGAGAGAACGGTGACCTTGGAATTCATGAGTCGGCCCCAAATGTCACATACAGCGTAACCGATCCAGAAGGTGATCCTTTTACGGTTGTCGAGAAGATCAACGGGATCGAGCTGCGGTCGTTTCCGGGCGTAGGTGGACGACAGGAACGCTTTGAAATCTCACTCGATACCTGGCTAAAGTTGGAGCCTGGCGTACAACACACACTCAGTATTGAGGCGACCGACAACAAAGGAGCCAAGTCCGTACGCACGTACACGGTGACAAGGCTTGAAAATGAAATCAGCTTCGAGATCGAATCACCATGGCCAACAGATGTAGCTGCCAAGCGTGTACTCCTGACGTTGGACATGACACTTCCTGCAGGCGCTGAACTGGTTGCTGAAGCATGTAACAATGCTTTTGATGCTAACCCAGCATGGGAAGACATTTCCTTTTACGCTCGCTACGGACGCGGATACGTGTTCCAGAACGCCCAGAAGACAGCTGCACAGTGGGGGGTAAGTATTCGTGTTCGGATCCAGAAAGGAACTGCGACTGAACCTGTAGAGGTAAAGGGGTTTGGAGGTGCATTTGATTGATACCACTCGAAAAAGAAAAACCAGTCAGCCAAGCTCAAGAGGAACGGGCTGCAGAAGCAAAGCGGAAAGCTGCTATCCCCCAGCTGGAGCAGGATTCTATCTTCAGCATGATCGCTTTAACAGAGTTGTACGAAAAAACGGATTCAGAGACCCTCTTGTTAATGCAAGTGATAACAGAACTCTTTGAAAAAAATCTTGAACTGGAAGCACGAATTGCCAGACTCGAAGGAGGAACATCATAGTGGCCCACATTTACTACAGATTGATCAAAGAAGGGATGAAGACGATTGAACAAGTCCCTGCAAACCTTCGTAATGAAGTGCAAGCGCTACTGGACGCAGAAACTGCGTAACCTAGCGCTTTTTTTATGCCTTTGGGCATGGAAAGGAGGTGAGGATGTCATGGCAACGATCTACGTAACGCTCATTGTCCGCGGCTACAAAACCTATGCTGAAGTTCCGGATCTGCTGAAACCGGAGGTAAAACGTCAGCTTGAAGCACTGGAACTTGGCCAATTGGCTGAGTAAAGGAAAAGAGGGGAGCTCTATGTAGCTCCCCGATCCTTTTACGAGAGAAGGCGAAAATCATGAAAGAGTGGGTATCTTCAGGAGCATTAGGCACTGTAGGGGCATTTTTCCTTTCAGTGTTTCACTATCTGTATGGAGAAGGACCTGCTCGTTATCTTGCAATCACTCTGTATTTTCTTCTGATTTTCATGGATTGGCTCGCAGGATATCGGGCTTCAAAAATAGATGGCTCCTATGCCTCTGAGTACGGAATTGATGGAGGATTTAGGACAGCTTTTATCATCCTCATGCCTGCGATCGGACATCTTGCAGATAGCATCATGGGCACCCCCGGTGTTGCATTTGGATTCCTAACTGCTGCTTTTGGGTTACACATTTGGAAAAGCATGACGGCCAATGCCATTCGAGCTGGATGGGAAAAGTGGGTGCCAGGTTGGGCGATGATTCAGGTAGCAGAGGAGCTTGAACATAAAATTTCGAGAGCAGTTAAACGCAAAGCAGAAAAAGAAAAGTACTTAGGAGGAAATGAGGATGTCGCCAAAGATCACGGAAATGTTCCTGACCAATAAAAATGCGAGACCAGGTACAAAGATCACAGCGCGTGGCCTTGTTATCCACTGGACCGCCAATCAGGGCAAGGGAGCGAACGCTGTAGCCAATCGAAACTACTTCAACAACCCTACTACCATCGCCAGTGCACACTACATCGTCGATGACACGCAGATTGTCCAGTGCCTGCCGGAAAACGAGATGGGCTATCATGTCGGTGCAAATTCGTACAAGCCAGAAGCACTCAAGCAGCTGAGCTCATATCCAAATAACTGCACGATCGGCATTGAGATGTGCGTCAACTCGGACGGAAACTTCCAGGCAATGTATCAAAACACAGTGGAGCACGCTGCAGACATACTAAAGCGGTATGGCTGGGGTGTAGACAAGCTGTGGCGTCACTTCGACATCACAGGGAAAAACTGTCCAGCTTATTTCGTTTCGGATGACTATGCCCGGCGGTTCACTGGTCTGACGGCGGCACAGGCATGGGCCAAGTTTAAGGATGATGTTCAGCGGTTGCTCACAGATAATCCACAAAAATCTAACGAATCTGTGGATATCTGTCGGGTCCATCTCGCTTTAAATACATCCGGCATGCTTGTAGGTGGGGTGTCATACCTCCGGGTACGTGAAATTGCGGAAGCAGTCGGCGCAATTGTTAAATGGGATCCAGACACGAAAAAGGTTACCGTTAACGACGTCGAGATAGCTGTCAGAAACGAAGACGGGGTCTCATATGCGGCTGCACGCGAGCTTGCGGCAATACTCGACTTGCAAGTCGAATGGAACGGAACAAACAAAACCGTTACTTTGAAAGGTGGTCTGTAGCATGGACTGGTTCACTCAATTGATGATGTTTCTCCAGGAGTGGGGCGTACTAATCGGCCTGCTCCTTTTTGTTTTAGTAGGGATGGCTACCGATCTGTTTCCTAAACTGAAGAGCTACATGGATGAGGTCAATCGCCTTTATCCAAACGCCATGCACTTCATAGAAAAGAAGCAGCAATACGTGATCAACTGCTACGACAGGTTGCCCGAACGAATCAGAGCAGGCTTTGCTGTCATCGGTGGTAAGAGAGCTTGGTCTTGGCTAGTACGTGCTGGCTACGCATACGTCCGTAGTAAAATGAAAAAAGAGTAATCATAGCCCTCCTGCGGAAGAGATCCGTAAGGAGGGCTTTTTTTCGTTCCTGTGGACTATAGTAGTTTGACTTCACAGCTGCTTTATACGGTCTCATGCTGCATGAAAGAGCACAAAACACCGTGAAGCCTTGATACATAAGCGTTAATGGGTAAATTCCGTCGCATTTTTAGTTATAATTCGCTTCAAGTTTCGTGCTCTTTTTGGTTGTGATTTAGTTGCAATTCGCTTGCAATGCCCAAAATCAGACGGAATTGATGACGGAACACAGGACAAAAACAGAACAAAATGCGAACAACCCCTTCCATTGCGGAGTTCATTCCGTTAGAATAAGAACAAACGTTCCTTTTGGAAGGTGATATTATGCAAAAGATTAGCATTGTCATGGATGGCCAAATGCAAGCAGTTCCTGTACTGACACCGAAACATTTATCTTTGATCCATAAGATACAAGTAGGGAAGAATTCTAGCCATGCTCCAGACATTTTGCGGGACTTGATTGATGCCGGTCTGGTTACCGAACAAGCGGAGGATTCACTACATGGAACCAGACCAATGGCGTGAAGTTCTCCGTGAGCTCCTCGTTTATGGGATGTTGTTTAAGGCGGTAGCCAGGGATGCCGACAGCGTTGATCAAGCGGGTCTTAAATTGACGTACCGCCCCATACTGGATAGTATCTCTGTCTGGGCCGAGAGAAGGCATCATGAATACCGGCGACAATTCGCACGTCTTGGCGGCAAGATTCACCTGCAGGAGACGCGGGATGGATTCACTTACTTTGTCCTGGTTACCATTCGCGGGAAGCAGGAAGAAAATATCTACAACGTAGAGATCCTGCGTGCAGAGTGCCAGGAACGTCTGAACCAATATTTCAAAGCAATAAGGATCCCCCCAGCATAGAATGCACAGAGGGAATTACAGGGAACTCTCCTTTAACACAGGAGAGTTTTTTTGCGTCTATCGATGCGTTTTACAATGCGTTTTACGATGCGTCCGGACGCATACAAAGACGCACGAATAGACGCACTGTAAGACGCATATACAAATCCATTCTTATCAACGCTTTCCATCGTTTTTAAAGTGACAACATCACGTCATTCTCAAACCGTGAGTTAATATTGCATCGATGTGCAGATTTCGATTTTGAAATTAATACCCCTGTTTTTTCTCCCTCGATGGCACTATATTATATCCGGGTTTTACTATGGTCGCAGAAGACTGTTTTTGAGACGTGATGCAAAATGAGCGTAAGCCGCGCCGTCACTGGGCTGGCACGTCAAAGCAAAGTGTAATTAATACCGATAACAATCGTGATACGCAGAAAAACGATTAATTACAAAATTGATTACAAAAAGCCCGAGGCAGCCTATCGGCTACCACGGACCATTTCGACCAAACCTCGATCTATTTGATGGTTATGAAGTGGGTGAGATTTCATGGCATCCAGCACCTTACCTTTATCGATCGCGATATAATGCTCCAGCGTTTGAACGCGGGCATGCCCGGAGATCTCCTTCAGTATGAACAAATCGACTCCCTGCTTATGAAGAAACGTCAGGCAGCTGCGTCGGAGCGCGTGCAGACTCAGACCATCCTTGAATACACCTAACCTCTTGGTGTACCCCTTGAACAGCCAATCGATGCCCTTACGCGTGTATGGTTGGCCATATTGCGTCAGAAACAGCGTTTGGTCGTCAACACCTTGAACAAAAAACTGCCGGCCGCATCTGTACCTGCTGATTCCGGAGCTGCGTTCGCTTTTGCTTGCTTCTTCATAAACGACCCCAGTCTGCAGATAGAGCTGCAGGGCGTTGGCCAGTTGGGGGATCATCGGGATAATCCGATCCTTGCCGCCTTTACCGTCACGGACGTGGATGTAATTATCTTCGAAATTGACGTCATACGTCTTCAAGCTGACCAACTCGCTGACGCGGATCCCAGTGTACAGGAATGTGGCGAACAACGCATAATCCCTGACTGCGAATTTTCCTGTGAGCATGATACCATCCAGCAAGGTCTTTGCCTGCTGCTCACCAAGAGTGATGGGTATGGTGCGTGGGACCTTCATCCCCTGAATATTCTTGGCGGGATTCTTCACAATGTCGTAGTCGTCGTGGTCCACAAAATATTCGTAGAATGAACGTACCACCGAAATGGCTCTGTTCACAGTCCGCGGGGAAAGTCCCTGATCCACCAGACTAAACTTGTATTCGCGGATCTCCTGCTGACGCAACTCCAATACATCCCGAGTCGAGAAGTGCTTCATAAACCGTCTCAGATCACCCTCGTAGCCGATTAGCGTCTTTGGGCGGGCTCCTCTATCACTTCTCAAGAAAAGCAGGTATTCACGCAAGTAGAGTTCGTTATGGCTGGTCTTTACTACCGACAATACGTTTGACTTCAATCCTATTCCTCCCCTGGGTATGTTCCAGGGCGAGTCCTGATGTGATATGATCTTTTTTATCAGGCACTCGCCTGGTGATCGAAAGGGCCGTTTCTTTGTCTGCCAGGACCAGGACGGCTCTTTCTCTATACTTAAACCATACCACCACCTTTCGATAGGAACAAATTTTCTGAGATCGTATGTTCTGTTTTATTGTGAAAAAGAACAACACCCGGTAGAGTGTTGTCAGGGTAACTCCTGGCTACTCTTTAAATACTCTCTCAACACTTGCAACTCATCATCGCTACGTAAATGAACCTCATTACACCGTTCGTCACCGTCAGGAAACATAAAACCTTGAATCAGAATCAAACCTCTGTAACGAGCTCCCATAATTACCGTCCGCATCTTATCTTCAAAGTTGTTATCATGCAAAACAAAATAACCTAGTTCAACGAACTCTGACATGCGTTTTTCCAACCTTACAAACATATCAAACACCCCCTTAATAGTTTTGAGTCCGAAAATAAACGGTATGTTTAATCTAGTGATCCGCTGACCGCGACGCTTCGATCCGGTCAGCAGACCTGGCTACTCGATAACTATTTTGACAAATTGCATTCTGCCACGAAAAACCGACCGCCAGTGAAATAGCCCTTTAGGGTATCTCCAACTTCAAACGGAACTCTTGCCATTCCCAACCACCATTTCCCGCCTTCTGGATCACTCAAAATTACCTTTCCATTTTCATCAGTACCAACTACTTTTGCAGCGCCGTGTACTACCATCGTCGTCCTCCGTTCATCACATTACACATTTTGTATCCAGGACTCATTTTGCAGCCTTCGACTGTTTGTAAAGCATGTTCCAGCATGTTTTACAAACCCACCGCTGGTCATTCGGAATTGGAGACTTCCATAATTCATATCTTTCCCGCGTGCAAGGTTCTCGTTCGCACTTTGATTTAACTGCATTCGTCTGCAACATTGTTCACCCCATTTTCCAAAATGAGCACTGAGTATCCAGGTACACAGTAACTATTTTTTATAGATGCTAGTCTGAAACGACCAAATTGCCACCGACGACTGCGATGTTATGCCTATCCAATAGGGCATTGTCGCTTTTTAAATCCAAAGGCCGACTCATCATGTACGAAAAGTAATGATCTGTAGCGCAGCTCGGCCTGCAGAAAAACTCATTCAGAAAATCGCTGTACTCGATCTCCATGTCACTGGTTAACTCTTTGTCGCATGATCGACATTTCTTGCTTTCCACGCTGTCTTTCCTCCCTACACAGAGATCCTATTTTTGCTTAAACGGATTTTTGGATTGATCAATTGTAGACGCGGTTTCTTTTTTTGCACTAGCAAATGGGTTTGCTGGAGCGCTTGTGGTAGCACGAGATCGGCTCGGTGACTGCTTGAATGGGTTAACGCTCAGTTCTCCGTCAATACCAAAGCCAGACTGTTTGTTTTCACGTTCTTTCTGCTGTCTGATAAGCTCTTCTGATTCTTCTTTCAGCTTTCGAGCTCTTTCTGGAAGCCCACGCAGGCTGGTTATGGTATAAACCAACGCATGTCTGGAATCCCACGTCGATCTGCCGTAGTAGACTGGTACGCCTGGAAGCTCTTCCTGCAGCCGGCGATTTATCTTCTCCAGGGTGTTGGAATTAAGCAGATCCTCGCGCTGCTTCGGCATAACCACATGTATCCCAAATGCTTTTGTGTCATTAATGTAGTCGAACCCGTTGGCCAGAACGTTACGACCACGGTATGTAGAAACAATTTCGTTGATAAGGTCGGTTTCGCTTTTCAGATCGTTCTCTTGAAGATTGATCTTTTTCTTTGCAAATGTGAGTACGCCACCAGTCAATAAGAGCTTATTTTTGAAGTCTTCCGCATCCAAACTCTTGTCCGATTCAAGCGTCGTGACAACGTTCCATTCATGCAAAATGCTGGCTACCTTATAGTTTGAATATCGGTCCCATGAAATTGCTGACGCCTCAGTATCGCTCAGGTGATCTTCAATAATTTTTTTATTATCCAGGATGATTAGGCTCTCCAGTGCTCGATATTCGTTTCCTTCATTGTCTGCCCGGATCTCTTCAAGTTTTGGAGTCAGTTCTTTAAGGGCGTTATATGCGTTGATGTTCTCATCCATATGCGGATTTGGGAGGCTCACAATAGCGATCACAGGCTTTCCTACGTAATCCGCCACGACATCGATCATCATGTTGAGTGCTCCCGTACCAGTTCCGCCGCCGAGCGAAGCTACTACACAAATTACCTCTGCATCTTTTAGTACTCGTTGAATGGCTGCAAAGACTTCCTCTCCGTTGGCTTCTACAGCTTGACGTCCCTTCTCTGGAATCATTCCAGCGCCTCGTTCGAATTCCTTCCCCTTCAACGCAATACGGTTGTGTTTATCAACATTCTTTAGGCTATCAAGATCGCCCAAATTCGTATTAAAGCACAGTACCGGATAGCAAGGATCGTTGTTCACGCTATTTCTGATGCCTGCAAACGCATCGACGATTTTACTTCCGCCTTGACCAATACCTATAAATCCAAACTTCGTCCCGATTGCTGCAGATCTCTGCTTCACGAAATTTTCTAGGACCCATACGTTATCAAGCATGATTTTGTTCAAGTTACTCGCCTCCCATAATCTTCTTTACAACCTTGCTCTCATCTAGCAAATTTGGATTCGCTTCTAATAAATCCCCTAGTATTTCAGCCGCCATTTCTCCCTGATCAGTCAAATGGTACTTTAATGAAGTTCCGTCAGGATAAAAATCAACGAATGTAGTCCCAACCAGCAAAGCAACAGCCTCGTCCACTGTGTAACGAAATTTTTTCGAACCCTCATCAAGCCCTTGGTGTTTTTGGTACTCTTTCAAGATGGCAATTTTTGAAATACCTGTCTTATGACTGAATATGATGTAGAAAACATCAAGCGCGGAATCCTTGAGTACTTTTTCGCAAATGTAACGTACGGTATCTTTCGTAAACACACATGACTCCCCTTCCACCAACACAATTATGGCGCGCTATTGTCTGCACTATTGTGTCGCGCAATTACATAGTACCATCATTCAGAAATAATTGGCAATAGCAAAGTTGTATGAACCAGTACGACCCATCAACGCATTCGTACGTAATCATACAGACTTTATACTTATGCCATCGTATTAAGTCGCACAATTACGCACTTGCAAATCTGCTTGTGCGACACAAACTATTGATTATTAAGGGAAACTAGCTAATGATCGAAACAGTACGACCTATCAAACTAATCATACGTATGCCGTCATTAAAGATTACTCTCTTACGAACTTCATACTCATGTGCTAGTCTTAGGCTATGGGGGTGATATCTTGCAACAACAGATTTTCTATTTCACTGCTCAAGTAGCTGAGAAATTCGATACGACTGCCACAAGCGTATATCGTTGGTCGGAAACCCTGGAGGAGAACGGCTACAAATTCGTTCGCGACGATCGCGGTCAACGTGCATATAGAGACATCGATGTTGAGGCATTAGCGCGATTGATCGAGTTAAAAGATGGCTTACGTATGAAGGTGGAGACAGCAGCACGTAAGGTTGTGGAGGAGTTCGCTGACCGGATCGAGGTGAATATGGAGCTCCTGGAACGTAAACCAGAAATCACTTTACCGGATACTCCAGAGAAGTTCATGCAAATGCTCCAGGGCATCACGAGCGCATATCATGAGGTCGTCAATACAAACGAGCGACTTGCAGCTGAGCTGCAAGAAACAAAAGTAGAGATGCAGGCGATCCGTCAGCAACTGCAGGCGTTACCAGAAGCAAGCAACCAGTTGGAGAAGAAACTGGAGTCGTTGGTCAGTACAGAAAAGCTCAGCCATGACGTCCGGACATTCGTTCGTTCGTCACAATTTGACCTGCGGTTGCTGGAGTTGGAGGTCACCAAGGAGCTGCGCAAACAGGCCCTGGACGAGTGGGGGAGGCTTCCCGATTCAGAGCGGTACATAAAGTCGTTTCTCTCCAAGCGCGAGAATATGGAGAAGCGGCACGATTTCGTGAACAGGTACGTTGACGATCGACTACCTGAAGAGATGAAAAAAAGGCTAAATCGTGATATGGGGGAGTTGTCTTGATTACGGAGGCATTAGAACATGAACTTGGATCTCTTCCTGAGGGTGAAGGGGAACGATTGTCAGGTCTAATAGTTGACTTGATTACAGACATTGATTCAAGAGAAAAAATCTTTGCCTTTCATCAACACACAAGGGGCATGGATTCTGACAAAAAGAATCAATTGTTTATACATATTGGCGACTTGCTTCTGGATGCGGACTCACAAGAAAAGCTTTTACAGATTCACTCAATTACGAAATCGTTGAATAGCGGGACAAAAAACAGATTATTTTCTCATTTCACTGCTTTGGTAACAGATCCCATCCTTAATGATGTTTTTTGGGAATTACGGGGAGTTAGAACT
>Ga0209147_100210_pt1 | contig 62804 bp, 81 predicted proteins | sample AraplaCol_mLB_r2_FD_184278 | JGI IMG/M metagenome (GOLD analysis project Ga0209147, IMG submission 184278) | Arabidopsis root microbial communities from North Carolina, USA - plate scrape CL_Col_mLB_r2 (SPAdes) (version 2) | ecosystem: Host-associated > Plants > Roots > Endosphere | place: USA...
CGCTCGACTTGCATGTATTAGGCACGCCGCCAGCGTTCGTCCTGAGCCAGGATCAAACTCTCCAATAAAGTTTGTTACTGGTTCAAAGCTGGCAAATCATTTAATGATAGACTCATCAACGCTTTCGCTGTTCAGTTTTCAAAGAGCAGAAGCTTTCTAACATGTCCTTCAAACCGTTTCGATATGATTCGTCGTCTCAAGGACAAGAATTAATCTATCATGTTTCCCGCTTCCGAGTCAATATGTTTTTCAAAAAAAGTTTTTACGTATAGTTTTCTTCCTCCAGCTTCCTGCGCCGAACATACTTAGAAAGCTCAGTAGGAGAAGCGATCCTAGCATACATGCGAAATAAAATGGAGTAGCGCTCCTCCATCGCTCTTTTGACCAGATAATCAATGCGCTTGTCACTAAAATCAAGCAGCATTTCCTCCAGTTCTCGTTTCAACAGATACTCCAATTCCTGTACTTCCTTGGTATGAAATAAGAAACCCAGCAAAAAAATCGCCCTCCGTCTTACGAGTCTACCCCTCTATCATTTCCAACGTAATTCAGCCCTATTCAAAATTAAAAGCCTCCCGTTTAGGAAGGCTTTACTTATGGGGTTACTCGGGGTTATTTCAACAGCTTCAAGTTTACCAATTGGTCTCCAATTGCAGCTTGAAGAATTAATGGCGTGATCGTGCTTTCCACAATCCCCGCTACGAGCAGCATCACAACAACCAGCAAGACAGCAGAAGGGAATTGCTTCAGCGTATCATACCAATCGTTTTTGACACGCTCAGCCTTACTAGGTTGAAACAAAAGGCCGAGCGACCGCAGCACAAGTACACCCAGCCGAATTCCTACGCTAGCTGCAAAAAATACGGCCGAAAGCTCAAAGATCCCATGCGGCAGAATTCCAGCACCGAATACGAGCCATGGATTGATTCCGGCATTGCTGGCGGACGCAAGGATAAATCCAAGCATGAGACCGTTGGCAAACAGCCCAATAATCGGGAGAAGTCCAAAAAACAAGCCCATTGCCATCATCATCAGTGCGCTTATGACGTTGTTGGTGTAAATGGCCCAGAAGGTAGCCAACGCTCCTCCCCCATTGTCCCGAATCCGGTCTACCACTTCCTGCAATTGACCCAAAAGCTGATTTACCATTACAGCTACTGCCGCGGATTGCATATATCCAATCAACATTCCCCCGAGAAAAATCAAGGAGGCCACGAGAAAATAACGTCGCTGATCCACCCACAATCTTTGTACCTTACCCTTCATAAGCACGCTCCTCCATATCCCAATAATTCCACTATATTCATTTTACCTCACCGATAGTCGATCCACCAAAGAATATCCTTGTCTAATTCGCATAAACTGATAGCGGACAAAGGAGGTGCTTATCCATGAGATATATTTTCACCGTCAGTGCCCAACGACTAAAGCAAATCATGATCGTTGGCACCACGCTATTGCTGGCAGTTGTGCTCGGGTACAACGAACGCGATGCCCTCAGCGCCTTTTCCGATCAGCCTCAGGATCAGGCTCAGGGACCACATGCCATCTATAAAGTCGACACCAAGGAAAAGAAAATTGCCCTTACCTTTGACATTAGCTGGGGAGAGACGCGAACTGTACCCATTCTCGATATCCTCAAGGAAAAGAACGTCAAGGCATCCTTCTTCCTCTCATCTGTCTGGGCACAGCGCCATCAGGACACGGTAAAAAGGATCAAGGAGGACGGTTTTGAAATCGGGTCGCACGGCCATAAACACGACTTCTACACCAAATACTCCGATGAAGATATCCGTTTACAAATTCGTCGTGCTGACTCCATTCTTACCGAGATGACTGGAAAAAAACCAACCCTGATTCGACTGCCTAACGGGGATATTGACAAACGAGTCTTGACCATTGCGAATAACCTAGGGTACACCGTCATCCAATGGGATACCAATTCACAAGACTGGACAAATCCAGGAACCGACGTGATCGTCAATCAGGTCCTCGCCAAAGCGCATCCCGGTGACATCGTTTTGATGCATGCCAGCGACTCCAGCAAGGAGACGCATCTGGCCTTGCCCGTCATCATCGACAAACTCCGCAAGCAAGGATACGAATTCGTCACTGTGTCCGAATTGATTTCCGGCACACAAGTCAAAAGCCAGGAAGTAAAGTAAGCAAAAAGCTGGCCTCCAAATTGGGGTCAGCTTTCTGTTTTTAACACTCGATGCAGTTGCATCACTTGCCATACATTGCAGAATAATAAAGGAACCAGCATGGAAAGCGTCGAGTGGACGCCAATTTCCTTCAATGCCGGGATCCACTCCATCGCCGTGACTACAAACATAAAAAATATCGTTGGAACAAAGGCATTCCGATTCGTTACACTTACTTTGCCGTAAGCAGTAACAATCGCTACGATGAGCAACATCGTCGGTTCAAAAAAGTATGGCAGAATAGAATCTCCGTTGCCAAGCGAATTATAGCGCAGGTAAACCATGTCAAAAAAGGAAAATAGGACAAGGAAAATCTGGATGCTCCGCCATAAAGAAGGGGAGCGAACGAGCGTTTTTGCAAAATAATTAATCGTCATATATGCAAAAAAACCCATTTGGGAAACGATGCTAATCGTCATTCCATACAGCAGGTACATGAGCATCCCCATTAAAAAATTGCCCATATCTCCCTCTGTCATTTTGGTCCAGTCAAAAATAATGGCGACTAGAATACCACCCAACCCGCCGAGCAGCAAGGTCGTGATAAACAGCCAGCCATATTTGCGTAAACTCACCCGACAGCCCCTCCAATCAACATTCGCTTATGATTGTACCAATGCAAGAAAGAAAATACTAGCGTAAGAACAAAACAAAATGCACACGTTACTCATAGGCGAATGTAAAGAAGGAGGTGTCCACCCCATGACAAAAAGGGCTTTCCCCGCTTGGTTGCTGGTGATCGTCTGTCTGTTCCTCGCGAGCTGCTCAAGCGGACATGGACAAAGTACGTCTCAGCCAGATTATAAAAGCACGAAAGACATGGTGCTGGACATATTGCAGACGGATGAAGCCAAAAAATCCGTGGAAAAGATGATGAAGGATGAAAAGTTCAAGCAAAATATTATGCTGGACGAATCCACGGTACGGACAACCTTGATCCAAAGTATGACCAATCCTAATAGTTCTCACATCAAAGAAGCCTTCAAAGACCCAAAATTTGCGAGTACGCTCGCTAAGTCAATGAAGGATGAGCAAAAAAAACTGATGAAAGACTTGATGAAGGACCCCGAGTATCAGAAGGATTTGGTCTCCGTTATGAAAGACCCTGAGTTTGAAAAAAACCTGATGGATTTGATGAAAAGCTCAGCCTATCGCCAGCAAACCATGACAATCATGAAGGAATCTTTGCAAAGCCCGTTATTTCAAGCGGAATTAATGCAGATTATGACGAAGGTTTCTGAAGAGATGACAAAGCCAAAGGATCAAAAGTCTAAGAAAAAAAGCCAAGGTTCCAGCGGCAGCCACAGTGGAGGTGGTGGCGCAGGCGGAGGAGAAGGTGGAGGGTCTCAATAAAACAAAGGTGAGCCTATCGTGGGCCCACCTTTTTTCATCCTTATGCTTTGGGTTGTGATTCACATTTTTGCGCGACACGTTTTGCCAAGTCGAGATAGATCTGGCCAATCGGACTGTCCTGTTTATAGATGGATGGTGAATAATCAGGCTCAGCTGGATGATTCTCCGGCTGTCCGAGTGGAATCTGGGCTAGCAAATCACAGGTCAGGGTCTCGGCCAGTTTCGCACCGCCACCGCGTCCAAACACGTATTCTTTGGAGCCATCCTTCGCCTCATACCATGCCATATTTTCCACGACACCGAGGATTTCATGTCCGGTCCGTTTTGCCATCGCCCCTGCTCGCGCCGCTACAAAAGCTGCTGTCGGATGCGGCGTCGTTACAACGATTTCCATGCTTTGTGGAATCATCGTATGCACATCCAAGGCCATGTCTCCTGTTCCTGGAGGCAAGTCCAGCAACAAGTAGTCCAGTTCCTCACCCCAGTGAACTTCCGTAAAGAAATTGCGAAGCATTTTGCCCAGCATTGGACCACGCCAAATCACCGGTGCGTTGTCCTCGACGAAGAATCCCATCGACATGACCTTCACGTTTTGCTTTTCCACTGGCAAAATCGTTTCGCCGATGACTGTCGGGCGCTGATCGATATTCATCATGTCCGGAACACTAAATCCGTAGATGTCGGCGTCAATGATACCCACTTTTTTGCCCAGACGGGCCAAAGCCACTGCCAGGTTTACGGTTACCGTAGATTTTCCTACTCCACCTTTACCAGACGTAATGGCGACGAAGGTTGTCGCCGAATCCTTGTCCAAAATTGGATTCAGCAATGGTGTTTTTCCAGGTGTCATATTGTGGGTCTGATTCCCGCGCAACTGCGCGCTGAGTGCCGCTCTTTCCTCATCCGTCATCGCCCCGAATTGCAGCTTCACTTCTTCCGCTCCCAACGCTTTCAAGGCAGAGACGACATCATCTTCAATTTTTGCTTTCAACGGACATCCCGAAATGGTTAGTACCACCGTGAGACTGATCGCACTTCCCTCAATCTGAATGTCGCGAATCATGTTCAGTTCAACCAGACTTCGATTAATCTCAGGATCTTTTACATCACGTAATGCTTCGAGAACCTTCTCCTTGGTTAACATTCTGATCCCCCCATCTATACTAGACCCCATTATTGTTTCTTAGTGTTTGCGAAAACCATGCGGGTTCATTATAGCACACTCGAAACCCTGTAACACCGGGAAGCACCACTTAAGGTGCAATTGGCGCTTTTTCTCCGGCATATTGTCTTAGGATACCCTGATAAATCGCATTTGCCATAGCTTTTTGATAATCGACGGAGCGCAGCTGCGCCGCTTCTTTGGTGTTGCTAACAAACCCGACCTCCACCAACACTGCAGGACAGGTGACCTCCCTGATCAAAAAAACCTTTTCTGTCTTGCTCGGCACCCTGTCTGTATTACCGATCACTCGTTTGATTTCATCCTGGATCAGATAGGACATGTCTTGGCTTTTTTTAAAGGCTGGCGCGTAAAAAGTTTGTGCCCCAGACCATTTTGGGGAAGGAATCGAATTGACATGAATGCTGATCAAAAAATCGGGGGCATTTTCATTGATAAACTTGACCCGATTTCGAATATCCTCTGACTTACGCTTGCGATTTTGTTCGGCTTCCGGCGATGCCAAATCCTTATCTTCCTCTCTCGTCATGATGACATATGCCCCTGATTGCTGGAGAAAGTCACGCAAATACATACTGACGGCCAATGTCACTTCTTTTTCCACTACCCCTCCGTCAGCGGAGACCGCCCCACCATCCTTCCCTCCATGTCCCGGATCGATCGCGATCACAGTCCCGGCCAAGGGCAGCGACCACGCCATCCAGGAAGATCGGTCGGGTGCTTCGTAGGTAAACAACACCATTAACAAAGCAAAAGCCAGTATCCAGCCTATTCCTTTTCGTGTCACTGTCTACCGTCCCCTTTTGTCCCATTCTCGTTCCATCATATGGACAAACGTGGACAAATATGACGAGTCAATGTCAAAAGGCAAGTAGTCTTCTATTCAATAAATTTTTCTGCATATCCACTCATGCATAAGCAATCGGAAAGATGTCCTCATATCATAAACCATCATGACGAGGGAGGTTGAGAGAAAATATGGACCCAATTGAACACCATCGGCGTAGAATGCACTTTCACACACAAAGAGCCGAACACTTCCGCACGTTGCGCCATGCTCATCCCCATGATCGGATGAGACATCATACGTTTGCAGAAAGGGAACACTTTCATCGTATGAGGGCGCATCATCACCGCATGATGATGCATTCCCTCCGCCACCGCTAAGCACGCCCTCCTCTTTCTAAGCAATCGTACACAAAAAATACCGCCTCTGACCAATAAAGGTCAAAGGCGGTATTTTTGTATAGCAGACAATTAGCGCTTGGAGAATTGAGGAGCGCGACGAGCTGCTTTAAGACCGTATTTTTTACGTTCTTTCATACGAGGATCGCGAGTCAGGAAGCCAGCGCGTTTCAGAGCGCCGCGCAGTTCCGGATCTGCTTTCAGCAGAGCGCGAGCTACACCATGACGGATTGCACCAGCTTGACCAGTGGTTCCGCCACCGTTTACGTTAACCAATACATCGTAACGACCCAGTGTTTCAGTCAAAACGAGTGGTTGTTTCACGATCAATTTCAGTGTTTCCAAACCAAAGTAAGTATCCATTTCACGTTTGTTGATCACAATGCGACCTTCACCTGGGACCAGGCGAACACGTGCTACGGAGTGCTTACGACGACCTGTACCGTAGTATTGTACTTGTGCCACGTATATTTCCTCCCTTTACCTTAACCGCGGATTTGCCAAGCTTCTGGTTTTTGTGCTGCATGTGGGTGCTCAGTTCCAGCGTATACTTTCAGCTTAGTGAACATTTGACGTCCCAGGCTGTTTTTAGGCAGCATACCTTTTACAGCGATTTCGAACATACGCTCTGGCTTTTTGTTCAGCATGTCGCCAGCCGTTGTCTTTTTCAAACCACCTGGATACAGGGAGTGAGAGTAGTAGATTTTGTCTTGCAATTTGTTTCCGGTCAGTTTTACTTTATCTGCATTGATCACGATTACGAAATCGCCAGCATCAACGTGAGGAGTAAATTCCGGTTTCAGTTTACCGCGCAGAATCGAAGCAACTTCGCTAGCCAGACGACCCAGCGTTTGACCTTCTGCGTCAACGATGTACCATTTGCGCTCTACTTCGAGCGGTTTCGCCATATATGTGGTACGCATGTTTGTCCCTCCTAAATATCTTGCCTAACAAAATGCTATAACCAAACGTTCGAAAGAGAAAATTGCAAACTGTAACGGGTGAGCAACTTCTCCAGGTGTTCCATATAAACACGATCTTCTCATTTTAATTCCCGGGGCTAGAGTGGGGCTAGGCGGGGTTAAAATACCAAGGAATATCGTACTACATAGAGGGGTCAGAGTCAAGTGCCAACTCAAAGGCTAATCCTTGGAAATCGCTCCCACATAATAGACTTTCCACATTGTCAAACCCTTGGCTGGCGCTGTTTTCCCAGCTCGCTCCCGATCGCACGCTACGAGAATCTCTTTTATCTCATCCGGGTCTCTTTTACCCTGTCCAACTTCCACCAGAGTACCGACGATAATGCGAACCATGTTGTACAAAAAACCGTTGCCGCGGCATGTCACCCATACCTCATGGCCGTGCCGTTCCACGGCTAAGCGAAAGACGGTACGAACCTTGTCCTCGACAAAGGTCTTGGCTGAGCAAAAAGAGGTGAAATCGTGCTCCCCCTCCAGATGCAAAGCCGCTTGCTGCATCGCATCCACATCAAGCGGAAAGCGGATATGGTCGGCATACCGATGGCGAAACACGTCCGCTACCGGGTCGTTGTCGATGCAATAGCGGTACTCTTTTACCCGGACGTCAAACCTAGCGTGAAAGGACGCATCCACCTCTTCGACTGAGCGAATGACAATAGCGTCTGGCAGTTGATTATTCAACACAAAACGCCACTTGTCCACGGGTACATGGCTGGCTGTGTCAAAGTGAATCACTTGACCGCGCGCATGCACTCCAGCATCGGTCCGTCCCGAGCCAAAGATCTGGATCTTTTCGCCAGTCACTCGCTCGAGGGCAGCCTCAATCTCTCCCTGGATCGTGACTTGATTCGGTTGAACCTGAAAGCCGCTATAGTCGGTTCCATCATAGGCGACGATACATTTGAGCCGCCTCATGTACGCCACCACCCAATTGCGACGATCAGCAACACGGTCACCAATGCGATACTGCTGTCGCGCCAGGAAAAGCGCAGCTTGTTCAGGCGCGTTCTGCCCTCACCACCGCGGTATCCCCGCGCCTCCATTGCCAATGCGAGTTCCTCAGCACGCCGAAATGCGCTGACAAACAGCGGAATGGCGATCGGTATCAGATTCTTTGCTCTGCGAACCAGATTACCACTGCTAAAATCGGCTCCTCTCGCTGACTGAGCCTTGATGATCTTGTCCGTCTCCTCCATTAGCGTAGGGATGAAACGCAAAGCAATCGACATCATCAGCGCGATCTCATGGACAGGGATTCCGATGCGGCCAAAAGGTCCAAGTAACCGCTCCAGGCCTTCTGTCAAGTCCATCGGCGAGGTCGTCAATGTCAGCAAAGAACTAAAAAGAATAAGAAGACCGAGACGTATCGAGATAAAGATGGCTTGCCGTATCCCTTGTTCCTCAATGGTGAAACTGCCCAACTGATAGTAGACGGTTCCCCCTTTGGTAATGAAAATATGGAGTACGACGGTAAAGAGGATCAAAAACCAGACCGGCTTCAGGCTTTTCAGGATATAGGAAAGAGAGAGCCGGGAAAGAAGAATCGAAAAAACGGTAAAAGCGATGAGGATCGAATAAGTAATCGTATTGTTCGCCACAAAAACCAATGTGGCAAACAAAATGATAAACAGCAGTTTGCTCCGCGGATCAGCGCGATGGAGAAACGATTGTCCCGGCACATATTGACCGATAGCGATATTCTGCAGCATGCCCTAGCACTCCTTCGGCACGGACAGTCGTTTCAGCACATGAGCGATCAGTTCCTCTTCCCGATATAGCGTGGTGGGAAGGCGATCTGTGTCCGTCAGCAATTGATTGATGCGAGAGATGAAGGAAACGGTTTGCGGCACATCGAGCGAAAGTTGACGAAGCAGATCTGCCTGTTGGAATACTTCCTCGGGCCTTCCCTGCATGACTACTTCTCCTCCTGCTAGTACCAGCATCAGATCGGCATATCGTGCTGCTTCCTCCATACTATGAGTCACCAACAGGGTTGTCAGGTTCTGCTCGCGGTGAATCCGGTATATTCCCTCGAGAATTGCCTTGCGACCGGACGGATCGAGACCTGCCGTAGGCTCATCCAGGACAAGCACCTTGGGTTGCATCGCCAGTACACCGGCTATCGCAACTCGCCGCATCTGTCCGCCGCTCAGTTGAAAGGGAGATCTGTCCTTTATCGCTTCGTAATCCAATCCGACAAGCTCCAACGCTTCCCGCGCCCGGGACTCCGCCATGCTTTGCGGCAGCTCGAAGTTGAGGGGACCAAAGCACACATCCTTTGCTACCGTCTCCTCAAATAACTGGTGCTCCGGGTACTGGAAGACAAGTCCAATATCCTTGCGCTTGGCATGGGGTATTCGCTTCGTAGGTGTGAGGACAACATCTCCAATCGTGATCTCTCCCGAAGTCGGAGAAAGCAATCCATTGAGATGCTGGATCAACGTCGACTTCCCCGAACCGGTTTGGCCGATAATCCCTACGAAAGCACCCGACGGTATCTTCAGCGATATATTATTCAAGGCAAGCCGTTCAAATGGTGTTCCCTTGCCATACATGTGGCTTACCTGGTCAAAAGTAATCTGCATAGGTGCTCCACCAGCTCCTCTTGATGCAGTCCAAACGGAAGATCGTAACCTTTTGCAGCCAACTCATGGTGTACACGTACTGCGAAAGGAACGTCTAAGCCGACCTGCTTCAGCCGCTCTACCTGTGAAAAGACTTCACCCGGCTGTCCGTCCATGAGGACTTCACCGCGATTCATCACGATCACTCTGTCGGAATCAACGGCTTCTTCAGGAAAATGCGTGATGTTGACAATCGTGATGCCTTCTTCCTGATTCAGTTTTTTCGCCAAATGCATGACTTCCTTGCGGCCTTGAGGGTCAAGCATCGCAGTAGCTTCGTCCAAAATGATGACGGAAGGGCGCATCGCCATAATACCCGCGATTGCCACGCGTTGCTTTTGCCCGCCTGACAACCGATAGGGTTGAGCCATGATATAGTTTTCCATCCCGACAGAGTGCAGAGCCTCGTCAATGCGTTTGCGCATTTCCTGAGGATCTACTCCCATATTCTCAAGTCCAAAAGCAACGTCATCCTCGACAGTTGCCCCGACAATCTGATTGTCCGGATTCTGAAAAACCATTCCCACATGGCGGCGAATCTCCCAAATCATTTCTCCATTTCGGGTATCAGCACCACTGACCCAAATTGTCCCATTTTCTGGAAGTAACAACGCATTCATCAATTTCGCGAGGGTCGACTTTCCGGAACCGTTGTGCCCCAGAACAGATACAAACGATCCCTTGGCAATCGCCAGATCGACACCCTTTAATACCTCTACCCGTTGGCCTTCCTCGCCATCATAGGAAAAAGTGACATTGCGAATCGTCAGCAAGTTCTCCTCATTCATGGGTCCGTCACATCCTTCAACCTCATCAATCCTGGCAATAAAGAAAAAAGAGTTGAAGCAGAGTCCAGCCTATGACCAGATCTGCCCCCACCCTTTTCGCGGTAGTTTACCAGGTCAGAGATAGAATCCCGTGCCCCAAGTCAAACGACCAGTTTACCATCTATTAAACCAGCTCGATGAAAGCCATAGGAGCTGCATCCCCACGACGAGGACCGGTTTTCAGGATACGAGTATATCCACCGTTGCGCTCTTTGAAACGAGGCGCGATTTCATCGAACAGTTTTTGTACAGCATCGCGACCTTCAGCGTTCGCTACTTCTTTACGTACGAAAGCAGCTACCTGACGACGAGCATGCAGATCTCCACGCTTCGCGAGCGTAATCATTTGCTCAGCGATTGGGCGAAGTTCTTTTGCCTTCATCTCAGTCGTTTCAATGCGCTCGTGAATGATCAGGTCCGTTACCAAGTCGCGGAACAACGCTTTACGCGCCGCACTGCGACGACCCAATTTACGGTATGCCATGTTCTTAACCTCCCTTATCACGCTGACTATGCTGCGCAGATACATCGGTGCATCCACACACGCAAAACCAGATCTGTAGTTCCCCTAAAGGGATCCGAAGAACATATAGTGGCCTTGGGCGTTTCCCTAGTCGTCGCTGCGCAAAGACAAACCAAGCTCAGCCAGCTTCTCTTGCACTTCTTCCAGGGATTTGCGACCCAAATTGCGCACTTTCATCATATCTTCTTCGGTTTTCTGCGTCAGCTCTTGCACGGTGTTGATCCCTGCACGCTTCAGGCAGTTGTAGGAACGAACGGAAAGATCCAGCTCTTCGATCGTCATCTCCAAGACTTTTTCTTTTTTGTCCTCTTCCTTCTCAACCATGATTTCAGCATCTTTCGCTTCATCTGTCAGACCGACAAACAAGTTTAGATGCTCCGTCATGATTTTGGCGCCAAGACTTACGGCTTCTTCCGGACTGATGCTGCCGTTTGCCCATACCTCAAGTGTCAACTTATCATAGTTCGTCATTTGCCCTACACGGGTATTTTCGACTTGATAGTTCACACGTTTGATTGGCGTGTAGATGGAATCAATCGGAATCACACCAATAGGCAGATCCTCCGACTTGTTTCCGTCTGCTTGAACATATCCACGACCACGGCCTGCTGTCATACGAATGTGTAGTCGTCCGCCATTCGCCAACGTAGCAATATGAAGATCAGGGTTTAAGATCTCCACATCGCTGTCAGCACGGATATCTCCCGCCTTGACGATGCCTTCGCCTTCTGTATCGATTTCGATGATTTTTTCTTCATCGGAATGGATCTTCAGTGCGAGGCCTTTGATATTCAGGATGATCTCGGTCACATCTTCAACGACGCCTTCTACAGTCGAGAATTCGTGCAGAACACCATCAATTTGCACGGTACGAACTGCCGCACCTGGCAACGAAGAGAGGAGAATCCGTCTCAGAGAGTTGCCAAGAGTAGTTCCATAACCGCGCTCAAGAGGTTCCACTACGAATTTACCGTATGAATTGTCGTCGCTTACTTCCACAACCTCGATTTTTGGTTTTTCTATTTCTATCATTAAACAAACCCTCCTTCAAAACGTCGAAATTCTTGGGTGGGCCGCATACGTGCCCACTCAGGAATTTCCCCGGCGGTTTACCGTTTGCGTGCATGACGAGCAAATAAATCAGAATTTACCATTCTAGTATGGACATGTTCTGAACGATATAAACCAGTTACACGCGGCGACGTTTTGGTGGACGGCATCCGTTGTGCGGAATCGGTGTCACGTCTTTGATCATATTCACTTCAAGACCAGCAGCTTGCAGGGAACGGATCGCTGCTTCACGACCAGCACCTGGGCCTTTTACCGATACTTCCAGAGAGCGCATGCCATGCTCCATCGCTACGCGTGCAGCCGCTTCAGCAGCCATTTGCGCTGCAAATGGTGTGCTTTTGCGGGAGCCTTTGAAGCCGAGGGAACCAGCGCTGGACCAAGAGATTGCGTTACCATGTGGGTCTGTGATCGTAACGATGGTGTTGTTGAAAGTAGAGCGGATATGCGCTACGCCAACTTCAACATTTTTACGGTCGCGACGACGGGTACGTGTAGCTGCTTGTTTTCTTTTCGCCATGTCAGTTTACCCTCCTTTACTTCTTCTTGTTCGCTACTGTACGGCGAGGACCTTTACGCGTACGAGCATTTGTTTTGGAACGTTGGCCGCGAACAGGGAGTCCGCGACGGTGACGGATACCACGGAAGCAACCGATTTCCATCAGACGTTTGATGTTCAGGGAAATCTCACGACGGAGATCGCCTTCCACCTTCACGGTTTTGTCGATGTACTCACGCAGTTTGGCTACCTCGTCTTCTGTCAGATCACGGACGCGAGTGTTTACATCTACGCCAGTGGAAGCCAGAATTTTTTGAGACGTGGGGCGGCCAATACCAAAGATGTAGGTAAGAGCGACTTCCACGCGTTTTTCGCGGGGCAAGTCAACGCCAGCAATACGTGCCATGTGTAAAAAGCACCTCCTTGTTTACCCTTGTTTTTGCTTATGCTTAGGATTTTCACAAATAACCATAACGTTGCCTTTACGACGGATAACCTTGCATTTCTCGCAGATCGGTTTAACCGAAGGTCTCACTTTCATGGTTCTTGCCTCCCTTTTCTAGGGGTTTCACTTATTATTTATAGCGGTACGTAATACGTCCGCGGGTCAAGTCGTACGGCGACAGTTCTACAGTTACCTTATCCCCAGGCAGGATACGAATAAAGTGCATGCGAATCTTGCCAGAGACATGAGCGAGGATCTTGTGTCCATTCTCTAATTCTACCCGAAACATTGCGTTGGGCAAAGGTTCAATAACGGTTCCTTCCACCTCAATAACATCGTCTTTTGCCATAGTAAACTCTCCTTTCTTCTGCGCTTCAGTCGGACCATGAGTTTTGCGAAATGATCACACAACGAACTTATCGTCGACACGTTGGACGACAATTTCGGGAGAAAGCCGAAACTCTCGTTTACGTTCGTGTAAAAATCTCATAGCCATCTTCCGTAATCGCGATGGTGTGTTCAAAATGAGCACATGTTTTCCGATCCACTGTTACTACCGTCCAATTGTCCTCCAATGTGCGGACATAACGTTCGCCGGCATTTACCATTGGCTCAATTGCCAACACCATGCCTGGTTTCAACCGTGGACCCCGATTAGGTGGGCCGTAGTTGGGAACCTGCGGATCCTCGTGCAAGTTTTGCCCAATCCCATGCCCCACATACTCGCGAACGAGTGTGAAGCCGGCAGCTTCTGTATGAATCTGAATAGCATGTGAGATATCGGAGAGTCTGCCTCCTGGCTTCGCTTGCTCAAGTCCCTTGAACAGCGATTCCTCCGTTACTCGCAGCAAGCTCTGATTCTCCGAGGAAATCGTGCCGACCGGATACGTCCAAGCGGAGTCTCCATGATAGCCTTGAAATTGAGCACCAATATCGAGGCTGATGATGTCTCCCTCTTGTAACGTCCGTTTTCCTGGGATCCCGTGTACGAGTTCTTCATTGACTGAAGTACAGATACTTCCTGGAAAGCCACCGTAGCCTTTAAACGAGGGAATTGCTCCCATGCTTCTGATAAAGGTCTCGGCTATTTCGTCCAGTTGCTTCGTCGTGACACCAGGCTTGATGGCCTTGGCCAGTTCTTGATGGGTGAGTGCTACGATCCGACCAGCTTCGCGCATAACCTCAAGTTCTGCTTTCGACTTTAGGATGATCATTCGATTACCCTCGCAACAAAGACTTGATCTCTGCAAACACGACCTGGATATCTTGTTCTCCATCGATATTTCTCAGGAGTTCCTGCTTGGAGTAGTAATCGATCAGCGGTTGTGTCTGAGCGATGTTGACATCAAGTCGTTGTGTAACCACTTCCGGCTTGTCATCATCACGCTGATACAGCTTGCCGCCATCCTTGTCACACACGCCAGCCTCTTTCGGAGGATTGAACAATGTGTGATAACTAGCTCCACATACAGGGCAGATCCAGCGACCTGTCAAACGTTCAATCAGAGATTCCCGTCGAACGTTGATATTGATCACGTGATCAATTTCGCGTCCCAGCTCCCCGAGGGTAGCGGTCAGCGCTTCAGCCTGAGGAACGGTGCGCGGGAATCCATCTAAGAGGAAACCCTTTTTGCAGTCGTCCATCGAGACTCTTTCACGCACGATTCCGATCACGACTTCATCGGGGACCAGCAGCCCTTTATCCATATATGACTTGGCCTCGAGTCCGAGCGGCGTTTCGTTTTTGACCGCAGCTCGGAACATGTCGCCAGTCGAAATGTGCGGGATGTCAAACTCTTCTACGATACGTTCTGCCTGTGTACCTTTACCAGCTCCAGGCAGCCCCATCAGAATTATATTCACGTCCATTCCCTCCGTCCCATAAAGAAAAGCTTACAGAGGCTTTTCCGGAAAAAACCAAGGCATTACTTGATGAACCCTTGATAGTGGCGCTTAATCAATTGGCTTTCAATCTGCTTCATCGTATCGAGAGCAACCCCAATAACGATCAAGAGAGAAGTTCCACCGATATAGATCGACTGCGGCAATTCGGCCAGCTTGCTGAAGAAAAACGGCAAGATCGCGATCGCCATCAGGAAGAATGCGCCAGCTAGTGTCAGACGGTTCAACGTACGTGTAATGTACACCTCGGTGTTTTTCCCAGGACGAATACCAGGAATGTAACCGCCATTCTTCCTCATATTTTCAGCCATTTGCACAGGATTGATCTGTACAAAGGTGTAAAAATACGTGAAACCAATAATCAGGATAGCGTATAAGGCCATACCGATTGGTTGACTCACTTGGAAGTTATGATAGATCCAGTTGGCAATGCCAGTACCGGAAGCATCTACCCAGAACTGAGCGATTGTCGATGGGAACATCACGAGCGAAACAGCGAAGATCACTGGAATAACACCAGCAGAGTTGATTTTCAAAGGAATATGTGTGGATTGACCACCGTACATTTTCCGACCAACAACGCGTTTGGCATATTGCACAGGAATCTTACGTACACCTTGCTGCATGAAGATAACCCCGACAATAATGGCGAGGATCACCAAAAGGATGATCACGACCTTTACGATACTGAAGAAGAGATTCTGAGACGGATCTGCAAACTGTGTTGAGTAAATCGTGCCAAGCGCAGTTGGAATATGCGCAACGATACCCGCCACGATCAGGATCGAAATCCCGTTACCGATCCCTTTCTCGGTAATCTGTTCTCCCATCCACATCATGAATGCTGTACCAGCCGTCAAGGTCAATGCAATGAGTGCATAACTGCTAACGGATGTGTCTTGGAGCAATCCAGGAGCCATATTGTTGAAGCCGATCGTCATCCCGATGGATTGGATCAACCCCAGAATAATGGTGGAGTAACGTGTTACCGTAGCAATTTTGCGACGGCCCACTTCTCCTTCGCGTGCCCATTGCGTAAGCTTAGGCACTACGTCCATGGAGAGAAGCTGCATGATAATGGAAGATGTAATGTAAGGCATGATCCCCATTGCAAAAATCGAGAAGTTTTGCAAAGCCCCACCTGAGAAAGTGTTCAACAATCCCAACAGTTGGTTAGTGTTTTGCTGAAACAGCTCGACGTTTACGTTGGGAACAGGGATAAAGGTCCCAATCCGAAAGACTACCAGCATCATAAGCGTAAACAAGATCTTACGACGCAAGTCGCCTATTTTAAAAATGTTAGTCAAGGACGCTAACATTAGATCACCTCGGTTGTTCCACCGACTTGAGCGATCTTCTCAGCAGCTGCGCCGGAGAACTTGTGAGCTTTTACGGTCAGCTTCACAGTCAGTTCGCCGTTATTAAGAACCTTCACACCATCGCGGAGCGCGCTGATAACACCAGTTGCCAAGAGCAGTTCAGGTGTTACTACAGTGCCTTCCTCGAAACGGTTCAGCGCATCCAAGCTCACAATCGTGAATTCTTTACGATTGATGTTGTTGAAACCGCGCTTAGGCAGACGACGGAACAAAGGATTTTGTCCACCCTCAAAACCGAGGCGAACGCCGCCACCGGAACGAGAATTTTGACCTTTGTGACCTTTACCAGCAGTTTTACCAGTACCGCTACCGATACCGCGACCGATGCGTTTACGAGTGTGACGAGAACCTTCTGCAGGTTGCAGTTCGTGCAATTTCATACGTTGCACCTCCTAACTGATTGAAATGCTCTTTACGCTTCTACTTCTTTCACTTCAACCAAGTGCTTCACTTTGAAAACCATACCGCGGATCGCAGCGTTATCTTCTTTCACCACGGACGAATTGATTTTGCGAAGACCCAGTGCTTTAACCGTATCTTTTTGATCGACAGTACGACCGATCAGGCTGCGTTTGAGGGTGATTTGCAATTTTGCCATGTTCATTCCCTCCTTATTAACCCAACAACTCGTCAACAGTCTTACCGCGCAGTTTCGCGACATCTTCCGCTGTTTTCAGACGGCCGAGGCCTTCCAGCGTAGCGTTGACCATGTTGATAGGATTGTTGGAACCAAGAGACTTACTCAGGATATCACCTACACCAGCCAGTTCGAGTACTGCACGAACAGGGCCGCCCGCGATTACACCAGTACCTGGTGCTGCAGGTTTCAGGAGTACCTTACCGGAACCGAAACGGCAGAGAACTTCGTGAGGCACAGTAGTTCCTCTCATCGGTACGCGGATCAATTTTTTCTTAGCGTCGTCAATTGCTTTGCGAATCGCGTCTGGTACTTCTTGAGCTTTCCCCATACCGGCACCTACATGTCCGTTACGGTCACCCACAACAACCAGGGCGCTGAAGCTCATGCGACGTCCACCTTTAACCGTCTTAGCTACGCGGTTAACGGCGACTACTTTTTCTTCGAGCTCTAATTTGCTAGGGTCGATACGCATTCCTTACCCTCCTTGTTGTTAGAATTGCAGACCAGCTTCACGAGCTGCTTCTGCCAGTGCTTTAATACGTCCATGATAGATGTAACCACCACGGTCAAAAATCACTTCAGACGCACCTTTTTCTTGTGCACGCTTAGCGATCAGTGTGCCAACAGCCGTAGCAGCTTCCACATTAGCCCCGTTTTTCAGGCCAAGCTCTTTATCCAAAGAAGATGCAGATGCCAAAGTTACGCCAGTTGCATCGTCAATCAGTTGAGCATAGATGTGTTTGGAAGAACGGAATACGTTCAGACGAGGGCGGATAGTAGATCCAACTACCCGTTTGCGAATACGCAGGTGACGTTTTTTCCGTGCTTTGTTTTTATCAGCTTTCGTAAACATTAAGCGGCCTCCTTTCTCATGAAACTACGCGGCTTACTTACCTTTTTTACCTTCTTTACGACGAACCACTTCATCGCTGTACTTGATCCCTTTGCCTTTGTATGGCTCAGGTTTACGAAGTGCGCGAATTTCAGCAGCAATTTGTCCTACACGCTCTTTGTTGATTCCTTTTACCACCAGAGTGGTTTGGTTCGGAACATCAATCTCAATACCAGCTTCAGGTGTTACTTCTACTGGGTGAGAAAAACCGAGAGAAAGTGTGATTCCGTTGCCGCTTTTCGCTGCACGGTAACCTACACCAACCAGTTCCAGAGTGCGAGTGAAGCCTTCAGACACGCCTGTTACCATGTTGGAAACCAGTGCGCGAGTTGTACCATGCAGAGAACGGTGGAGTTTGTTGTCGCTTGGACGCTCAACTACTACTTCATTCTCAGCGATGTTGATTTTGATATCTGGGTGAAAGCTACGAACGAGTTGACCCTTAGGGCCCTTTACCGTCAGCTCAGTTCCGTTCAGAGTGAGGGTAACGCCTGCAGGTACCACGATCGGTTTTCTACCGACACGAGACATGTGGTGCACCTCCTGTGCTTTTAAAATCTAGAAATTACCAAACGTATGCGAGTACTTCTCCACCAACGTGAGATTGACGAGCTTGCTTGTCAGTCATAACGCCAGTAGAAGTAGAGATGATCGCGCAACCAAGTCCGCCCAGAACCTTAGGTACTTCAGTGTTTTTTGCGTACACACGAAGACCAGGCTTGGAGATGCGTTTCAGACCTGTGATGACGCGCTCGTTGTTTTGACCGTACTTCAGGAAAACGCGGATAATCCCTTGCTTGTTGTCTTCAACAAACTCAGCATCGCGGATGAAGCCTTCTTCTTTCAGAATGCGCGCGATTTCCTTCTTGATTTGAGACGCCGGGATCTCCACTTTCTCGTGGCGAACCATGTTGGCGTTACGAATGCGTGTCAACATATCTGCAATTGGATCAGTCATTACCATGAGAGAAAACCTCCTTCCCGTTTCAAATTACCAGCTTGCTTTTTTCACGCCTGGAATTTGACCTTTATAAGCAAGTTCACGGAAGCAAATACGGCAGAGTTTGAATTTGCGCAATACGGAGTGAGGACGTCCGCAACGCTCGCAACGAGTGTACGCGCGAACAGCAAACTTCGGCTGACGCTGTTGCTTGATGATCATTGATTTCTTTGCCACATTCTTCCCTCCTTACGAGTGGGTTTATTTACGGAATGGCATACCCATTTGAGTCAAAAGCTCACGAGCTTCCTCATCCGTTTTTGCGGAAGTGACAATTACGATGTCCATACCGCGCACTTTATCAATTTTATCGTACTCGATCTCAGGGAAGATCAGTTGTTCCTTCAGACCAAGTGTGTAGTTACCGCGACCATCGAATGCCTTGGAAGAGATTCCGCGGAAGTCACGAACACGCGGGAGAGAAACATTCATCAACTTGTCGAGAAACTGGTACATACGCTCGCCGCGCAGAGTTACTTTCGCACCGATCGGCATACCTTCACGCAATTTAAAACCAGCGATGGAATTTTTTGCGCGGGTTACTACAGGCTTTTGACCAGAGATAATGGACAGGTCTTCCACCGCAGTATCCAAGGCTTTAGCGTTAGCAACAGCTTCGCCAACACCCATGTTGATGACGATTTTTTCTACTTTCGGCACTTGCATAACGGAAGTGTAGTTAAACTTGCTCATCAGTGCAGGTGCGATTTCATTGGAATACTTTTCTTTCAGTCTTACTGCCATCTAGAACGTCCTCCTTTCCGACCTGACTACTTGTCGAGTACTTCGCCAGATTTTTTCGCATACCGAACTTTCTTGCCGTTATCCAATACTTTGTAACCGATGCGAGTTGCTGTGCCGGACTTCGGATCGATCAAAGATACGTTGGAAACGTGAATCGGTGCTTCTTGAGTAACAATGCCGCCTTGCGGATTGGCTTGAGACGGACGGCTGTGTTTTTTCACGAGGTTGATTCCTTCAACCAGAACGCGATCTTTCTTAGGAAAGGCAGCGAGAACGCGACCTTTTTTCCCTTTGTCCTTGCCCGCATTAACGATAACAGTGTCGCCTTTTTTAACGTGCATCGCTTGGTGCACCTCCTATCGAACAAACTACCTGGTTATAAACGTTCAATTAGATAACCTCTGGAGCAAGAGAGATGATCTTCATGAAATCCTTGTCGCGGAGCTCACGAGCCACAGGTCCAAAGATACGGGTACCACGAGGGGATTGATCTTCCTTGATGACTACTGCTGCATTTTCATCAAAACGAATGTAAGAACCGTCTGTACGGCGAACGCCGCTCACTGTACGTACTACAACCGCTTTAACTACTTGACCTTTCTTGACAACGCCGCCGGGTGTAGCGGATTTAACGGAGCACACAATAACATCACCGATGTTCGCCGTTTTGCGACCGGAACCACCCAGTACCTTGATGCACATGAGTTCCTTTGCACCGGAGTTGTCAGCAACAGCCAATCTCGTTTGAGTTTGGATCATTTACTGTTCCTCCTTTCGGAATTGATATCCGAAAATCTAACTTATACGATTACTGCCTCTTCGACGATACGTACCAAGCGAAAACGCTTGTCTTTGGACAATGGACGAGTTTCCATCAATTCCACGATGTCGCCCACTTTAGCCGTGTTGTTTTCGTCGTGAGCCTTGAACTTTTTGGAGTATTTCACACGTTTGCCGTACAAAGTATGTTTCTTGTAAGTTTCAACAAGAACCACGATGGTTTTATCCATTTTGTCGGAAACGACGCGACCTACAACGGAACGACGCATATTGCGATCTGCGGTCATCGTTCAAACCTCCTTCCTCAAATTAGCCGATTCCCAATTCTCTCTGGCGCAGGATGGTTTTCGCACGAGCAATATCCTTGCGCACTTGTTTGATGCGAGACGTGGTTTCGAGTTGACCCGTAGCCAACTGGAAACGAAGGTTGAACAACTCTTCTTTCAAAGAAACGACGTTTTGTTCGATCTCGGCAGTGGTCAAATTACGGAACTCATTAACCTTCATGTGCGTCACCACCCACTTCTTCACGCTTCACGAACTTGCACTTGATCGGCAGTTTGTGCATAGCCAGGCGCATAGCTTCGCGAGCGACTTCTTCAGGTACGCCAGCAAGTTCAAACATGATCTTGCCTGGTTTCACTACCGCTACCCATTTCTCAGGAGAACCTTTACCGGAACCCATCCGTACTTCGAGCGGTTTTTGTGTAATTGGTTTATCTGGGAAAATTTTAATCCATACTTTACCGCCACGTTTGATATAACGTGTCATCGCGATACGAGCAGCCTCGATCTGACGGTTAGTTACCCAGGATGGTTCTACTGCTTGCAATCCGTATTCACCGAACGCAATTGTGGTACCACCTTTTGCGTTACCGGCCATTTTCCCACGGTGTTGTTTGCGGTGTTTCACGCGTCTTGGCGTCAACATGATTACTTGCCTCCTTCCTCAGTAGCGACGTTCTTTCTCGCTGGAAGGACTTCCCCACGGTAGATCCACACTTTCACACCGATGCGACCATAAGTGGTATGTGCTTCAGCAGTACCGTAGTCGATGTCAGCGCGCAATGTGTGAAGAGGAACAGTACCTTCACTGTAGCCTTCAGAACGAGCGATGTCAGCTCCGCCCAGACGACCGCTTACCAGAGTTTTGATACCTTTCGCACCAGAGCGCAGCGTACGAGTGATCGATTGCTTTTGCGCACGACGGAAAGAAATACGGTTTTCCAGTTGGCGTGCAATATTTTCAGCTACCAGAGTAGCATCCAGGTCAGGACGTTTTACTTCGTTGATATTGATATGAACGCGTTTGCCAGTCAGCTCAGTCAAGGATTTGCGCAGAATTTCGACCTCTGCTCCACCTTTACCAATAACCATACCAGGCTTAGCGGTGTGAATCGTTACGTTCACGCGATTTGCAGCGCGTTCGATTTCGATCGTGGATACAGCAGCATCTTTTAGACGCCCTTTTACAAACTTGCGGATTTTCAGGTCTTCGTGCAACAGTGTTGCGAAGTCCTTGTCAGCGTACCATTTGGACTCCCAGTCACGAATGACACCGATCCGAAGTCCTACCGGGCTTACCTTTTGACCCACACGTAATCCCTCCTTCTTATTTCTCGTTTAGTACCACTGTGATGTGGCTCGTGCGTTTATGGATGCGGCTAGCGCGACCCATAGCGCGCGGACGGAAACGCTTCAACGTAGGACCTTGGTCTACGAAGATTTTGCTCACTACCAGGCTGTTTGGATCCAGCTCATAGTTGTGCTCAGCGTTTGCAATAGCCGACTTCAAGAGCTTTTCTACAACAGGAGATGCAGCTTTAGGCGTGTGTTTCAGGATCGCCAAAGCCTCACCTACTTGCTTGCCTCTGATCAAGTCTACCACCAGGCGGACTTTACGAGACGCGATGCGAATATTGCGAGCAACTGCTTTTGCTTCCATCTTTGTACCTCCTCTCTGTCAAGAGAAAATTAGCGCTTCTTGGATTTCTTGTCGTTGTCGACGTGACCCTTGAAGGTACGAGTTGGTGCGAATTCACCCAATTTATGGCCAACCATGTCTTCCGATACGTAAACTGGTACGTGTTTGCGGCCATCGTAAACAGCAAACGTGTGTCCTACGAAATCAGGGAAGATGGTGGATCGACGAGACCAGGTTTTGATCACGCGTTTCTCGTTCTTTTCATTTTGCTCGACAACTTTTTTCATCAAATGGTCATCCACGAAAGGACCTTTTTTCAAGCTTCGTCCCATTAGTGAACCTCCCTTCGCCAAAGGCGTTCGGTTATTGTATCAGCCTACCTTACTTCTTACGACGGCGGATGATGTATTGATTCGATTTGTTTTTCTTCTTACGAGTTTTGAGACCCAATGTTGGTTTACCCCAAGGAGTAACTGGAGCTTTACGTCCGATTGGAGCGCGACCTTCACCACCACCGTGTGGGTGATCGTTAGGGTTCATTACGCTACCGCGAACAGTTGGGCGAACACCCAGCCAGCGGGAACGTCCAGCTTTACCGATATTGAGCAGCTCGTGGTCAATGTTACCTACTTGACCGATGGTAGCACGGCATACATTGTGGATGCGGCGTGTTTCACCAGAAGAAAGACGTACGATAACAAACTCTCCGTCACGACCCAGCAACTGAGCGGATGTACCAGCAGCGCGAACCATTTGGCCACCTTTGCCTGGTTTCAACTCAATGTTGTGGATAGTTGTACCTACTGGAATTTTTTCCAAAGGCAATGCGTTACCAGTTTTGATGTCGGCATCTGCACCGGAAACGATCTCGTCGCCCACTTTCAAACCGTGTGGAGCGATGATATAACGCTTTTCACCGTCAGCATAATTGATCAAAGCAATGTTAGCAGAACGGTTTGGATCGTATTCGATCGTAGCTACGCGACCTACGATGCCGTCCTTATTGCGTTTGAAATCGATGATGCGGTATTTGCGTTTATGCCCGCCACCTTGATGACGTACTGTAATTCTACCTTGGTTGTTGCGTCCAGCTTTTTTGCTCAGAGGCGCCAACAAGGATTTTTCAGGAGTCGAAGTTGTGATCTCCTCGAAAGTAGAAACAGTCATTTGGCGACGAGAAGGAGAAGTCGGTTTAAACTTTTTAATACCCATGTTAATACCCTCCTTTTCGGGAATCGTCGGGATTATACGCCCTCGTAGAAGGTCAGGTCTTTGCTGTCATCAGTCAGCTTAACGATCGCTTTCTTCCACTCAGAAGTATAACCGGAGTATTTTCCATAGCGTTTTGGTTTCGCAGGCACACGAGAAGTGTTTACTGCTTCTACTTTTACGCCGAAAACTTTTTCAACAGCTTGCTTGATTTCTGTTTTGTTGGCTTTGAGAGGTACTTCGAAAACGTACTTTTTCTCAGCCATCATGTCAGTGGTGCGCTCCGTAATGATAGGGCGCTTGAGGACATCGTACATGCTCTTCATTAGGCGAGCACCTCCTCTACTTTCGCAACCGCGTCTTTCGTCACGATTACTTTATCATGCGCTACCAGATCCAGAACGTTAATGCCTGCAGCATCTACGAACTTAGCACCTGGGATGTTGCGGGAAGAGAGCGCGATATTTTGATCATACTCAGAAGTAACGATCAAAACTTTGCGATCTGCTTTCAAGCTGTTCAGAACAGCAGTCATTTCTTTGGTTTTTGGAGCGTTGAAGTTCAAAGCATCCAGTACCAGCAGTTCGTTGTTTTGTACTTTTGTCGAGAGTGCGGATTTCAGAGCCAAACGGCGAACTTTACGATTCAATTTAAAACCGTATTTGCGCGGAGTTGGTCCGAATACAACACCGCCACCTTTCCATTGCGGAGAGCGAATGGAACCTTGGCGTGCACGACCTGTACCTTTTTGGCGCCATGGCTTGCGGCCACCACCACGTACTTCAGAACGGTTCTTTACATCGTGTGTACCTTGGCGTTGGGATGCTTGTTGCATCACGATCGCATCGAACAGAACAGCGTTGTTAGGCTCAATCCCAAATACACTTTCTGCCAATTCGATTTCGCCAACTTGAGAACCGGTTTGGTTATAAAGAGCTACTTTCGGCATGTCAGTTCCTCCTTTCCTTACTAGTTCTTCTTGACTGCCGTCGATACCAGTACGCAGCTGTTTTTCGGTCCAGGTACAGAGCCTTTTACGAGAATCAGGTTGCGTTCTGCAATGACTTTCACTACTTCCAGATTTTGAATGGTTACGTTGTCGCCACCCATTTGACCTGGCAGTGTTTGACCTTTGAATACGCGAGCTGCATCGACAGATCCCAGAGAACCAGGACCGCGATGGTAACGCGAACCGTGAGCCATAGGACCGCGGGATTGATTGTGACGTTTAATCGATCCTTGGAAACCTTTACCCTTGGATACACCAGCTACGTCTACGATATCTCCCTCGGCGAAAATATCTGCTTTCAACTCTTGACCTACCTCGAATTCTCCGAGGTTTACACCGCGAATTTCGCGAACGAAGCGCTTAGGTGCAGTGTTAGCTTTCGCTGCATGGCCTTTTTCCGGCTTGTTAGCGCGCTGTTCTTTTTTATCTTCAAAGCCGATTTGGATTGCTTCGTAACCGTCATTCTCCAGATCTTTCTTTTGGAGAACAACGTTAGAACCAGCTTCGATGACCGTTACAGCGATCGCTGTTCCGTTCGGACCAAAAACTTGAGTCATTCCAAGTTTTTTACCTAAGATTCCTTTGGTCATTTGTGCCACCTCCTGTACATATTTCAGCAAAACATTATTGTTGTATCAAGTCCCTACCGATGCGCAGGGGTGCCATTTCAGGGGTTTGTTGCTTGGTGTAACACGCTCATCAAGACAACGGCTGCGCGTGTATCGCGTTTGGGACCTTAAAGTTTGATCTCGATATCCACACCAGATGGCAGATCCAGACGCATCAAAGCATCTACTGTTTGTGGTGTAGGGTTCAAGATGTCGATCAAACGTTTGTGTGTACGCATCTCGAATTGCTCACGAGAATCTTTGTACTTGTGTACCGCACGCAGGATTGTGTAAACTGCTTTTTCCGTAGGAAGCGGAATTGGACCGGAAACATTTGCACCGGAACGTTTTGCAGTGTCTACAATTTTTTCTGCAGACTGATCGAGGATTTTGTGATCATACGCTTTCAAACGAATACGAATCTTTTGCTTTGCCATTTGAGTCCCTCCTTTTTCGCCCATTTTCTAAACAGACATTTCTCCGTGGAAATATCCTGCACCCCGGTCATGGCAAAGGGGCCGGGTGTGTCAGCAACCTCCCACATCATCGCAAGTCCATGACCAACATTACATATTGTACTAAAATCCTTTGGGCAACGCAAGTTATTTCTGTGCTTAGCCCAGAATTTTTGTACAAGCAAATCCCGCATTGAGACTCACCCTGCCTATATTACAGATTCTGTTTCAGAAAGGCAAGCGGGATTCCCTGCCAACTGCTGCCTCTCCCTTTTTATAATAGAAGAAACCCGTTATACTTAGATGGGAGATACGTATGCAGAGGAGGCCTTTTCACTATGGTTGAAGGCAATACTTATTACGAAATGATCGGCGGAGCAGATACCCTGGCACGCCTGGTAGATATATTTTACGACTTGGTCATCCAACATCCGGATCTGTCGCCTCTGTTTCCTGACGACTTGTCCGATGTAAAAGAGAGGCAGTACCAGTTCCTCACACAATTCCTTGGTGGTCCGACGCTGTACACCGAAAAACACGGGCATCCCATGCTTCGTGCTCGACACCTGCGCTTTCCGATTGGGCCAACACAAGCAGAAGCGTGGCTCGCTTGCATGAGTGAGGCGATGGATCTTACGGGATTGCCGGAAGAGCCACGCCTGCAGATCTTCGAACGTCTTCGCCTCACCGCCCACCATATGGTCAATCAATGGGAGCAAGCTGAATAACTTGTACACAGAGAAGCGTAGGAAGTGATTTCCTACGCTTTTGTCGTTGCATCGACTGTTGCCTTCGCTACTGGTTGTGGCAGCTTCCTGGAACCTAAATAGACACCCGCCACAATCATGCACAAAGCAAGCACATGAATCATTTGCAGCCGTTCTCCCAAAAACAACGCTGCGAACAAAAGGCTCGCCAAGGGCATCCCATTTAGAAATACGGCTGTGCGGCTTGCTCCTAGCTGCCGAATTCCGAAATTCCACCCCAAAGTACCCAATGCAGATGAGAGCACTGCTGATGCAAGAATGACCAGCCACTGAAAATGACTAATCTCCAGGTTCATATAATACGTAAAAGGTTTATCAAACAACGCAACCGACCACAGGAAGACCATGCCAAACACTTGTGCAAAGGCTGTGACCAGCAATACAGGCACTCCTCTCATCACCAGCTTGCGAATCAACAATCCCCCGGTCACATACATCAGCATGGAGAAAAACATGATGGCATCTCCCCAACCGCTGACCTGAACGCTTCCATGTTGGGATAGAACCACGATCAAAACACCCGTAAATCCAATTCCAATCCCAACCGCTTTTCTCCACGACATCTGTTCGCCTAAAAAAAGCATTGCCAACAGCCCGGTAGCAAGAGGATTCAACGCCAAGATCAGTGAACCGTTCCCCGCAGTCGTGTACTGGACCCCTATTGTCATGGTAATCTGGTGCAAAGCAATCGAAGTCGCCCCAACTCCAGCTACGAGCAGCCAATCCTTCGTTTTTAACCGCAGACGATTTCGATAGACCCAAATAATCGGCATGTAACAAATAGCAGCCAATACCATCCTCAGTGATGAGATGAACAAGGGCGGGAACGTGGTCAAGTATTTGACCATCACCACATTCAGTCCCCATAATGTGACTACCCCGGCCAACATAACAAATATAAGCCCTTCTCTGTTTTTCATTTTTGCTATCTCCCATCCGAGCACTCCAAAATCATGTTGGTATTGTAGCACATCCTTCTCGTCACCAAATCAAGAAGATTTGCATTACCGTAATTGGAAAAATCGATTAATAAAAAGCAGAAAAAAGACCTGGCAACCATAGGGTTGTCAGGTCTTTGAGTTTTGGCTAATTAAGCTTCGATGGAAGCAACTACGCCAGCGCCTACTGTACGGCCACCTTCGCGAATCGCGAAGCGAGTACCTTGTTCCATCGCTACTGGAGCGATCAGTTCAACGGTGAACTCAGTGTTGTCGCCAGGCATGATCATTTCAACGCCTTCTGGCAGTTGGATGATACCTGTAACGTCAGTTGTACGGAAGTAGAATTGTGGACGGTAGTTAGCGAAGAAAGGAGTGTGACGTCCGCCTTCTTCTTTGGACAGAACGTAAACTTCTGCTTTGAACTTTGTGTAAGGCTTAACGGAACCTGGTTTCGCCAAGCATTGTCCACGCTCGATGTCTTTACGGTCTACACCGCGCAGCAGAGCACCGATGTTGTCACCAGCTTGAGCGGAATCCAGCAATTTGCGGAACATCTCAACACCAGTTACAGTAGAAGTTTTTGTTTCTTCAGCCAGACCGATGATCTCGATTGGGTCACCAACTTTAACTACACCGCGCTCTACGCGACCAGTAGCAACAGTACCACGACCAGTGATCGTGAACACGTCCTCTACAGGCATCAAGAAAGGCTTGTCAGTTGCACGCTCAGGAGTTGGGATGTAAGAATCTACAGCTTCCATCAGCTCAACAACTTTTTGTGCCCAATCGCCAGTTGGATTGTCCAAAGCTTCTTTAGCAGAACCTTTGATTACTGGAGTATCGTCACCTGGGAACTCATATTGAGACAGCAGGTCACGGATTTCCATTTCAACCAGTTCCAGCAACTCTTCATCGTCTACCATGTCGCATTTGTTCATGAATACTACGATGTAAGGTACGCCTACTTGTTTGGAGAGCAGGATGTGCTCGCGAGTTTGTGGCATTGGGCCATCAGCTGCAGATACAACCAGGATCGCGCCGTCCATTTGAGCAGCACCAGTAATCATGTTTTTCACATAGTCCGCGTGACCAGGGCAGTCAACGTGAGCATAGTGACGGTTCTCAGTTTCGTACTCAACGTGAGAAGTGTTGATGGTGATACCGCGCTCTTTTTCTTCAGGAGCAGCATCGATCGCAGCATAGTTCATTGCTTTTGCGTTACCTTTTTGTGCCAATACAGTTGTGATGGCAGCAGTCAGGGTTGTTTTACCGTGGTCAACGTGACCAATGGTACCGATGTTAACGTGCGGTTTATTACGCTCAAATTTTTCTTTTGCCATGAGAGCTTAAGCCTCCTTAAATGATAAGGGTTTTATAGTTTGAAGAAAGGTTTACCCTATCTCTGGTTTCCCACCAATATTGTAAACCTTTCTCGTTTCCAAATAAAGTCGTACTCGGAAATTATTCGCCTTTAGATTTTTTGATGATCTCTTCAGCGATGAACTTCGGTACTTCTTCATAGTGGTCAATTTCCATAGAGTAGGTTCCGCGACCTTGTGTACGGGAACGAAGAATTGTGGAGTAACCGAACATCTCGGACAGTGGCACCATTGCACGGATGGCTTGTGCGTTTGCACGAGCTTCCATACCTTCGATGCGACCACGGCGGGAGTTCAAGTCACCCATTACGTCGCCCATGTACTCTTCAGGCATAACTACTTCTACTTTCATGATTGGCTCGAGAATGACAGCGCCACATTTTTTCGCAGCTTCTTTCAAAGCGAGGGAACCTGCTACTTTAAACGCCATCTCGGAAGAGTCGACGTCATGGTAGCTACCATCTACAATCGTAGCTTTGATATCAACCAGCGGGAAGCCGGCGATAACACCATTTTTCATCGATTCTTCGATACCTGCTTGAACAGCAGGAATGTACTCTCTCGGTACCACACCACCGACGATTTTGTTTTCAAACTGGAAGCCTTGACCTGGCTCGAGCGGAGCGAATTCCACCCAAACGTGACCGTATTGTCCACGACCACCGGACTGACGAACGAATTTACCTTCCACTTTTGCTTGATTACGGAATGTCTCCCGATAAGCAACTTGTGGAGCACCTACGTTCGCTTCCACTTTGAATTCACGTTTCATACGGTCAACGATGATCTCCAGGTGAAGCTCACCCATACCGGAGATGATCGTTTGGCCGGTTTCTTCATCCGTACGAGTTCTGAACGTAGGATCCTCTTCAGACAGTTTGGACAGGGCGATACCCATCTTGTCTTGGTCTGCTTTGGATTTTGGTTCGATCGCAACGGAGATAACTGGCTCTGGGAATACCATGGACTCCAGGATAACAGGAGCCTTTTCATCACACAGAGTGTCACCAGTCGTCGTATCTTTCAAACCTACTGCGGCTGCGATGTCACCGGAGTGAACCGTTTGGATCTCTTCGCGGTGGTTTGCGTGCATTTGCAGAATGCGGCCTACACGCTCACGTTTGCCTTTAGTAGAGTTCAGTACGTAGGAACCGGAGTTCAACACACCAGAGTACACACGGAAGAAAGTCAGACGGCCAACATACGGGTCAGTCATGATCTTGAATGCAAGAGCGGAGAACGGACCGTTATCATCTGCTGGACGAGTCACTTCATCTTCGGAGTCTGGCAGTGTACCTTTAATCGCCGGAATGTCGATTGGAGAAGGCAGGAAAGTAACTACGTTGTCCAGCATAGGCTGAACACCTTTGTTACGGTAGGAAGATCCGCACATTACAGGAACGATTTTAACATCGATCGTACCTTTGCGCAGTGCTGCACGAATTTCATCGTTAGTCAGCTCTTCGCCTTCGAGGTACTTCATCATCAGTTCTTCATCTTGCTCTGCAGCCGCTTCAACCAAAGCGAGACGCAGCTCATCGCATCTGTCTTTCAGCTCGGCTGGAATGTCTACAGAGTCAGATGTTTTACCCAGGTCATCAGTGTAAATGATCGCTTTCATTTCGATCAAGTCTACCATGCCCTTGAACTGATCTTCAGCACCGATTGGATATTGAACAGCTACCGGGTTGGCACCGAGACGTGTACGGATTTGCTCCAAGCACATATCGAAGTTCGCACCGATGATGTCCATTTTGTTGATGTAGCAAACGCGCGGAACACCGTATTTGTCAGCTTGACGCCATACGGTTTCAGTCTGTGGCTCTACACCGCCTTTTGCGTCAAAAACGGTTACAGCACCGTCAAGAACGCGCAAGGAGCGCTCAACTTCAACAGTGAAGTCTACGTGTCCAGGCGTATCGATGATGTTGATTCGATGTCCTTTCCACTGAGCAGTAGTAGCAGCAGAAGTGATGGTAATACCGCGCTCTTGTTCTTGTTCCATCCAGTCCATGGTGGCAGCACCTTCGTGCGTTTCACCGACTTTATGAACGCGACCGGTGTAGAACAGAATACGCTCAGTCGTTGTCGTCTTACCGGCATCAATGTGCGCCATGATCCCGATATTACGCGTATTCGCTAAAGAGAACTCGCGAGCCATTAGGTGTGCTCCTTCCATACTCGAGTGTAAAAAGATAAGGGTGTCCAAAACAGACACCCGTTTTGGATCCTACCAACGATAGTGTGCAAACGCTTTGTTTGCTTCTGCCATTTTGTGCGTGTCTTCACGCTTTTTCACGGCTGCACCAGTGTTGTTTGCTGCATCCATGATTTCGTTAGCCAGACGTTGTTCCATAGTCTTCTCACCGCGGTTACGGGAGTAGTTAACCATCCAACGCAGACCCAAAGTGGTACGGCGTTCTGGTTTTACTTCGATTGGAACTTGGTAGTTAGCACCACCTACACGGCGAGCTTTTACTTCCAGTACTGGCATTACGTTTTTCAGTGCTTCTTCAAACACTTCCATCGGATTGCGACCTGTGCGCTCCTGAATGATGTCAAATGCGTTGTAGAGGATATTTTGAGCTACACCGCGTTTACCATCCAACATCAGACGGTTAATCAGACGAGTAACCAGTTTGCTGTTGTGAATAGGATCAGGCAGCACGTCACGACGAGCTACAGGACCTTTACGAGGCATCGTATTCCCTCCTTCTTTTCGATATCAAATTACGCCACTTCACAGGCGTTTTCTTATTTCTTAGCTGCTGCTTGACCTGGCTTCGGACGCTTCGTACCGTATTTGGAACGACCTTGTTTACGGTTGTTCACACCAGCAGTGTCAAGAGCACCACGAACGATATGGTAGCGTACCCCTGGCAAGTCTTTTACACGACCGCCGCGCACCAGCACGACGCTATGCTCTTGCAGGTTGTGGCCGATACCACCGATGTAAGCTGTTACCTCGATTCCGTTTGTCAAACGCACACGAGCGTATTTACGCAACGCGGAGTTTGGTTTTTTCGGAGTCATGGTACCTACACGAGTGCAAACACCACGTTTTTGAGGAGAGCTTTGGTTGGTTTGGCTTTTCTTGAAGCTGTTGTACCCTTTTTGAAGAGCTGGGGACTTCGACTTCACAACCTTATCCTCGCGACCTTTACGCACCAATTGGTTAATTGTAGGCATGATGTTACCTCCCTTCTTAATACCCAATCTCAAGACCACAGTTCCAGGTGAGTCATTTTGAGGTCAAATAGAAAGTTCTTGTCCAGCATGACGCAGCGCGAAAGCACCGAACAAAAACATCGTTAACCACTTTTTTTAATAGCGGCCGTTGCCGCTCCCACTTCAATTCCGCACACCTTGCCTAATCGGCGCATGGAATCCACGTGGATGACTGGCACACCCTTCTCTTTGCAAAGGAGTTCGACCTTTTGGGTCAAACGCCGATCGGCATCATCCGCGATATAGACCGTTTCTACTTGACCAGTTTCCACGGCTTTCATCGTTTGCTTGATTCCGATGGTTAACTCCTTGGCCCGCTCTACTTTTTCATAAGACATGATGATCATATCCTCCAAAGTACAGATGTCAGGCACACTTGAATATAATAGCAGGTAGGCTATTAGATGTCAATGCCCGTTTCTCATATTTTTTAGTGAGGAAAACGCCCGCCAAACGACGGGCGTTTCACCTCGTTTACTCCACAGAGACGGCTTCCTGCTGCTCTCTTTCCGCAGCTTCTGCTTCGTAATCAGCCACACTGGCCACATTGATATTGCGATAACGGGACATACCTGTACCTGCTGGAACCAGTTTTCCGATAATCACGTTCTCTTTCAGACCCAACAAACGGTCTACCTTGCCTTTGATCGCAGCATCGGTGAGGACGCGAGTCGTTTCCTGGAAGGATGCCGCAGACAGGAAGGAGTCTGTCTCGAGGGATGCTTTTGTAATCCCCAGAAGAACTGGACGTCCTACTGCTGGGTTTCTGCCTTCCAGCAAGACTTTGGCGTTCGCTTGCTCGAATTCTGGAACCTCTACATACGAGCCTGGCAACAGATCAGTATCTCCACTGTCGATGACACGCAGCTTGCGAAGCATTTGACGAATCATGACTTCGACGTGCTTGTCGTTAATTTCCACACCCTGCATGCGATACACTTTTTGTACCTCTTGCAAAATGTAGTTGGATACACCGCGCATGCCGCGAACCTTCAACATTTCTTTCGGGTCTACGGAACCTTCTGTGAGCTCATCCCCAGCGTTCAGCTTGGTACCGACCGATACCTTGATGCGTGCGCCGTATGGAGCAGGGTACACTTTGTTTTCCGCTTCCCCTTGTACTTCGATCTCGCGGCGGTCTTTTACCTCGCGAATATCGATGACTTCCCCATCGATCTCGGAAATAACCGCCTGCCCTTTCGGATTGCGCGCTTCAAACAACTCCTGAATACGCGGCAAACCTTGGGTAATATCGTCTCCAGCAACCCCACCGGTATGGAACGTACGCATCGTCAACTGGGTACCAGGTTCCCCGATGGATTGAGCCGCGATAATACCAACCGCTTCGCCCACTTCCACCTCGGCTCCTGTCGCCAGGTTGCGACCGTAGCACAGTTTGCAGACACCATGACTGGTGCGGCAAGCGAGTACGTTGCGGATATAGACTTCTGTAATGCCTTCTTTTTCGATATACTCGGCAACCTCTTCGGAGATTTCTTCGTTGCGGTTCACGATAATTTCTTTCGTTTCAGGATGGCGCAACGTCTCGAAGCAGGTACGGCCCACGAGGCGGTCAGAGAGTTTTTCGATCTCTTCCTTACCATCCTTGATCGCCGTAACGCGAATTCCTTTATCGGTACCGCAGTCTTTTTCGCGGACGATCACGTCTTGGGCTACGTCTACGAGACGGCGGGTCAGATAACCCGAGTCCGCTGTACGCAACGCCGTATCGGCGAGACCTTTCCGCGCACCGTGCGTGGAGATAAAGTACTCCAATACGGTCAGACCTTCACGGAAGTTGGATTTGATCGGCAACTCGATGATTCGTCCGGACGGGTTGGCCATCAGACCGCGCATACCAGCCAGCTGTGTGATCTGGGATACGTTACCACGTGCACCGGAGTTCGCCATCATAAAGATCGCATTAAACTTATCCATGGACTTCATCAAGACTTCGGTCACTTCATCTTTGGCTTTGGACCAGATGGAAATCACGCGGTCGTAACGCTCGTCTTCGGTAATCAAACCGCGACGGAACTGCGTCATGACGGTTGCGACCTTTTGATCGGCTTCGTCGAGAATTTCTTTTTTCTTCTCTGGTACTGCAATGTCCGCGACGGCAATCGTAATACCTGCTTTCGTGGAGTACGTAAAGCCCAGTTCCTTGATTTTGTCGAGAATCATGGAGGTTTTCATCGTACCGAAGCGACGGAAGCACTCGGAGATGATCGTACCCAGGAAGCCTTTTTTCACAGCGCCGCTATCCGGAAGGTTTTGGATGAACTCCTTCACATTGACACCTTTATCAAAAATGAAGTACTGGTCGGGCACCATGTTTGCCAGATTGTTCCTGGTTGGCTCATTGATATAAGGCAAATCTGGCGGGAAGATTTCGTTGAAAATCACTTTCCCTGCCGTTGTGACCAACAGTGCTTGTTCTTGTTGTTCAGTAAAGCTGGTTTTGTTCAAACGCTTCGCTGGCAGCGCAATGCGTGTATGCAAGCTGATAAAGCCTTGTTGATAAGCTGCAATCGCATCATGCGGATCGCGGTAAACGATACCTTCCCCTTTGTCGCCTTCGCGCTCCAGGGTCAGGTAGTACGATCCGAGCACCATGTCCTGAGATGGCGTTACGACAGGCTTGCCGTCTTTCGGGTTGAGAATGTTTTGTGCCGCCAGCATGAGGATGCGCGCTTCTGCTTGCGCCTCAGCGGACAACGGAACGTGAACAGCCATCTGGTCACCGTCGAAGTCGGCGTTGTATGCCGTACATACGAGCGGATGCAGACGAATCGCACGGCCTTCTACCAGCACCGGTTCAAAAGCCTGGATACCCAGACGGTGCAAAGTAGGGGCGCGGTTCAAGAGTACCGGATGCTCGCGAATCACGTCTTCGAGTACATCCCATACCTCTGGCTGAACGCGCTCGACCTTGCGCTTGGCGCTCTTGATGTTGTGAGCGAGGCCTTTAGCCACCAGCTCTTTCATCACGAACGGCTTGAACAGCTCCAATGCCATCTCTTTCGGCAGACCGCACTGATACATTTTCAGGTTTGGTCCAACTACGATAACCGAACGGCCAGAGTAGTCTACACGTTTACCCAACAGGTTTTGACGGAAGCGACCTTGTTTCCCTTTCAGCATATGGCTGAGGGATTTCAGCGGACGGTTGCCCGGTCCAGTCACTGGACGGCCGCGGCGTCCGTTATCGATCAGCGCATCTACAGCTTCCTGCAGCATGCGTTTTTCGTTTTGTACGATGATGTCAGGAGCACCCAATTCCAAAAGGCGCTTCAGACGATTGTTCCGGTTGATGACGCGACGGTACAGGTCGTTCAGGTCAGAGGTCGCAAAGCGTCCCCCGTCCAGCTGAACCATCGGACGCAACTCTGGCGGAATGACAGGCAGTACATCCAGCACCATCCAGTCAGGGTGGTTACCGGAATTGCGGAATGCCTCCAGTACTTCCAGACGCTTGATCGCGCGATTGCGACGTTGTCCTTGTGCTGTTTTCAGGTCTTCCTTCAACGACTCTACGTCTTTATCCAAATCGATTTCAGCCAGCAGGCGCTTGATCGCTTCTGCTCCCATCATCGCTTGGAAAGAGTGTCCGTATTTTTCGCGATAATTGCGGTACTCTTTTTCAGAGAGTAATTGCTTCTTATCGAGCGGGGTGTCACCTGGGTCAGTGACCACATAGGATGCGAAATAAATCACTTCTTCCAGGGAACGCGGGGACATGTCGAGCACCAAGCCCATGCGGCTCGGAATCCCTTTGAAATACCAGATGTGAGAGACTGGGGCAGCCAGTTCAATATGCCCCATCCGCTCACGGCGTACCTTGGCGCGAGTCACTTCCACGCCACAACGATCGCACACGACACCTTTATAACGAACGCGCTTGTATTTTCCGCAATGGCACTCCCAGTCCTTAGTTGGTCCGAAGATGCGTTCGCAGAACAAGCCATCTTTTTCCGGTTTCAATGTACGGTAGTTGATCGTCTCCGGCTTTTTCACTTCCCCGAAAGACCACGAACGGATCTTATCGGGGGAAGCCAAGCCGATCTTCATATATTCGAAGTTGTTCACGTCTATCACAGGGCGTTACCTCCCTTTGTACCGGAATCTTACTCTGCTTCTTCCGAGCTTCCACCTTCGAGTACGAGGTTCAGCTTTTCACTGTTGCCCTCATCCTCGTCTTCCATTTCCCGCATTTCAATCTCTTTTTCGTCGCCGGACAGGATTTTCACGTCCATACCCAAGCTTTGCAGTTCCTTGATCAATACCTTGAACGACTCAGGAACGCCAGGCTCTGGCACGTTTTCTCCCTTGACGATCGCTTCGTAGGTCTTCACACGACCGACCACATCGTCCGACTTGACGGTGAGGATCTCCTGCAAGGTGTAGGCTGCACCGTAAGCTTCCAATGCCCATACCTCCATCTCCCCGAAACGCTGGCCACCGAATTGAGCTTTACCGCCCAACGGCTGCTGAGTAACGAGAGAGTATGGTCCGGTAGAACGGGCGTGAATCTTGTCGTCTACCAAGTGAGCCAGTTTCAACATATATACGCAACCTACTGTTACACGACGATCAAATGGTTCACCTGTACGGCCATCGTACAGAATGGTTTTACCGTCGCGGTCCAAGCCGGCTTCTTCCAAGGTTTCAAATACTTCGTGCTGGCGCGCTCCATCGAATACCGGAGTAGCGACGTGAATACCCAGGAGTTTCGCTGCCATACCCAAGTGAGTCTCCAACACCTGACCGATGTTCATCCGAGAAGGTACGCCCAATGGGTTGAGGACGATCTCTACTGGTGAACCATCTGGCAGGAATGGCATGTCTTCCTCAGGCATGATCCGAGCAATAACCCCTTTGTTACCATGGCGTCCCGCCATTTTGTCACCCACGGAAATTTTCCGTTTTTGGGCGATGTAGACGCGGACGAGTTGGTTGACGCCTGGAGGCAACTCATCGCCGTTTTCACGGGTGAATACCTTCACGTCTACGATAATACCGGAACCACCATGTGGTACGCGCAAGGAAGTGTCGCGAACTTCGCGAGCCTTTTCCCCGAAAATCGCATGCAGGAGTCGCTCTTCCGCCGTCAGTTCGGTCACACCTTTTGGCGTTACTTTCCCGACCAGAATGTCTCCATCCTGGATTTCCGCACCTACACGTATAATCCCGCGTTCGTCCAGATTTTTCAGCGCGTCTTCCCCTACGTTCGGGATGTCGCGAGTAATTTCTTCAGGACCGAGCTTGGTATCGCGCGCTTCGGATTCGTATTCTTCGATATGGATAGACGTATAAACGTCATCTTTTACCAGTTTTTCACTCAGCAAAATGGCATCTTCATAGTTGTATCCTTCGTAGGTCATAAACGCTACGATCACGTTGCGACCGAGGGCCAATTCCCCTTTTTCAGTGGACGGGCCGTCACCAATGATATCTCCCTTTTCGATCCAGTCACCACGATTTACGATCGGGCGCTGGTTGACGCAGGTACCTTGGTTAGAACGGATAAACTTGTGCAATTTGTACTTGTCGAGATCCCCGGATACTTGCTTGCCATCGATCTCCTTGTAACGGCGAACCCAAATTTCGCGAGCAGTTACCCGTTCTACTTGACCCGGATGCTTCGCCACAATGGCAACCCCGGAGTCTTGCGCCGCTTTATGCTCCATACCGGTACCGACAAACGGAGCCTGCGGAATCAAAAGCGGAACGGCTTGCCGCTGCATGTTGGAACCCATCAGGGCACGGTTCGCGTCATCGTTCTCAAGGAAAGGAATCAACGCTGTCGCCACGGAAACAACCTGTTTCGGCGATACGTCCATGAAGTCGACCTTGTCACGCGGTACGCTTAGGATCTCGCCCTTGCGTCGGCAAATAACCATATCGTTGATAAAATGCCCTTCATCATCGAGCGGCTGGTTTGCCTGCGCTACGTTAAAGACATCCTCTTCGTCAGCCGTCAGATAGCTGATATCGGTGAGTACACAACCTGTCTCCGCGTCTACTTTACGACGGGGCGTCTCGATAAAGCCATAGTCGTTGATCCGCGCAAAGGAAGACAGCGAGTTGATCAAGCCGATGTTCGGTCCCTCTGGCGTCTCAATTGGACACATGCGACCGTAGTGGGAATGGTGAACGTCACGCACTTCAAAGCCGGCGCGCTCACGAGTCAAACCACCAGGCCCCAGTGCAGACAGACGGCGTTTATGCGTCAGCTCAGCCAATGGGTTGGTCTGATCCATAAACTGGGACAACTGCGAGCTACCAAAGAACTCCTTCAGGGATGCAATCACCGGACGGATGTTAATGAGAGCTTGCGGCGTAATCTGGTTCTGGTCCTGAATGGACATGCGCTCGCGCACGACACGCTCCATACGGGAAAGCCCGATACGGAATTGGTTTTGCAAGAGCTCGCCCACCGAACGCAGACGACGGTTGCCCAAGTGGTCGATGTCGTCAGTCGTGCCGACACCATGCAGCAGATTCATGAAGTAGTTGATTGCTGCCACGATATCTGCTGGCGTGATGTTCTTGATCGATTTTTCGATATTTCCGTTCCCGATAATTTTGATGACTTTTCCGTCCTCAATCGGGGAGAATATATTAATCGATTGCAGGTGAATGGTATCTTCTTCGAGAACCCCACCATGCGTGCGAACATCTATGAAACCAACGTTTGTTTCCAGATGATCGATGACGCGATCCAGCAGACGGCGGTCAATCATTTGGCCAGCATCAGCCAGAATCTCACCTGTCTCAGGGTTAACCAGCGTCTCAGCCAAGCGCTGATTGTAGAGACGGTTTTTCAGATGAAGCTTTTTGTTCATTTTGTAACGGCCGACAGATGCCAAATCGTAACGCTTTGGATCAAAGAAACGCGATACCAAAAGACTCTTCGCATTGTCAACAGTCGGCGGCTCACCCGGACGCAAGCGTTCGTAAATCTCGATCAACGCTTTTTCTGTAGAATCCGTGTTGTCTTTTTCCAGCGTGTTCTTGATGAACTCATCCTCACCCAGCAAGTTGAGGATTTCGATATCAGAGCCAAAGCCCAGTGCACGCAAAAGAACCGTTACCGGGATTTTGCGCGTACGGTCGATGCGGACATAAATCACGTCTTTCGCATCTGTCTCCAACTCCAGCCACGCACCCCTGTTCGGAATGACAGTAGCGGTAAACGTCTGCTTACCGTTTTTGTCCACTTTTGTGTTGTAATATACACTGGGGGAACGAACAAGCTGGCTGACAATAACGCGCTCAGCCCCGTTAATAATGAAGGTTCCCGTTTCGGTCATGAGCGGGAAATCCCCCATGAAGACTTCTTGTTCCTTCACTTCTCCCGTCTCTTTGTTCAACAAACGTACCTTCACACGCAGAGGCGCCGCATAGGTGACGTCACGTTCTTTCGACTCGTCAACGTCATACTTCGGCTCTCCCAAGCTGTAGTCGATAAACTCCAGCACGAGATTGCCCGTGAAGTCCTGAATCGGAGAAATGTCCTGGAACATTTCACGCAATCCCTCATCAAGGAACCATTGGTAGGACTTCTGCTGAATCTCGATGAGATTTGGAAGGCCCAGCACTTCGTTAATACGTGAATACGTACGACGCTGGCGATGTCGGCCACTTTGAATCACTTTACCTGCCAACTTATTCACCCCTCAGGTTGTGTTTTCACACATAGAAACTTGGCATTCGGCAACCCTTACAAGCAGACGAATACCTCAAATAAAAATGGGTTAAAGCAGCAATACCATTTTTAACCCAGAGAAACTCTATTTTAATAGAATTCCCAAGTTTTCACTCATGCATTCCTCTTTTTAACTAAAGGAGAAAAGGCACTTGACAGAAAGGGAATTACACAAAAATAGACATTTATCCCATATTGACATTTTATAATGCTATCACATCGGAATATTCCCGTCAAGAAAACTTTTAAAAAGTCAATCCTTGACTATTTCACTGCGCGGAAAATGGAATAGCCTTTTTCCCGATCCACTTCGTCCACATGCTTATATAACTCTTGCAGCTTCTTCAAAGCGGACGGAGCCCCTTGCTTTTTCTGAATGACTACCCACATCTCGCCGCCATCAGTAAGCAAATCATATCCTTCCGTAAAGATCCGGTGGACAATTTCCTTACCTGCGCGGATCGGTGGATTAGTCAGAATCACGTCATAGCACTCTCCCTGGACGGCACTGTAGACATCGCTGACGCGCACCTCTACATTGTGAATGCCATTGCGCTCAGCATTGCGTCTTGCCAAATCTGCCGCGCGCTCATTGACGTCGATCATTGTGACTTTTCCCTCACTGGCGAGCTTGGCTGCTGTCAACCCGATCGGACCATAGCCACACCCTACATCCAGTACCCGCGCCTGACGAGGGAACTGCATGTTCTCAATGAGCAACAGACTGCCAAAATCAACACGATCGCGCGAAAAAACACCCGCATCTGTGGTGAAACGCAACTCATGTCCCCTTAATGTAAACGTCATTTGTTGCTCGTCATGCGCAGCACCCGGCTTGTTGGTGTAGTAGTGATCTGCCACGTGTATACCACCTTTGTCTCGTCGTTTCATCCATGAGGTTATTCCTACAGAAAATCCCCCTGCCAAGGCAAGGGGATTTCCATATGGGAAGCTAACTTACTTCACTTCTACAGATGCGCCAGCTTCTTCGAGTTTTGCTTTGAGAGCTTCTGCTTCGTCTTTAGAAACGCCCTCTTTGATTGTTTTTGGTGCGTTGTCTACCAGATCTTTTGCTTCTTTCAGACCCAGACCAGTCAGTTCGCGAACAACTTTGATTACGTTGATTTTGGAAGCGCCACCGCTTACCAGAGTTACGTTGAATTCAGTTTGCTCAGCAGCAGCTTCAGCAGCGCCACCAGCTACAACAGCTACAGGAGCTGCAGCAGTTACACCGAATTCTTCTTCGATTGCTTTTACCAGGTCGTTCAGTTCGAGAACGGACATGCCTTTGATGGCTTCCAAGATTTGCTCTTTGCTCATTTGTAAATCCTCCATTCAAGGAATAGTGTTTAGATTTGGTGTTACCCGATCAGGCGATTACGCGCCTTGACCTTCTTTTTGCTCGGCCACTGCTTTGACTGCCAGTGCAACGTTGCGCATTGGAGCTTGCAGGACGGACAGCAGCATGGACAAGAGACCTTCGCGGGAAGGGAGAGCTGCCAATGCTTTAATTTGATCAGCATCAACTACTTTACCTTCGATCACGCCACCCTTGATTTCCAGCTTGTCGTTTTTCTTCGCGAATTCAGCAATGATCTTCGCTGGAGCGATAACATCTTCCTTGGAGAACGCCAGAGCGTTTGGTCCAGTCAGATATTGGTCCAGTTCAGTCAGGCTTTCTTTCTCAGTAGCCAGACGAGTCAGGGAGTTTTTCAACACCTGGAACTCAACACCCGCTTCACGCAGTTGTTTGCGAAGCTCAGTAACTTGAGCTACAGTCAGACCACGGTAGTCAGCCACCACTGTAGTTTGGCTTTCACGCAATTTGGATGCGATTTCGTTGATCGCCTGTACTTTCTCTTCACGAATAACGGTTGGACGAATTTCTGCCATTGTTTACACCTCCCGTGCTCTATCTCGAAAAAAGGAAAATGCCCTCGCAGACTCACGAGGGCATAATGCTCTATCGTCAAAGGAAAGATAACCTTCCTCTTTCGTACATTACACGCCTCGGAGGGATATTAAGCAGCGTTCATTCAAACGCGCACCTTCTGTCTACGGCATATTCATTTCATCAACAGGCACTATCTTAACAACTCCCAGAAAGGAAGTCAAGCGTCATTATTTTACAGCAACGCGTACACCAGGACCCATAGTGGAGCTGATGGATACGTTTCTCATGTAGATACCTTTTGCAGCAGCTGGCTTCGCGCGGTTCAGCGCTTCAGTCAGAGCAGCCAAGTTCTCAACCAGCTTGTCAGCATCGAAAGATACTTTTCCGATTGGAGCGTGGATGTTACCTGCTTTATCTACACGGTACTCGATTTTACCAGCTTTGATTTCGTTAACCGCTTTGGTTACATCAAAGGTAACAGTACCAGTTTTCGGGTTTGGCATCAGGCCTTTTGGACCGAGTACACGACCCAATTTACCTACTTCACCCATCATGTCAGGAGTTGCTACTACGACGTCAAAATCGAACCAGCCACCCTGAATTTTTGCGATCATATCTGCATCGCCTACGTAGTCTGCTCCTGCTGCTTCCGCATCTTTCGCTTTTTCGCCTTTTGCGAAAACGAGAACGCGTTGTACTTTACCAGTACCGTGCGGCAGAACAACAGCACCACGGATTTGTTGGTCAGCACGCTTCGGGTCTACACCCAGACGGAATGCTGCTTCAACGGTTTCATCAAATTTAGCGGAAGCTGCTTTTTTCACCAGCTCTACGCCTTCAGAAACTTCGTATACTTTGTTTTTATCAATCAGCTTGACAGCCTCTTGATATTTTTTTCCTTGTTTCGCCATGTTTGAAATCTCCCTTCAATGTGGTCGTAGCGGTTAATCCTCCCACAGACAAGGGGCACAGCGTCTGTGCCCCTTTGCACCAAGACAATTAGTCTTCGATTACGATACCCATGGAACGAGCGGTACCTTCAACCATGCGCATAGCCGCTTCCACGGATGCAGCATTCAGGTCAGGACGCTTCAGTTCCGCGATTTCACGAACTTTATCACGTTTCAGCGTAGCAACTTTTGTTTTGTTTGGTACGCCGGAACCGGACTCAATGCCAGCAGCTTTCTTCAACAGAACAGCAGCTGGAGGAGTTTTGGTGATAAAAGTGAAAGAACGGTCTTCAAACACGGTGATTTCCACCGGAATGATCATACCTACTTCGCTCTCTGTACGAGCGTTGAATTCTTTACAGAAACCCATGATGTTCACACCAGCTTGACCGAGAGCCGGACCTACTGGAGGTGCAGGATTCGCTTTACCTGCTGGGATTTGTAATTTAATTACGCGGATAACCTTCTTAGCCACGTAAGACACCTCCTTACTTCACATGTGGTAATTACGGGGGAATGCCCCCTCCCACCGTTTGGTGAAAGCTTCGTTTATGTAACGAAAACTTCCGATCTATAGTGAGAGTGCAAGAAACCCCAAAATATTGTTGTGGGATTGTGAAAACAACATGAAATGTATCACATCACGTCATTCTTTTCAAGTTGATTCCTAATCCAATTTTTGAACCTGAGTAAAGTCTAGCTCCACCGGCGTTTCGCGCCCAAAAATGTCCACCAATACGCGAACCTTTTGTCTGTCCGGGTGAATCTCGATAATCTCCCCGGTGCGATTGGAGAATGGACCGTCTGTGACGCGTACCATATCGCGGAGAGCAAAATCGACTTTGATCTTGGGAATCTCGATTCCCATTTGTTTGAGAATCGTGTCGGCCTCTTCAGGACGCAGCGCTGTCGGCTTAGAGCCAGCGCCCGTGGATCCAACAAAGCCGGTAACCCCAGGAGTGTTGCGCACGACATACCAAGAGTCGTCCGTCATCACCATTTCAACAAGTACGTATCCAGGAAACACTTTTTTCGTAACGGTGCGCTTTTTCCCATCCTTGGTCTCTACCTCTTCTTCAGTAGGAACAAGTACGCGAAAGATCTTGTCTTCCATGCCCATCGATTCGACGCGCTTCTCTAGATTCGTTTTTACCTTGTTTTCGTAACCTGAGTACGTGTGAACGACATACCATGCTTTTTCCATATCCAACAGGACGTTACCCGTCCGTCCCTCCTAAGACTTGCAAAATTACTTTCCTAAAATCAAATCGATCAAGCGAGAGATACCCAAATCAATGACAAAGAAGAACAGCGCAAGCAGTACAACCGTAACGATAACGACGATCGTATACGTCGTCAATTCCTTGCGGTTGGGCCAGCGAACCTTCTTCAATTCGGACATAACATCGCCAAAAAAACTACCTGTACGGCGGAAACTAGCTCCAATACGTGCTAAGAAACCCATATTGCCACCCCCAGACTTGGTCGCTCAAGCATTACTTCGTCTCGCGATGAAGGGTTTGCTTCTTGTCACGGGAGCAATACTTTTTCAGTTCAACACGTTCAGTAGTAGTGCGCTTGTTCTTGGTGGAGATATAGTTACGCTCGCCACACTCGGTGCACGCCAACGTGATGTTTACTCGCATTTATTGCCACCTCCATCTCATTTCAAACCTGCTATTGTTTACGTTAAACCCGATGATTAATAGTACGGGAAAACCGCTACTTTTTCCTGACCATTTCACCTGAAGTAACCATAGAAAAAGAGAGAAAAGAGTCTATGGCTACCTAAACAAATTTATCACACCGAAAATCTCATGTCAACAAAACGTCTTGACAAAGGGAATGCATTTTGTTCCATCCTTCACATGCGGGAAAAAAACATCCACTAGAATAAAAAAGAGATTCTCTGTTATTACAGATGAATCTCTCTGCCTTCGAGATAACGTTCCAATTTTCGTTTTACACGCTGCAAGGCGTTGTCAATTGACTTGACATGACGCTTTAGCTCAACGGCAATCTGTTGATAGGATCTCCCATCCAGATAGAGCATCAGCACTTGACGCTCCAGATCACTCAGGATCTCGCTCATTTTGCCTTCGATGTCGTCGAACTCTTCGCGATTGATGAACAATTCCTCGGGATCTGTCACTTTGGTGCCGCAGATCACATCGAGCAGCGTACGATCCGAATCCTCGTCGTAGATTGGCTTGTCCAAGGACACGTAGGAGTTGAGCGGAATATGCTTCTGCCTCGTCGCCGTTTTGATCGCCGTGATGATCTGGCGAGTAATACAAAGTTCGGCAAATGCCTTGAACGAAGTGAGTTTATCCCCGCGGAAGTCGCGAATGGATTTGTACAGCCCAATCATGCCTTCCTGTACGATATCTTCGCGGTCAGCCCCAATCAGAAAGTAGGATCTAGCTTTGGCACGGACGAAGTTCTTGTACTTGTTAATCAAATACTCCAGTGCCTCGGTGTCGTCGTCACGAACAAGATCGACAACCTCTTCGTCAGTCAATAGCTCATATTGGGCATGTTTTAACTCCTTGAGGTCAACACTCACTCTCGATCCCTCCGCCAGCCGTTCTCCATAGATGACGCTATTATACATGATGCCGTAAAAAAGCGTCAACCGAATCCAAGTTATTCCCTTCGCCATTTTTCGAATATTTTCGCTATTTCATCATCCAAGGCAATCCGCCTGGAGAAACGTTCGTCACGTGTTTTTTCGACTTCTTGCTTAATCTCCTTACCTGCACTTTCCAAGTCATGCAACAACTCCCGCGCGGATTTGCGCAGTGCCCCCTGCCCGAAAATGACCCGCTGGGAGGTATAGTCGGAGGTGGCTACATAAATTTGTCGATTTTTATTTTGATACTGCGCAACAATCTGCTCAATTTTTTCATCAGCTGTCTCTTTTTTCTTGGTAAAGTACACTTCCACCCGATAATCCTCGATTTGCCGTCCCGATCCCGGAACGTTGTAAGCATCGAATACGATCATCACCTTGATCCCGGTATAGCTCTGGTATTCTGCCATTTTGGAAATCAACAAGTCGCGCGCCTCATCCATGCGTTCCTGGTCTTTCAGCGCGCGCAAATCAGGCCAGGCACCGATGATATTGTAACCATCCACGATCAACAGATGCTTGGCTTTTTTCTTGGTCATCTCACTTCACCCGCGCCGGTAGCGGACATCGGGAACGATACACTTCATACATCAACAATGCTGCAGCGACAGAAGCATTCAGTGAGCTGACATTGCCAGCCATCGGGAGGCTGTACAGAAAATCGCAGTTTTCTCTGACCAAGCGACTGATACCTTTCCCCTCACTGCCGATCACGACGCCGAGCGGCATGGTGAAATCGCCTTGGCGAAAATCTTGTTTGGCGCTGGCATCCGTACCTGCAATCCAAACTCCCCGCTCTTTCAACTCCTCCATCGTGCGGACGAGATTGGTTACACGAGCTACAGGGACGTAGTTGATTGCACCTGCCGACGCCTTGGCGACAGTCGCGGTCAGGCTGACCGAACGACGCTTGGGAATGATGACACCATGGGCTCCGACAGCATCAGCGGTGCGCAGGATCGACCCCAGGTTGTGCGGGTCCTCCAACTCGTCCAGCAAGAGGATAAACGGTTGTTCGTTTTTCTCCTCTGCCCTCCGCAGAATATCCTCTACCTCTACGTAATCGTAAGCAGCCACCGACGCGATGACTCCCTGGTGATTATCGGTCGACGCCAATGTATCCAGCTTTTTGCGGTTGGCTGTCGTGACGATGACTCCCTGGTCTTTGGCCAACGAAAAGATGGGCCCCATCAAATTTTTGTTGGTCCCTTCCGCAATCCAGATTTTATTGATCGTACGCCCTGAGCGCAGCGCTTCGATCACCGGGTTCTTTCCTACAATCCACTCTTCACTCATGTTCCGTGCTCCCCTTCCACGATGGCAAATGCCTGCTGCATGATTTCCGCAATCCGCTCTTCTTTTCCATTCAGATACAGATACCCGATCAAAGCCTCGAATGCGGTCGCGTGGCGATAGTCGATAATATCTGCATTTTTTGCCGAGGAGCCTGACTTGGCATTGCGTCCCCGCTTGACGATGCTGACCTCGTCCTCTAACAGCTCTGGCATCAGCTTCAACAAGATATTCGCCTGGGCTTTCGCCGAAACGTAATGATTAGCCGCCTTGTGGAGCTGGTTTGGCTTAACCAGCCCCTTGGCGATCAAATGGTAACGGACACAATGCGCATATGTGGCATCGCCAAGAAAAGCGAGCACAAGTGGATTGGTTTGATTCGGGTCCCGGGTCAATTCTTCTTTTTGCATCTTGTTCTAAGCTCCTTATTTGCGGCGCCAACGCACACCCTGTGGCGTGTCTTCCAGCACGATTCCTTTTGCAGCCAGGAGGTCGCGTATCTCATCAGAACGGGCAAAGTTGCGCGATGCACGCGCTTCGGTCCGCTCGACGATCAAGGCATCGATCTCACTGTCCAAAAGCTCTTGCTCCTGCTCCAAGACGATGCCCAGCACGCCGGTCAACTCCCGCAGAAGCTCCTTGTAAGCCGTGATTTCCTCTCGTCCCACATTCTGATTCAGCATGTACTGATTGGCTTCCTTCACGACTTCAAACAAAACAGTCAATGCGTTGGCAGTGTTCAGGTCGTCATCCATTTCCTTCACAAAACGCTCCCGCAGCTCGCGGATGATTTGCGCATGTTGTTCAGCCTGGCCGTTCGGCTCTGCCTCCCTTGCTGTCTGCAGACGGTGGTCGAGATTAAGATAGGCGGTTTTCATCCGTTCCAAACTGTTTGCCGCTTGCTCCAGCAATTCATCACTGAAATTGATCGGATTGCGGTAGTGCCCTTGCAGCATGAAGAAGCGAATCAATTGCCCCCCGAATTGCTGGACAAGATCGCGGGTCAACAGGAAGTTGCCAAGGGATTTGGACATTTTTTCATTGTCGATGTTCAGCATGCCGTTGTGCAGCCAATAACGAGCAAACACCTTGCCGGTAAAGCACTCAGACTGGGCGATCTCGTTTTCATGGTGAGGGAAAACCAGATCGGAGCCGCCTGCATGAATGTCGATCTGCTCGCCCAGAAACTTTAACGCCATCGCCGAGCATTCGATATGCCATCCTGGACGTCCTTCACCCCACGGACTGCTCCAGCTCACTTCCTTGTCTTTCGCAGCCTTCCACAAGGCAAAATCAAGCGGATGCTCTTTTTTCTCGTTGATATCGACACGCGCACCCGCCTGCAAATCGTCAAGAGGTTGGTGCGAAAGTTTTCCGTACTCGTCGAAACGCCCTGTGCGGAAATAGACATCTCCTTCACTTTCGTAAGCATAGCCTTTTGCGATCAAGCCCTCGATAAATTCAATAATCTCCGGTATGGTCTGCATGACGCGCGGTTGAATATCCGGAGGCAAGACGTTTAAAGATTTCAGGTCCGCATTGTACGCATCTGTAAAACGGTCCGCCACTTCTTTGACTGTCGTGCCTTCCTCGTTGGCGACGCGGATCAGTTTGTCATCAACATCCGTGATGTTTTGCACGAATGTGACCTGGTAGCCGCGGTACGTCAAATAACGCCGCAAAGTGTCAAACACAATCGCAGGGCGGGCATTCCCGATGTGAATATAGTTGTAAACCGTCGGACCGCAAACGTAAATTTTTGCCTTTCCAGGCACTAGCGGTTCGAATACTTCCTTTCGACGGGTCATCGTATTAGTGAATCGAATGCTCATTTTGCTTCTTAGCCTCCCTCAAAAGATCCAATTCCTTGCGCATGCTCTCGATTTCTTTTTGCATCTGCCGAAGGGTATCAGCAACAGGGTCGGGCATATTCACATGATCCAGATCGCATTTCACTCGCTTCCCATCCTGAATCACGATGCGCGCCTTGATACCCACCACCGTGGAATTGGGCGGCACTTCCTGCAGGACGACGGCCCCTGCTCCGATCTTAGAATTGTCGCCGATTTTAAAGGAGCCCAAGACCTTTGCCCCCGTCGCGATAATGACGTCATTGCCGATCGTCGGATGCCGCTTCCCTTTTTCCTTTCCGGTACCTCCCAGGGTGACGCCCTGGTAGATGGTCACATTGTCACCGATCTCACACGTCTCTCCGATCACAACGCCCGTTCCATGGTCGATAAACAGGCCTTTGCCGATCCGCGCGCCTGGATGAATCTCAATTCCCGTCAAAAATCGGGTAAATTGGGAAACGGCGCGCGCCAGCGTACACCATCCTGCTTTCCAGAACCGATGCGCAATCCGGTAACCCCAGATGGCATGCAGTCCGGAATAGGTCAGGATCACTTCAAAGGTACTGCGTGCTGCCGGATCCCGCTCGAATACTGCTTGAATGTCTTCTCTCATCTGTGCAAACATAGGGATGCACCTCCAACGTGATAATCCCCTTAAAAAAACCGCCCCTGTCACCTTCTACAAGAAGGGACAGAGACGGTTTTTTACCGCGGTTCCACTCTGCTTAGACCATCCAAAAAGGACGATCTCGCTCAATTCCCGATAACGGCGGGCGCCGATGTCGCATACTTGACACGAGATCACAGTCCCGTGCGTTCTGCTCACTGCTCACAGGGGCATTTCCAGACAGTATGCGCAGATGGCTCTCACCCCTCCATCCTCTCTGTGGACGCATTCACTCCTGTACTTCTCCTGATCATCGCTTTCGTTTCCTTTATTTGTAAAACCATTACTCACCGTGTGTCATTACTTTATTCATGCGCTCCAACACCTTGTCACGCCCAAGCAAGAACAAGGTCTCCGCCAGGTCGCGGCCATGCGCCTGTCCGGTAGCCGCTACACGCACCGGCATGAACAATGCTTTGCCTTTATGGCCGGTCTCTTTTTGCACGTCTTTCAGCACGGCCTTGATGATGTCTACATTATATTCGTCGTGCGCTGACAGGTGTTTGACAAAAGATGCAAGCACCTCAGCCAATTGCGGTTCCTTCAATACAGCTCTAGCTTCTTCATCGTACACTACTTCATCGAGGAAGAAAAGAGCAGCCAACGGCACGATCTGCGCACAGTAGGACATCTGTTCCTGATACAGCGCGACGATGCTGCGTACCCAGGCACGCTTTTCGCTGGACAGTTCTTCGTCGATAAAGCCCGCTTTCTGCAAATGCGGCACACACATGTCGGTGATGGTGTCCAGAGGCTGGCGTTTCAAGTAGTAGTTGTTCATCCAGTTCATTTTGGTCGAGTCAAATACGGCCGGCGACTTGCTGACGCGGTCCATCGAGAAGAGCTTGATCAAATCTTCCATCAAGAAGATCTCCTCTTCTCCGCCTGGAGACCAGCCCAGCAACACCATGAAGTTGACGATCGCTTCCGGTAAAAAGCCCAGCTCTCTATACTGCTCGATAAACTGGATGATGCTCTCATCGCGCTTCGACATCTTTTTGCCTTCTTGGTTGAGAATCAGTGCCAAGTGGGCAAAACGAGGGGCTTCCCAGCCAAACGCCTCATAGATCATCAACTGGCGCGGCGTATTGGACAAATGCTCTTCCCCACGGATGACGTGACTGATCTTCATCAGATAGTCATCGATCACAACTGCGAAGTTATACGTCGGGATACCGTCAGGGCGACAGATGACAAAGTCACCCATCTCGCTGGAATCAAATGTAACTTGTCCACGAATCATATCATCTACCACGTACTGGCGATTATCGTGAACCAGGAAGTGAATCGAAGGCACGCGTCCCTCGGCTTCGAACTGTTGACGCTGCTCTTCTGTGACCTGTCGGTGCTTTTCCAGAATCCGCGGGGTCTCTCCACGCGCAAGCTGCTCTTCGCGTTCGGCATCCAGCTCTTCCTTGGTGGCGTAGCAGTAATAGGCTTTCCCTTCCGCCAGCAATTGCTCGATGTATTGGCGATAGATGTCCAGACGCTCAGTCTGACGGTACGGACCGTATTCCCCGCCGATGTCCGTGCCCTCTTCCCATTCGACACCCAGCCATTTCAGATTATTCATCTGTTCTTCGTCAGCATTTTCCTTGTTGCGAGTCTGGTCGGTATCTTCAATGCGAACGATAAAGGAACCACCGTGATGTTTCGCAAACAGGTAGTTGAACAGCGCGGTTCTTGCGCCGCCGATATGTAAATGCCCAGTTGGACTGGGAGCATAACGTGTGCGGATTTCTTTCGCCATGGGTAGCACCATCCTTATGAGTGTAAAAAGGTGTTTAGAGTAAAAACGCTTCTGACGTTTTCATGTTACACCTTGTCTTACTCCTTGACAAGCAAGCATGCAGCCTGGGAGGCGATTCCTTCACCGCGCCCAGGAAAACCGAGCTTTTCTGTCGTGGTTGCCTTCACATTGACCTGCGACAGCTCATCCGCTTCCAGAACACGTGCGATCAATGCCTGCATCTGCGGGATATACGGAGCCATTTTCGGAGCCTGAGCAATAATCGTAGCGTCTACGTTCCCCAAGCGGTATCCACGTTCTTTGACCATCTTCCAGACATGCTCCAATAGTTTGACACTATCCGCGTCCTTGTATTCCGGGTCCGTATCCGGAAAATGGCGACCGATGTCTCCCTCACCCAATGCACCCAGAATCGCATCTGTGATCGCATGGAGCAGGACATCTGCATCCGAATGGCCCAACAGCCCTTTTTCAAAAGGAATGGTGATGCCGCCGATGATGCATGGCCGACCCTCCACCAATTGATGCACGTCAAAACCTTGTCCAATCCGCATAGACATGAACTACTCTCCCTTTCTTTTACGCAATATCTCTTCACCCAGCAATAAATCATCCGGTGTCGTAATTTTGATGTTTTCATAGCTTCCTAGCATAACCGTCACAGGATGTCCCAACCATTCTACCAGCATTGCATCGTCCGTGCCTATTCTTCCCGATCTCCATGCAGCCAGATGCGCTTCCTTCAACAAAGACATACGAAAAGCTTGTGGGGTTTGCACCGCCCACAAGCTTTCCCGCGCCGGGGTAGACTCGACAACACCCGTCTCCCCCACCACTTTTATCGTATCCTTCACAGGCACAGCCAAAATCGTCGCTTCATCACGCTGAACCTGGCTGATCATCTGACTGATTAGTTCGGGAGTAACGAATGGACGTGCGGCATCATGGACGAGAACATACGTGCAATCCCGACACGCTTCCAGACCGTTTCTCACGCTGTCCTGGCGCTCTGCACCGCCCAATACGACCGTAAGCTGCAGCTTTTCCTTTTCCAGCCAAGCATGTACGTCCGCCTGATCGGTCTCACTGACTACCAGCACGATTTGCCCAATCTCATAATGAGAGGCAAACAGGCGCACCGTATGAGCCAGTATCGGCTCTCCAGCCAGCGGCAGCCACAGCTTGTTGCGCTGTCCGCCCATGCGCTTGCCTGAGCCGGCTGCTACAATCACAACCCCTGTCGTCACCATTCATTCCCTCTCCCGTTTTCTCTACAACGCCTTTTCCAAAAGCTTCGGCTTCGCAAAAATCATCCGTCCCGCCGAGGTCTGCAGCACACTGGTCACGAGTACATCTATCTCGTTGCCAATATAATCACGACCGCCCTCGACCACGATCATCGTACCGTCATCCAGATACGCGACGCCTTGACCATGTTCTTTTCCGTCCTTGATCACCTGGACGTTCATTTCCTCCCCCGGCAAAACCACAGGCTTTACGGCATTAGCCAGGTCATTAATATTCAATACAGGGACTCCCTGCAGTTCGCATACCTTGTTCAGGTTGAAATCGTTGGTGACCACCTTGCCGTTGATCACCTTCGCCAACTTGATCAGCTTGCTGTCCACCTCGGAGACTTCCTCGAAGTCGCCTTCCCAGATCTGCACTTTCACTTTCATTTCTTTTTGAATCTTATTGAGAATATCCAAGCCCCGCCGTCCGCGATTGCGTTTCAATACGTCGGACGAGTCGGCAATATGCTGAAGCTCCTCCAGCACGAAGCCAGGAATGATCAGACTTCCTTCCAAAAAGCCGGTACGGCAAATATCGGCAATGCGACCGTCAATGATCACACTTGTATCCAAAATCTTGTTCTCCACATTCGTAGCAGTGCCAGCAGTCTCTTTTTTCTTATCCTTGCGACCAATCGAAAAGACAGACATGATTTCATCGCGCTTGCGGAAACCGACCTGGAATCCTAAATAACCAAGCAATCCAGAGACGACCAGCGGCAACAAATCACCTATCACCGGAATCGATATTTTAGTCATGGGCAGGAATAATAAAAAAGCAACTATAAGACCACTAATCAACCCAATCGATCCGAACATGACATCGACAATCGGCATTTTGACGAGTGTCTCTTCTCCCCAGCGGACGACCTGCAGAAGATAATCCACCAGCCAATTCGCTAAAAAGAAAAATAAGATGGCACCGAGCACCGCACCAATGTAAGAAGTACCGCTAATAGCTCCAATTTTCAATAACGGGTCAAGCAGATTATACAGGTCTGGGCCGTACTGGTACCCCAAACCACCGCCAACCAACACAAAAAAGATTTTCCCTATGCGGCGTACCATGCCTTCACCTCCTTGTTATTAATATTGACAGAAGCGAACAAGTAAAACCCTCTTTCTTAAGAAACAAATCAAACAACAAGCCTTTTTCCATCACTATAGCAAAATTCTTTTTATCATGTCAAATAGCCAAAAATTCTAACACAACGACGGAAGTTTCGTCAACCTCGAACTCATGTTTTCCTCTTTGACAAAATTGACAGTTGGCAGAATCCCTTCTTATAATGACAGTAGTGTTGTGCTGAAAATTGCGACGATACGAACAGCCTAAAGTAGAGGTGAACCATAATGGACACTCGCAACATCGATGACTTTCAAACGCAAGTATCCGAACTTTTAATCAGACACCGAAGCGTCCTGGACGTCATGTCCAAAGTGCAGGAAACAGCATCCCGCATCAACCGTTCACTGACCAAAGCCATTACAGAATGCGGCTGCGTAGAAGTGGTAGCCAAAAAGCAGACGTACGACTCCAGCAAAAACCTGGAGGACCACAAGTCACAACTCGATACGCATTTCTCCGGTCCATTATGCGAGCACTGCCGGGATGTCGTCACAGCAGAGCTGGGGAAAAATCTCTTTTACCTGACGGCCTTGTGCAACATTACGGATATCAAACTGGAAGATGTAATCGAGCAGGAACGTGAAAGACTCAACACTCTGGGTGTATTTAATCTCACTTGATTCCCCACTGGTAATACGAATAAGCACGTAAAAAGGTTGCAAAAAAAACCCGCTTTCTCATAAGCGGGTTTTCTTTTTTTCAGAGGAAGGCACTATTCGAACGGAACGGATTCCTCTTCTTTTTTCTTGCGCTTGCTTAATTTTTTGATCAGAAAGTCAACGTTTTTTTTTATTCCATACAAAGCGTAAACGGCCAGCGGCAGGAAGACGATCTTCGGAAACTGCTGCGGGAATTTGATCGCCACCACGACGACAATCGCAATGATGATCGGGGTGACCCAGTATGCAGCTTTCGGAATCCCCACTTTTTTGAAATTGGGGTACTTGACCTTGGACACCATCAAAAATGCGATCAGCAGCATGCTTGCTGCCAACAGCGTGGCATTGAATACCTCATGGTACAACGCAAGGGTAGCGAGCACACCACCGGCTGCCGTAATGGGAAGTCCGATAAAATAGCCGGGCACGCCAGCCTGTACATTGAACCGGGCCAGCCGCAATGCACCGCAAATCGGGAAGATCGCAGTAATGAGAATGCCGATCCAGTTAAAATCCTGAAGGACCACGACGTACATGATAATCGCCGGTGCCACACCAAATGTAATCACATCAGATAGCGAATCCAACTCTTTGCCAAATTCACTTTGAGCGTTCAGCATTCGGGCGACGCGTCCATCCAGGCCGTCTGCCAGCATGCCGATAATAACCGTAATCGCAGCATAATCGACGTAATGATTACCTTGAAAAGCAAGAATAATGGCCAGTACTCCCAAAAATAAGTTGCTTACGGTTAGTATGTTCGGCAACGATTTCACGAACATAGACTACCTCCTGATTTCCTTCGCGCAGAAGACGGATCAATTTTCTTGATTGGTCTACTAGGCAAATCGATTAATACAAAACTTTTTTCTGCGAATGCATCGAGACGATTGTCACAAAAAATAACGTGACTTAATCCTATTCTACTTCAAATATGTCTGTCAATGAACACTTGCTCCTGAATCCTTCTCAACCCATCCTTGATTGCGCGGGCCCGCACCTCGCCGATTCCATCCACCTCGTCCAACTCCTCGATGGTCGCCATGACGATGCGCGGCAGGTTGTGAAAATGCTCGACAAGATTCGAGACGATCATAAAAGGCATGCGTGGTATTTTCTGCAAAATTCGATATCCACGGGGTGATACGGACTCCTCGAGCATGCTGGTGTGGGCGGTATAGCCAAGAACTCGCAGAAAGGAGGTCAGATCCAGCATCTCCTCCGAGCTCAGCTTTTTCATCTCCAGTAGGGCGTCCGCCGGCGAAGATTCCCGATCGCGGCTATAGTCCCGTATCAGCAACTGCACCTCATCCTCGATGTTGGATACCAGCTCTTCCAATTGCATGCTGATAAGCCTGCCCTCTGTGCCCAATTCACAGATGTATTTTGTTACCTCTTCCTTAATACGTATGACCATCTCAATTCGTTGCAGAACGGACGCGACTTCATCTAAAGTGACCAGTTCCTCGAACTCCAACGCGCCCAAATTCGTTAGCGACTGTTCCAATACGGACTTGTATTTTTCCAGAGTAGAGACAGCCTGATTCGCTTTCGCCAAAATGACATTGACGTCGTTGAGGACATAGCGGGATGATCCTTTGTACAACGTAATCAAGTTGCGCCTTTGGGAGATGGCGATGACCAGATGATTGGTATGGGTCGCTGTGCGCTGTGCAGTCCGATGGCGGGTTCCCGTCTCACGTGTCGGGATCGTCGAAGGAGGGAACAGCTGCGTATTGGCAAAAAGGATTCGTTTGGCATCTTCACTTATTATGATTCCCCCATCCATTTTCGCCAATTCGTACAAATGGGCAGGAGTAAACTCACAATTGATGGAAAAGCCTCCATCAACCATCGTCTCCTGTCTACCCCCTCATAACCTCATCCAACGCTTCCGAGATATTGTTGACTCCGATCACCACAATATCGTCCGGTACATCCAAACCGCGAATGTTCTTCTGCGGGATGATTACGCGCTTGAAGCCCAATTTATGCGCCTCACGCACACGTTGTTCGATCCGGGAGACGCCGCGCACCTCCCCAGTCAAACCAATTTCACCGATAACCACGTCATGAGGGTTGGTGGCGTGGTCACGGAAACTGCTGGCGATGCTGACGGCTATGGCTAGATCGACTGCAGGCTCATCCAGCCGGACGCCGCCTGCCACGTTCACATAGGCGTCCTGGTTCTGCAACATCATGCCCATGCGCTTCTCCAGGACAGCCATGATCATGGCGACCCGCTGATGGTCCACGCCAGTCGCCATTCTACGGGGTGTCACAAAGCTCGTCGGAGCAACCAAAGCTTGCAACTCCACCAGCACGGGGCGCGTTCCCTCCATGCTAGCGACGACGGTAGAGCCAGCAACTCCGACAGGTCGTTCCGCCAAAAAGATTTCAGAAGGATTGGCGACCTCCTCCAAACCGCGATCCTTCATTTCAAAAATGCCGATCTCATTTGTCGAACCAAAGCGATTTTTGACAGCGCGCAAAATCCGAAAGGTGTTGTGCCGCTCTCCTTCAAAATACAGGACAGCATCCACCATATGCTCCAGCATGCGTGGTCCTGCGATGGAGCCTTCCTTGGTGACGTGGCCGACGATAAAGGTGCCTATGCCTTTTCCTTTGGCGATGCGCATCAACTGCGCAGTCGCCTCCCGCACCTGTGCCACACTTCCTGCAGCGGATTGGATGGCAGGATGAAAAACGGTTTGAATGGAGTCGATGATCAAAACATCAGGCTCTACCTGATTGATATGCTGTTCGATCAATTCTAGATCGTTTTCTGCCAACACAAACATGGGCGGTGTTTTCATGCCCAGTCGATCAGCCCGCAGCTTAATCTGCTTGGCCGATTCCTCTCCAGACACGTAGAGAACTTTACCGCCCTGATGAGCAAGAGCAAACGATGTTTGCAGCAGCAGTGTTGATTTTCCAATTCCTGGGTCCCCGCCTACAAGAATGAGCGAACCTGGAACCAAACCTCCTCCAAGTACGCGATTCAATTCCCCTATGGTGGTATCCATGCGCGGCTCTTCATCGCTGGCGACCTGCGTCAACGGCAAGGGAGCCTGACGCTGCCCCCCGCTCAACCCCTCGTGGCGATGGGAAGAGCTTTTGACCGTCACTTCCTCCACCAACGTATTCCAACTGTTGCAACCGGGGCATTTTCCCATCCACTTCGGTGACTCATACCCACATTCTTGACATGCATATTTCGTTTTATACTTTGACATCATCGTACCTCTTTACAGTTTTGAAGTACCATTATCATACATGACTGTGCGACACAAAAAAAGAATACCTCTTACGAAAGAGGTATTCTTTCTCTTACTTTATACGACAGATTACGACTTCGCTTTTTCAAGCCGCTTGACTACCAGTTTGCCATCTTCTGCATCGATATTTACGGTATCGCCCTTGCTGATGACACCTTTCAAAAGCTCCTCGGACAATTTGTCTTCGATATGGCGTTGAATGGCTCGGCGAAGTGGACGTGCCCCGTATGCTGGATCGAAGCCCTCTTTGGCCAAGATTTTCTTGGCTTCCTCTGTCAGGACGAAGTCGATGCTTTGTTCTCTGAGGCGTTTGCGCAGTTCGTCTGTCATGAGCGTTACGATCTGCTCGATGTGCTCCTGCTCCAGAGAGTGGAAGACGATGACTTCGTCGATCCTGTTCAGGAATTCGGGACGGAAGCTCTTTTTCAGCTCATCCATGACTTTGTCCTTCATATCCTGATATTTTCTCTCGGATTCGTCGCCTGCAGTAAAGCCCAGCGTCGTGTTTTTCTTGATCATATTCGCCCCGACGTTGGATGTCATGATGACGACGGTGTTGCGGAAATCGACTGTCCGCCCTTTGGAATCCGTCAGTCTGCCGTCATCTAGGACTTGCAGTAGGATATTGAATACATCCGGGTGCGCTTTCTCGATTTCGTCCAGCAGGATGACGGAGTATGGTTTGCGGCGTACTTTTTCGGTCAATTGGCCGCCCTCATCATAGCCGACATACCCTGGAGGCGCTCCGACGAGTCGAGCTGTCGAGTGTTTCTCCATGTACTCGGACATGTCTACACGGATCATGGCATCCTCGTCGCCGAAGAGTGTTTCTGCCACGGCACGCGCCAATTCTGTTTTTCCTACCCCTGTCGGACCCAGGAAGATAAAGGAGCCGATTGGACGTTTTGGATCCTTGAGACCGGCACGAGCGCGGCGGATCGCACGGGAGATCGACTTGACTGCCTCGTCTTGCCCGATGACGCGATCATGCAGGATTTCCTCCATTTTCAGCAGACGCTCAGTTTCTTCTTCCTTCAGCTTGAGCACCGGAATTCCTGTCCAGCTCGCCACAACTGTCGCGATGTCTTCGGGCGTAACTTCCATGTTAAGCTGGCCTTGGCGCTCTTTCCAATCCTTCTTGGTTTTATCCAGTTCTTCACGAAGCTTCTGCTCCTGATCGCGCAGTGCTGCCGCCTCTTCGAATTCCTGCGATTGGACTGCGGCATCCTTTTCCTTGCGCACTTCTTCCAGACGGCCTTCCAGCTCCTTCAGATTAGGTGGAACCGTGAAGGACTGCAAGCGTACCTTGGAGGCTGCCTCGTCGATCAGGTCAATCGCCTTGTCTGGCAGGAAGCGGTCCGTAATGTAGCGGTCAGAGAGCTTCACAGCATGCTCGATAGCTTCGTCAGTAATTTTTACGCGGTGATGGGCTTCGTAACGATCCCGCAAGCCGTGGAGAATCTTGATGGCATCCTCTGGCACCGGCTCATCGACCTGGATGGGTTGGAAACGACGTTCCAGCGCTGCATCCTTTTCGATGTATTTGCGGTATTCGTCCAGAGTTGTTGCCCCTACGCATTGCAGTTCGCCGCGTGCGAGTGCCGGCTTGAGGATATTGGAGGCATCGATTGCACCTTCAGCTCCCCCGGCACCGATCAGCGTGTGCAGCTCATCGATAAACAGGATGATATTTCCGGCCTGACGAATTTCGTCCATGATCTTTTTCAAGCGATCCTCGAATTCACCGCGGTATTTGGTGCCTGCAACCACGGTCCCCATATCAAGGGTCATGACGCGTTTGTCACGCAGGGTTTCCGGAATTTCATTGTTGACGATTTTTTGTGCCAAACCTTCAGCGATGGCAGTTTTACCGACACCGGGCTCCCCGATCAGAACCGGGTTGTTTTTGGTGCGGCGGCTCAATACCTGAATGACGCGTTCGATTTCTTTTTGACGACCAATGACAGGGTCTAGGCCGCCTTCACGCGCGATCGCAGTCAAATCGCGAGCCAAACCGTCCAATGTAGGCGTGTTGGCTGCAGGATTGCCGCCTGACGGTTGATGGGATGCCATCATTTCCGAGCTGCCCAGAAGCTGCAGCACTTGCTGGCGCGCCTTGTTTAGGCTTACCCCCAGGTTGTTCATGATGCGGGCTGCAATTCCTTCCCCTTCACGGATCAGGCCCAGCAGAATATGTTCAGTGCCCACATATGTGTGTCCCAGCTTGCGAGCCTCATCCATCGACAACTCGATCACTTTTTTGGCTCTCGGGGTATAGTTCGGGGTGTAGTTGCTGCCCGATTGTTCGGTTCCCCGGCCGATCAGTGACTCTACTTCGCTCTGAATTTTATCAAGGCCAAGTCCCAGAGATTGCAGCGCTTTGGCCGCGATCCCTTCTCCTTCACGGATCAGGCCCAAGAGGACATGCTCGGTACCGATATCTTTATGACCCAGACGCACCGCCTCTTCCAAGGCCAGTGCCAGTACTTTCTGTGCTCGTTCAGTAAAACGTCCAAACATCATATGGTGTACACCTCCATAATTCCCGAGTAATTTTGTTTATGAGTTTCCTTGTGAAATGCCACTATCATGGGGCGACTTTCCTGCACTGATCCGTTCTCGAATCAGCCTTGCCCTTCTCTCATCTCTTTGCTCTGGAGTCAGCTTTTGCCCTGCATGCTGCTGCAGGAAGCCCGGCTGTGTCGTGACCAAGAGTTCGTTTAGGACCAGTGGTGAGACGTTGGGAATCACACCAAGATCAATGCCTAGCCGCAAGTCGGACAAACGCTGGGCTGCTTCCTTGGACTCCATCGTCCGAGCGTGCAGAAGAATGCCGTATGAACGGAAAATCCGGTCCTCCAACGAGACGCGTGTATGTTCCAGCAAATACTGGCGCGCTACTCGTTCTTGCTCGATGATCTGTCTGGCTACTCCATAGAGATTAGAGAGGATGTCCGTCTCTGACATGCCCAGGGTGACCTGGTTAGAGAGCTGGAACAGATTGCCGAGCGCCTCACTGCCTTCACCGTAAATCCCTCGAACGACCAGACCTACCTGGTTGATGGCCTGCAGGATGCGGCTGATCTGCTGCGTCATGACCAGTGCAGGCAGATGCAGCATGACTGAAGCGCGAATCCCCGTCCCTACGTTGGTCGGGCAGCTTGTAAGATAACCCCTTTTTTCGTCAAAAGCATAGTTCAAGTGCTTCTCAAATATGTCATCTATTTTCGTACCCACTTCCCATGCCTCATTTAATCGGAAGCCTGGCAACAAGACCTGGATACGAATATGGTCTTCTTCGTTTATCATGATGCTGACAGATTCATCCTTGCTTAACAGAACCGCCCCTTTGCGCGATTCCTCCGCCAGATGAGGACTGATGAGATGTTTTTCTACCAGGACCTTTTTTTCCAGCGGATTTACCTGGTCCATCTGAATCAATTGCAATTGGTGCCGCTTGCGCATGGCCTCTGATTCGCTTACTTCCGTTACCTTTTTAACTACTTCCTCCGCCTGGGAGTCTGTTGCCAACAACGGAAAAGGGTGCTGGCGCAAGTTACGCGCGATACGCAACCGTGTGCTGATGACAATATCGGAATCAGGACCTTCTCCCTTCATCCAATTGCTCCACGGGTTTTGCATAAACTGCTGTTGGGACATGTCCAGCCTACCTCCCCTCGCTACGATTGAGACATTTTTTGTTCCAGCATCCGAATTCGATCACGCATCTCTGCGGCCTTCTCAAATTCCTCGCTGGCAACGTGGCGCTGCAAAGCACTTTTTAATTGCTCCAGCTCTTTGCGGATCTTCAATTGTCCCCCGGTCCGCTCGGGTACCTTGCCTATGTGTTGGGTGTTGCCGTGGATCCGTCGGAACAACGGGTCCAGCTTATCGCCCAAAAACGTGTAACAATCGCTGCAGCCAAATCGGCCGCTTTTGCTGAATTGTGCATAAGTCAGACCACATGTCTCGCATCGAAGCGGTTTGCTTGTGCTGGATTCCCGCCCATTTTTTTGCATGGGGTCAAATTTCAGCAAGCCTGACAGGAGATTATTGATGCTGAAGTTGTGAAAGCCGGTAAAAACGTCTCCTTTTTCCTGGGCACATTGTTCACAGATATGGTATTCGGTTTTCTCTCCATTGACGATTTTGGTCAAGTGCAGAGTTGCCGGCCTTTTTTCACATTCTTCACAGTTCATCACGATCCCTCCTAACACATTCTTTACTTTAACAGGATTACGGCAATCATCTGTTTCAACATGTTTGCCCGCAATTGATCGCGCAGCGCTGGCTCGAGCAAGAGGACATTGCGCGAAGTGGCAATTTTCATCAATGCCGCTTCCCTTTGACTGATCAATCCGTCCTCAAACAAACGCTCCACAATGGCATTGCCGACACTCTGTGTAATGCTCTCGCCAATCAGCTCTTCTGTGAGCAATTCCTGCAGACGGGCCTTGCTCACGATCTGCACTTTACGTATCCGGATGTAGCCGCCACCGCCACGCTTGCTCTCGACGATATACCCCTTCTGCACCGTAAAGCGCGTATTGATCACGTAGTTGATCTGAGAAGGAACACACTGAAAAAGGTCGGCAAGCTCACTACGCTGGATCTCGATCGAACCATTCGGGCTCTCGGTGATAATACTTTTCAGATGCTGTTCAATGATGTCCGAGATATTACGCAAGTCATCGCCTCCTTTCTCACGTGTGAATGATTGACTTTGACTATCTTTGACTTTAATTATAATGGGTTTTCGTCGCGCGTGCAAGAGGTGAAAATACTGTTCCACAACATCTATTGTGGGCAGATTGCAGCCATTTGAATCAATGAGAAACACCTTTCCACATTAAACGGAAAAGAGCAGTTGAGTAGGCATGGGACCACTCGACTGCTCTTTTGTATACAGGATAATGAAGCTGACTTACCTATTATGAGACGGTAAATATGAAACGACCTCTGAAAAATGGTGGATGACTACGTTTGCGCCTTCCAACTCCCCTGGTTTGGCAAAACCAAAATCACAGCCAATGGTAAACAGACCATTCGCAAGCCCCGCCTCAATGTCCGAATGACGGTCGCCGACCATGACTGCTTGTTTGACATCGTAGTCACGCAGCAACATGGCGACCAGATCCTTTTTGGTACTGGTTTGAAAGCGACCTGCTGAATACAGGTCAGTAAAAAGCGGCTTTAATTCATATTCCTCGCAGATCGCGTCGATGTACTCTTCTTGTCCGTTGCTTGCAATGAACAGGGCATATCCTTCTTCGTAAAGCCGCTGAAGGGTTTCCCTCACACCTGGGTATAAGTCTGTAATCCGTTCTTTGATCAGTTTGATTTCATTTTCTAGCAAGAAGGCATCAGCCGCTTTCTTGGTGGCTTCGTCCGCACCTGGCAACAGTTTTATCCACAATTGTTCGATAGTCATCCCCAAAACGTTGATAAGTGCTTTTTCATCAGGTGTAGGTCCTTCCCACATCCCCTGTTCTCGAAGCTGCTCAAAGGTCCGCTGAAAAGCTGGTGTGGATAGTTTTTCTGTCTGCAGCAGCGTGCCATCCATATCGAATAAAATCGCATACGGTATGCTCAACATTCTTCTCTCCTCTGTTCAGGATCATTCAATTGGCAATACGTCCCATGTTAGTGGATTTGTGTTCAGGTAGCAAGCAAGTATGCAAGTGATAACAAAAAAACCTCCTTATCCTTGTGGATAAGAAGGCTGACGCTTTATTCCTTCAAAACTGAATCTGCATGATTGCTTATGGATGTGTGGATAAGTCCTCGACCGATTAGTATTCGTCAGCTCCACGTGTTGCCACGCTTCCACACCGAACCTATCAACCTCATCGTCTATGAGGGGTCTTACCAGCTTGCGCTGTGGGAAGTCTCATCTTGGAGGGGGCTTCACGCTTAGATGCTTTCAGCGCTTATCCCTTCCGCAC
>Ga0209147_100211_pt1 | contig 62196 bp, 54 predicted proteins | sample AraplaCol_mLB_r2_FD_184278 | JGI IMG/M metagenome (GOLD analysis project Ga0209147, IMG submission 184278) | Arabidopsis root microbial communities from North Carolina, USA - plate scrape CL_Col_mLB_r2 (SPAdes) (version 2) | ecosystem: Host-associated > Plants > Roots > Endosphere | place: USA...
CATTTTGTATATGCAACTCCTGAGCATAAAGGCATCTTGACCGCTTTTGAATGCCCGCAATTAATCGCGGACGTACCCTATTACTATCCTGGTGACGAGGAACTGGCTTCACAATTGGTTCAGGCCGGAAAAGACGCAGGACTTATCGTGGTGAAGGTAAACGATCCTACTTATGCCTGGGATTATGGAACGGTCGTGCCGCTACGTTACCTCGTTCCCGAGCAGAACATTCCTGTGATCGATTTGTCGGTATGTTGGGCAGCCAATCTGGAGGAGACCTATTTATGGGGACAGCAAATCAAGAAAGTGCTGGATGAGAGCAACAAGCGGGTAGTATTTGTCTGCAGCGGAGCGCTTTCTCACAATCTCGTGAGGGGACCCGAGCAAATGCCGACATTATCGGAACAAGTATTGGACCAACAGTTTATTGAATATTTACGCAATAATGATCAAGCTTCCGCCTGGAAAATGCTCCCGCAGTTTGCACGGATCGCGGGCGTGGAGGCGGGGGGCCGCCATCTCGCTGCTCTGCTCGCGATCATTGAGGGGCGATATGAGGCCCAATACCTTGGCTATGGGCAGTCATCGGGGAGTGGCAATGTCATTATGACGTTCCGCCATCAACCGGCACAAGTGCATGAAACGGAAATAATCCAGTTGCAAAATCAAGCCAAGATCTCCTAGAAAGATCAGATTTCATACAGGGAGGCCCTTTGATAAGAGGGGCTTCTTTTTTTTTTTTACATAATCAGGCAATGGACGGGGAGAATGAATACGAGGAAAAGGGGGGATAGACATGCCGCCATCATTTCAAAAGCAAGAAAGCAAGCTGGCGTTTTTATGCTTTCTGATCTCGGCAATTTTGTTCTTTTCTTTGCTTATGAAGTGGTTGAATGGATAAACGAAAAGGGGAAAGTCATCTTGGATCATGTCCTGTTAGCTAGGCTGCTTACCTTTATCACGCTTGGATTTCATATCATTTTTGCTACTCTTGGTGTGGGAATACCACTGTTTGTCTCGATTGCAGAGTTCATCGGGATCTGGAAAAAAGATGTTCACTATCATCTGCTTGCCAGAAGATGGGCGCGAGGGTATGTCATTACGGTGGCAATCGGTGTCGTGACTGGTACATGTATCGCCTTGCAGTTAATTTTTTTATGGCCTGGCTTTATGCAGCTGGCAGGAAAGGTGATCGGACTGCCGCTGTTTATGGAGACCTTCGCTTTTTTCTTTGAGGCCATTTTTTTAGGCATCTACCTCTATACCTGGGACCGTTTTCAAAACCCATGGCTACATTGGTGGCTTTCGATCCCGATCATCCTGGGATCGGTGGGATCGGCTTTTTTTATCACGACTGTCAATGCCTTCATGAACACTCCGCAGGGCTTTACACTGGAAAACGGTGTCCTCACCCGGATAGATCCTTGGCTCGCGATGTTTAACCCCGCTACTCCTTCCAAAGTGGCCCATGTTCTTTCATCCGCTTTTCTTACCGTCGCTTTCGTTCTCGCAGCGATTGCGGCCTATCATCTTTTGAATAAGAAAACACATGAATACTATAAAAAAGCGCTTCGCTTCACCATGCTCCTTGCATTGATTTTTTCCTTGCTAAATACGGTCATCGGAGACATTTCGGGGAAATTTCTCGCAGAACACCAACCGGAGAAGCTGGCTGCCGCTGAATGGCATTTCCATACAGAATCACGGGCCAAGCTGATCGTAGGCGGGATCTTGAACCAGGACACATTGGAGGTGGAATACGCACTGGGAATTCCTTTGCTGCTGAGCATTTTGGCAAATGGAACTCCGGATTCAACAGTAATCGGACTGGATCAATTCCGGCGCGAGCTGTGGCCGCCGCTCTATATTCATTACTTCTTTGACGGCATGGTAACACTGGGCGGGTATCTGTTTGTGATCTCATTTGTATATGTGGTGCTGGATTTTTTGCATCGAAAAGGGAAGCTGAAAAGGCTGGTGGCATGGAATCGACCACTCTTGTGCGGAATCCTGGCTGGTGGTCCGCTTGCTGTTCTTGCAACTGAGTTTGGTTGGATTTTTGCGGAAGTGGGGAGACAGCCTTGGATTTTACGTGGTTATTTACGGACGAGCCAAGCTGCGACACCGGCATCCCATTTGCCAGAGATGTTTGTGCTGTTCGTCCTTCTCTATTTGTTCCTGGCGATTGTAGTATCAGTTGTCTTGATTCGCCTATTTCGCAAAACGCCGCCTGAAATGGAACTGGAGCAGAGAAAAATCATTCTGTAGGAGGGCATTATGGAGCTTCACCGGATCGGAATTGTGATTGCTTGGGTATTTCTTTACGGCTATGTACTTGTCGCTTCCATCGATTTTGGTGCCGGATTTTTCTCTTTTTACGGGAAACTGACGAAGCGTGATCACATTATCAATCATGTGATTGACCGATACTTGTCTCCGGTATGGGAAGTGACGAATGTCTTTTTGGTGTTTTTCATCTACGCTCTGGTCGGCTTTTTTCCCGATGTCGTGTTTGTCTATGGGATCACACTGCTCGTTCCCGGAAGTATTGCACTGATTTTGATTGTCTTGCGCGGTTCTTTTTATGCGTTCGCCAATTATGGAGCGAGGAAAAGTATCTTTACCCTCTTCGTGTACGGGGTGACAGGATTGTTCATTCCTGCATCCCTCGCCACGGTGCTTACGATTTCGGAAGGCGGATATATTTTGGTGGAAGGTGAGCGTGTCGAGCTTCTTTTGGGTAAGCTGATCGCTAGTCCCTATGCCTGGGTGGTCGTAGGTTTGGCCATTGTCAGCGTGCTGTTTATCAGCGCGACATTTTTGACGTACTATGCGGATCGGGCGAAAGATGCGGATGCCCGGGAATTGCTGCGGCGCTTTGCCTTGTACAACAGTTTGCCGACGATTTTCATGAGTTTTCTCGCGTTCTTTACCTTGTATCGTCACAATCCGGAGCATTTTGATCGGATGCTCTACATGAGCTGGATGTTCATGGTGTCGCTAGGTTGTTTCCTTGTTGCGCTAGCCTTGATCATTCAGCGTAAAGCGTACGGAACTGCCTTTTTCTTCGTGATGCTGCAATTTTTGTTCGCGTTTTTCGGATATGGACGATCCCACTTGCCGTATCTGCTGTACCCGTATCTGACGATTGAATCCGGGGTGACGAGTGAAGCAATGGGGACGGCATTGATTGTGGCGTTTATCGGAGGGCTTCTGCTGTTGATCCCCTCCTTGTTTTTATTGATGCGTCTCTTTATCTTTAGTGCGAATTATGTGCAAGGACGCAGGGGGACATAAGGGGAGGGGCAGCGGGATGACCTGCATGCCCTTCTTTTTTTGATATGATTGTCTAAGAATAATCTGAAAATTCAGGAGGGTAATCATGAGCGATCTGCGTGAGATAGTCTCGGTGGCACAAGAGGTTGCGGAAGCCATAAAGGCGGCTTTCCAGATGGATGTGGAAATTATCGACGCGGGGGTGAGACGGATCGCAGCTACGGGGTCTGCCAGAACGAAGATAGGCGTTGCCATGGCCTATGGGACAGTCACCCGCCATGTTTTGCAAAATAGCGAACCCATAGTCATTCATCAGCCTGGACAGGAAGATTTTTGCATGTCCTGCCAAGGCTACGGTAAATGCACGTATACAGGGGGCATCATTGTACCTATTCTTTACAAAAACCAAACGATCGGAACGATCAACGTCGTGGCCTATAACCAAGAGCGAATGCAGGTCATCCAGCAGAACCAGGCGGGGCTGATCGAGTTTCTAAACAGAATGGCGGAATTGATGACCTCTAAAATCGCCGAGCAACAGCTTTACGAAGAGCAAATCCGTGTAAATAGCGCTCTTCTGACATTGATCAATACCATACCGAACGGCGTGCTTTCTATTGATCAGGAAGGAAGAATCCGTCAAGCAAATTCACTTGCGGAACAAATGCTTCAACGCACAGCTCAGGCAGCAACTATGGAAGGCATGCTGATGACGTCTGTCTTCCCGGATTTTCCGCTAGCAGAGACATTGAATGCAAAGGAATTTACCAGCTACGAGCTAAATATCAAAGTTAACGGAAAGGGGTTTCGATACATCGCTGAGATCAAACCGGTATTAGCCGAAGATGTGGTTACTGGTGCCGTTGTGTCTATCGTCGATTATGAGAATATGAAGCAGCTTGCGTTTGACTTCGCGACTGCGAATCGACAGATCACCTTCCAGGAAATTATTTGTGAGACGCCGCAAATGAATAATATCAAGACAATCGCTTCCCGGATCGCGCAGTCGAACTCTACGGTGCTCATCACGGGTGAGAGCGGTACTGGCAAGGAGATGTTCGCCCGCGCGATCCATGAAGAAAGTCCGCGCTCGAAACATCCGTTTATTGCGATCAATTGCGGTGCAATCCCGGAGGCATTGATTGAAAGCGAGCTGTTCGGATATGAAAAGGGGGCCTTTACCGGCGCTCATGCAAAAGGAAAGCCTGGCAAATTTGAACTCGCCAATAAGGGAACGATTTTCCTTGATGAAATCGGAACCATGCCGCTTTATCTACAAGTAAAGCTGTTGCGCGTATTGCAGACCAGGGAAATTGACAAAGTCGGCGGTACGGAAGCGATTCCGATTGATGTCAGGGTGATCGCTGCGACAAACAACAACCTGGAGCAAATGGTTGCCGACGGAACGTTTCGCCAGGATCTTTACTATCGCCTTCATGTGATCCCTATTCAGATTCCGCCACTACGGGAGAGAAAAATGGATATTGGTGCGTTGGCGCAGCATTTTATCAATCGGTACTCTGCTTTGCTGGAACGCAACATCCAGCGCTTGTCTGACGAGGCGCGTGCTGCGATGGAAGCCTATCATTGGCCCGGCAATATCCGCGAATTGGAAAACAGTGTGGAATATGCGATCAACTTGTCTCATCCCGACGAGACCATCCTGCATGTCACACATCTGCCTGCCACAATCAAAAATGGCTTCTGCCATCAAGCTGTCGCCAGCCACCAACCAAACCGCAGCTCCCTCTATCCGGTCGAACAAAGCATCCTGAGCAAACAGGAATACGAGAAAAACCAAATGATGCATTTGCTTGCCGAATGGGGTACTTCCACCTCCGACAAAAAACGGATCGCGCAGCAGCTAGGGATCAGCTTGCCGACGCTGTACCGAAAAATTCGTCTTTATCAAATTGAGAATGAACGTTTATCAAAATGATCATTTTTCTTAAATTGAGAAACGAAGAAAACATGACGTAACTGTAGGCGACTCACTTTTTCCAATTGGCATGTTATTTGCAATTTCAGAATCGCAAGAAAGGAGGCATGCGAGATCATACGCTGGAAGAATTCTGATCCATGAAGGGAAAAAAAGGAGGCTCGGTATGAACTTTTCACCTTGGACAATCGTTACGGACCTAGGAATCATGTCGCTTTTGTTCTTGATTGGTGTGATTCTGAGGGCAAAGGTAAAGGCGGTTCAGGAACTTTTCCTACCTGCCGGGCTTATTGCCGGAATACTCGGTCTGATTTTTGGCCCGAATGGCCTTGAACTCTTGCCGTTTTCCGGTTTGATCGGCACCTATCCAAGCATCTTAATCGCCTTCGTATTTGCTACTTTGCCATTTAGTTCGGAAAAGGTTCCCTTCAAATCCGTCACCAAACGGGTGGGCAAAATGTGGGGGTATTCCCAAGCGCTCATGCTTATGCAGTGGGGCGGCGGCATGCTGTTTGGCCTTTTGATTCTCAATCTGATCTGGGGAGATTTGCACACCGGATTTGGCTTGATGCTGGCAAGTGGCTTTGCAGGGGGACACGGAACAGCGGCTGCCATCGGGCAAGCTTTTGACGGTCTGGGCTGGGATGAAGCGACATCTCTAGCTATGACATCGGCGACCGTGGGAATTGTAAGCGCTATCGTGGGTGGTCTTATTCTGATTAAATGGGGAACCAAAAAAGGACATACCGGATTCATCACCGATTTCGCACAGCTTCCCAAAGAACTTAAGACCGGACTTGTCCCGGAGGAAAATCGCCAATCAGTAGGGGAAGGAACGGTCTCCTCGATCTCCATCGACCCGCTCTCGTTTCATCTGACATTGGTCGGGCTGACTGCTGCAGCAGGCTATTATTTAAGTACGCTGGGTTCCCAATGGTTTCCCCAGTTGAGCATTCCCGCATTTTGTTGTGCCTTTCTCGTTGCCCTTCTTTGCATGAAGATCATGGAATGGACCAAATCCGACCGTTTTGTCGACACGAAAACGATCAACCGCATCAGCGGAAGTGCCACTGACATCCTCGTTGCTTTTGGCGTCGCATCCATCAAGCTGCCCATTGTTGTGAAGTATGCGGCACCGTTGGCCTTGTTGTTCATCTTTGGTCTTTTGTACTGCTTTTTCTTCTTCAAGGTACTGGGTCCACGTTATTTCAAGGAATTCTGGTTTGAACGCTGCATTTTTTCCTGGGGATGGGCAACAGGGACGACCGCGATGTCCATCGCCTTGCTGCGTATCGTCGACCCAGATCTGAAGAGCAAGACGCTGGACGATTTTGCCCTGGCGTATATTCCCATGGCACCTGTGGAAATTGCTGTTGTAACACTGTCTCCACTATTGATCATCAACGGCCAGCACTGGCTGTTTACCAGCGTCACGCTTTTGGTGGGGATTGCGATTCTGGTTGTCACCAACATGAATCGCTTTCAGCGGCAAACAGGTCGTTTGGAAACCGATAAACATTTCTAAATCAAAATGATACCGGAGGGACCACTATGTCTGATACTCGCATCGATTTTTTGTACTTATCCGAATCGGATGTCATCCAGGCTGGCGTACTGGATATGGAAAAATGCGTGGAGACGATCGAGAAGACGTTTTATTTGCTGGGAAAAGGCGACTATCTCATGGGAGGGCCACGTGAAAATGAACATGGCATCATGCTTTGGTTCCCAGAGGAACAGCGCACACAGCAGATGCCGGTAGCGGGACCAGACCGCCGTTTCATGTCCATGATTTCCTATGTGGGAGGAGAATTTCACGTCTGCGGAGACAAGTGGTACGGCTCCAATATCGAAAATACTAAGCGAGGTTTTCCGCGCTCCATACTGATGGTGACGCTGAATGACCCTGTCACCGGTCAGCCACTCGCTTATATGTCAGGCAATCTGATCAGTGCGATGCGGACCGGCGCTGTCCCTGGGGTTGCGGCGAAATACCTCGCGAGGAATGGTTCCGAGGTAGTGGGCATTCTAGGAGCAGGAGTGATCAGCAGAGCTTGTTTGAAAGCCATTGCGCAGACACAAAATCAGTTGAAAGAAGTTAGGGTATACGATTTGTTCCAGGAGAAAGCGGAGGCTTTTGCAAGCGAGATGAGCGAGCAGCTCAACCTCAACGTGATAGCTGTCGGCACTAAGGAGGAGGCAATCGCACCAGCCGATATTATCAGTGTGGCCACCTCAGGCCATACGAAAGTGAAAATCGAGAAAGAGTGGTTAAAGCCGGGAAGCCTTCTTACGCTGACAGGGACAGCAGATCTGGATGATTCGACCTATTTGGAGAGCAAAATCGTGGCGGATAACTGGAAAATGCATCAGTCATGGATGAATGATGCCAAGGAACATCCCAAAGGAATGGAAAGCATCACGGAATGGACACCTACTGGGCGATTGTTGCAACTGATCGACCAAGGCAGCGCAAAGCATCAGGATATTCTGAATCTCGGGGACATCGCCATGGGAAGCGTACCAGGCAGAACGGATGATTCGGAGCGCATCCTGTTTGTTACCGGGGGAATGCCAATCTATGATGTGGCCTGGGGGCATGCGGTCTATCAGGAAGCCCTGGCGAAGGGAATTGGTCAAAAGCTAAATTTGTGGGAACGTGCCCACTGGTCCTGACGGGATCGTGAGGGAACCCCTCGATGGAGTCGCAAAAGAGCGGCGAAATCGAGGGGTTTTTAAATTGTAAAAAAAGGAATTTGATCTTATAATACTTATTCAACCAGGACTGTCACAGGTCTGGGGACTATTTAGAGTAAGGGTGGATCGATCGATGGATTGGGGAACAAATACAAATCACGTTTTGGTCGCAGGATTTGCACAACTTCCGAAGGGGACGACCTTGTATGAAATCCAAAAGGTCGTCGGGTGTGTATTAGTGATCAACAGGGAAACGCAGATGATCATGGATGCCTCCTTTACCTTTGTGATGGGATTGACGAATGAGTTTATTTCATCCTTGGTCAGAGGGAAATCGATTGAACAGGGGATACAAGCCATCGTGCAAGAAATCGAGGAACGCTTTCTGGTTCCCCCGCAAAAAGCCATCATTCAAGCGCTGCGAGCTGCATATGAACGCTATTGCGATATGTACCAAATTAATTGAAAATATGGAGTTTTTCAAATATAAGCGTTTACAATTTTGTTACAACTTGCTAAAATACCAGCAAGAGATGAAAACAACGTGATAAACAACTGGCTTATCTACGCGGAATCGGCCTGAAAACCGGTTCTGATCAAGTGGATAAAACACCAGTAGAAATCAAAAGCGGAGGAGTGCCTTTTTCAGGGCTCCAGATTCGCTTTCGATTACTACTGGTTTTTTTATTGCTATAAAAAGGGGGATTCGTATGAGGCTGTGCAAAAAGTTGGGATTTTGGCTCAGTTTGGCATTCGTAGCCAGTTTGTTAGGATGCGGTAATGCAACGATCCAGACAGAAGGGAAAACGCATAAGATTGGGGTTGATCTTGAATTGACGGGCGGCTCATCAGTCTGGGGTGTCCCGCAAAAGAATGCGATTGAAATGCTGGTAAAGGAAATCAACGAAAAAGGCGGCATTAACGGGATTCCGATCGAACTAGTCGTCTACGATAATGAATCAAACGAAACACAGGCGTTGATCGTCGCGAAAAAAGCGGTGGAGCAAGATCAGGTCTTGGCATTGATTGGCGGAGGTACAACACCTACGACGATGCCGATCATACCGTACGTCACGCAGCAAAAAGTGCCGATCGTCTCTGTCGGGTCTGGGGATGGCATTACGAGCCCGGTCAATGAGCGCGAATGGGTTTTCAAAACCCCAAGCAATAACCAAGACATCGCCAAAAGCATCGTCTCCTTCCTGAAGCAAAAAGGGAAGACATCGGTCGCCTTTCTGTCCATGAACAATGCCTATGGAGAAAGCGGGAAAAATGCGTTTGAAGCTCTTGCCGCCGAACAAGGCATCACGATTATCGCGTCTGAAAAATTCGGCGCTGGTGACAAGGATATGAAGCCCCAACTAACCAATATCAAAGCGAAAAATCCAGATGCCATCATCGTGTGGGCGATTCCGCCTTCCGCATCCATTGTCAACCGCAATTTCTGGGAACTGAAAATGAATCAAATGTTGATCTACAGTGCGGGTGCCGGGGCCAATGCTTTCATTGATCTGGCCGGAAAGGACGCGGCGGAGGGAACGTATATCGCCTCTGGGAAGGTATGGGTCGCAGAGCAGCTCGAAAGCAACGATCCGCAGCAAGGTTTGTTGACCAAATACGTCAAGGATTATGAGAGCAGCTTTCAAACAGGGGTAAGTCCAATCGACGGGATGGCGTATGATGCCGCGTTGCTCGTAACCAAAGCGATCGAGATGTCTGGAGAAAATGTCTCCCGGCAATCCATCCGTGACAATCTCGAAAAAATCCAAGGTTTGGTTGGCGCGACGGGAATTTTCAACATGAGCCCTGATGATCATACAGGTCTGAAACCGGAGGATGTCATCATTCTGCAGGTTCAGAATAGCAAATGGGCCATCGCGAAATAGGAGGGTAGCCAATGTCAGGTGCGGACTTGATTCAATTAATCGTATCGGGACTTACCGTCGGTGGCATCTACGCACTGATCTCTGTCGGCTTCGTCACCATCTACAACGTAAACGGGGTAATCAATTTTGCACAAGGGGAGTTTGTTATGGTAGGCGCGATGAGCGCAGCATCGCTCGTCTCTGCCGGATGTCCGCTCTGGCTTGCTTGCATCATATCGATTCTGGTGGCAGCTGCAATCGGTGCGATCGTCCAGAAAATTGCCCTTCATCCTGCGAGATTTAGCAGTGAAGTTGTGCTGATTATCATTACGATCGGCATTTCTACCGCGCTGCGGGGAATCGCCCAGATTACCTTTGGCAGCAATCCATTGACCTTGCCCGCTTTTCTGGCTGGTGAGCCTGTCCGCTTGCTGGGAGCTTATGTCCCACGACAAGATTTTTTTATCGTCGGGATTACGGTGATCACCATGGTTCTTCTCTATCTGTTTTTTGAAAAGACGATGACGGGCTCGGCATTGCGTGCCTGTATGATGAATCGGGAGGTCAGTCGTCTCGTCGGGATCTCCCCAAATCGCATGGCGCTGCTGGCTTTTGGACTCGGAGCAGCCTTGGCAGGCATCGTGGGTGTGTCGATTGCTCCTGTGTCATTGGCTACCTATGACATGGGCATGATGATTGGGCTCAAAGGCTTCGTCGCGGCGACCATCGGCGGACTGGTCAATATTCCAGGCGCGGTGATCGGCGGCCTGCTGCTAGGCTTGGCTGAATCCCTGGGTGCAGGCTTGATTTCATCCGGTTACAAGGATGCGATCGCGTTCTTGATCTTGCTTTTGGTTCTCGTCTTTCGCCCGCAGGGGATCGTCGGTGCCAAGAGCGGAAAACGGGTGTAAGGGGAGAGTGCCTACGTGGAAAGAATCGTGCAAGTTCACAAACCCGCTGCAATCGGGGTGAGGAGATGGGGCCTGCTGCTAGTGGGAATCATTGTTGCAGCAGCATTGCCTCTTTTGCTCAACTCTTATTTGACCAGCGTGTTGGTGATTATCGGGATCTATTGCATCACGACAGTGGGAGTCAGTTTGCTGATGGGCTTCGCAGGATTGGTTTCTCTGGCCCAAGCCGCATTTTGGGGAGTGGGGGCTTATGTGACAGGCGTCATGGCTGTATCATTCGGGATTAGTCCGTGGCTAGGAATTCTTCTAGGGATGCTCATCTCGGGACTGTTGGCTTACGGGCTGGGCTGGATCACGAGAAATCTGAATGGACATTATTTCTCCCTCGCCACACTTGGCTTCGGGATTGTGTTGAACATCGTGCTGATCGAGGAGAGCGAATGGACGGGAGGATCATCTGGACTGATGGGGATCCCAGGGCTGTCTCTCGGTTCAATACCTCTTTCTGGAGACTCGGCCTGGTATTACTTCGTTTGGGCGATTGCCGCTCTTTGTCTTTTTTTCTGCAAAAATCTGGTCCGCTCTGGCTGGGGGCGAAATCTGCGTTCGATGCATGCCAGTCAGGCCGCGTCGGAGTCGATGGGCATCCATACAGGCGAGTATAGGCTGAAGGCTTTTGTGATCAGTGCTCTTTTCGCTGGTTTGAGCGGCGGACTTTACGCATGCTATATGAGCTTTGTCAGTCCAGCCGTGTTTAACTTTGACATGTCGATCAAATTCGTAATCATGGCAGTTTTGGGCGGTTTGGTCTCGATCTGGGGCTCTTTGGTCGGTGTAGTGGTCGTTACACTGCTGGTAGAGGTGTTGCGTCAATACGTTCCGCTGCTCCTGCATAATTCCAGTTCTGGCGGGGCGATCGAGGTCATATTCTTCGGAGTTTTGCTGGTAGCCATCATGGTCTATTTGCCCAACGGAATCATGGGCATCTTCCATAAGAGAACGTCGAACTTGCGGGTGAGTGCGAAATGACAGAGGCATTATTGGAATTTCAAGGCGTCACGAAGAACTTTGGCGGGGTCATAGCAGTCAACAACAATTCCTTTCAAGTGAAAGAAGGCAGGGTCGTCGCGCTGATCGGTCCCAATGGGGCGGGCAAAACCTCCACCTTTAACTGCATCACCGGGATGTACGCTCCTGATGCGGGAGAGGTCTGGTTTCACGGCGAGAAGATCAATCATCTCAAACCGCATAAAATCGCCGAGCTAGGTATCGCCAGAACTTTTCAAAACCTGCAAATCTTCACCAATCTGAGTGTTTTGGAAAATGTCATGGTGGCAGCAAAAGAGACGAGAAAGCCAAACATAGTCGCCTCGATGCTGCGCTTACCAGGAATCAAATCGGACGAAGAGCGGGCACAAATGCTGGCACTGGAGATGCTGGAGCTAGTGGGATTAACGGATCGGGCGCAGGTATTAGCCAATGATTTGTCATTCGGCGAGCAGCGTCTGCTAGAGGTAGCGCGAGCCTTGGCACTTCGACCCAAGCTGCTATTGCTTGATGAACCGTTATCGGGCTTGAGCCGTGAGGAAGTCAAGGGGATGGTCGCTTTGATTCAGAAGCTGAAAAAAGACGGCTTGACTATCTTCCTCATCGAACATGATCTGTCGACCGTGATGGAAATTTCGGATCACATCATTGTCCTTGATTTCGGCAGCAAAATAGCGGAGGGCAGACCTGACGAAGTACGCAGCAACGAGCGAGTAATCGAAGCTTATCTCGGACGAGACGTGAAAAAGCAATATGAGGCGCCTGAAGGAAAGCGTGGGGAACGAGAGCCAATCCTGACCTTGAAGGATATACACACGTATCGATCCACGATTCATGCGCTCAAAGGCGTTGATTTACAAATTGACAAAGGCTCTCTTGTCGCAGTGATCGGTGCCAATGGGGCCGGAAAATCTACATTGCTCGGTACGATTGCCGGTCAGTACAGTCCGAAGCAAGGAACGATTTGTTTCGACGGCAAGTCGATGGAGAAAGTCCCGGCAGAAATCGTCTCGCGAAGGGGAATTAATCTGGTGCCGGAACGAAGGGGCATGTTTGCCGAACTGACTGTAGAAGAGAGCATCCGTCTGGGCGCATATCCGCGGATCGGCTCGCTGCTGATTTCGGCAGAAGAGAAGCGCAGAATCGAGGATGAGATGGAGCAGATGTACCAGTTGTTCCCCAGATTGAAGGAAAGGCGCAAGCAACTAGCCGGTACGCTGAGTGGAGGGGAACAGCAAATGCTGGCTATCGTTCGCGGGCTGATGGCACACCCCAAGGTGCTCCTGCTTGACGAGCCTTCGCTTGGTCTGGCGCCGCTGATCGTAGAGGAAATTTTCGACCGTCTGTATCAGCTTAAGAAATCTGATATGACGATCGTCCTCGTCGAGCAAAACGCCAAGGCAGCCTTGCAAATCGCCGACTACGCCTATGTTTTGGAGAATGGGCGAATCAAGCTGGAAGGGCTGCCAAATGATTTAATGCAGGATTCGCGAATCCGCGACGCCTACCTAAGCGGCCACTAGTGTAAGGAGGTGAGAGTGAATTGAGTATGAACAACGGCCTGGTCATGACAGCGGGCTTTGCGGAGTTTCCCAAGGATACTTCTTTGCACGAGGTGTATCGCATGATCGGCTGCGTGATGATCGTCGACAAGGAGACAGAAACCATTCACGATATATCCTTTACCTTTGTTATGGAGCTGTCCAATCAATTTCTCGCCAATCTGCTTCGCGGGGTTTGCCTGCAAAATGGATTAGATGAAGTGAAGAAGCGACTGAAAGAATCGATACAGGTACCTGGTATAGGGGCGATCCAGTATGCGATCCAGCAAGCCTATGACCGTTATTGCGAGTTGAAATAAAAGGTAAACGCGCTGAGTTATCCATGGGGGAAAAGCGAACCTTTTCTTCAAGTAGTGGATTTCCGCCAGCACATCAAAAAGGACGAGAGGTCTATTTTGGTGTGCTGGCTTTTTTATACAACCAAACCTGTTCTAAGGAGGAACGACACATGAAATTTGGTTTATTCACCGTTTTTGACAACTATTCCGACCGCTATGCACGCACAGCCGAGGAGCTATTGCATGAAGTATTGGATCAGACAGAGCTTGCGGACCGCTTGGGCTATGATTCCGTCTGGTACGCTGAGCATCATTTCAGTGAGTACGGCATCCTGACTTCACCAAATATGCTGATCACCGCAGCCGCACAACGTACGAGCCGAATCCGGCTAGGGGTATCCATTGTTTCGCTCCCTTTTCACAATCCCTTGCGAGTCGCGGAGGATTACGCGTTGGCGGATGTATTCAGCAATGGTCGATTGAACCTGGGCCTGGGAAGCGGATATTTGCCTCATGAATTCGCCGGGTTCAATGTTGATGGCAAGGATAAGGCATTTCGCTTCAATGATGCCCTGGCAGTTATCGAAAAAGCGTGGAGCGGAGAGGTGTTCAGTCACCAGGGAGAGTTTTATCAGTTTACAGATGTTCAGTTGAAACTTTTGCCCAAACAGAAAGCAGTGCCGCTCTGGATCGGTGCGCTCCGTCCCCAAGGTGTAAAATACGTAGGTCAAATGGGGTACAACATCATGGGTGTCCCCTATGTCGCTGCCAACTCGATTGCTGAACTCGGAGCAATTATTCAGGACTTCAAAGATGCCTATCGAAGTGCCGGACATGATGAAAAGAACATCAATATTCCCTTGGCGCTGCATACGTACGTCGCTGAAACCCGAGAAGAGGCGATCGAGACTGCACGGGAGCATTTGAATCTCTATCTGGCCACTCGACAGTACGGAAAAGGCGCTGCTTTTGAGGATTTGCAGGCAAGAGAACAGCTCCTGATCGGTTCCCCAGAAGATGTGATCCAGATGATTCGTCGATACCAGGAGATCGGGATGGACCATGTCATGATGTTGATGAATTTTGGTGCGCTACCTCATGAAAAGGTGATGAAATCCATGGAGCTCGTAGCAAGGGAGGTCATGCCTGTCTTCCAGAGGGAAGCGAAGGATCGCAGTCTTGTCTGATAGAGATCCTAGTCATACTCGTGATAAAGACTCTCTCACCCGATGGGGAGAGTCTTTTCATGTTTCTTCCTTCATGCGAATTTTACATTATAATAGAGAGAATAAACCAGATTACTATACGGCTAAATGGGGGAATTAAGATGAACAAAGAGTCCAAAATCCTGATCTATACGCCATCGGATCCGAATACATACGCTGACATGTTGAGAAAGAAAGGGTATACGAACGTCCATACAGCTTCAACATCCGAAGAGGCAGAAAATAGCCTGCCTGATGTGGAAATCATCCTGCAATGGAAGTTTCCGCTTCACCTGCTAGAACGTCCCGAAGCGAAATCCGTCAAATGGATTCAGTCTCTTGGTGCAGGCGTAGACGACCTGATGCGCTCTACCTCCATTCCCGAAGATATTGTGATCACGCGTATCGTCGATCAATTCGGAGCTCCGATGTCAGAATATGTATTTGCCCAACTTCTCTATGTCTATCAGGATATCTCCAGAAGTCAGGCGTCTCAAAAAGAGAAAAGCTGGCAGCCATTTTTGACCCAGCTTTTGCAAGAGCAGACGATCGGCGTCGCCGGACTTGGTTCGATCGGAAAAGAAGTAATTCGAAAAGCCCGTGCCTTTGATATGAAGGTGCATGGATTAAGCTACAGCGGAAAGGAAGCCCATCTGGTAGACCGCCACTATGGTCCGTCGGAATGGAAAGAATTTGTAAAAGAGCTGGATGTTCTTGTCCTGATCCTACCGTTGACCGAACAGACGCGACATGCCGTTAACCGTGATGTGTTGCTTTCCATGAAACCAACCGCCAGTCTGGTCAATATCGGCCGTGGATCTTTGATCGCCGAAGCAGATCTCATTGAAGTATTGCGTGATGGGCACCTGCGTGCCGCCATTTTGGATGTGTTTGAACAAGAGCCGCTTCCAGCAGATAATCCGCTTTGGACATTGCCGCAAGTGTACGTAACGCCGCATATGTCGGGGCCAAGCACCCAAGAGCGGCTCGGACAGTACTTGCTTGCCAATCTCGAACGGTATGAAAAAGGCGAGCCATTGACAGGCGTCGTGAATCGAAAAGCAGGATATTAGGAAAGTAATCGATTACCCGGAACTAGCTGCTGCATAACTCCTTCAATATCTTGCTGATCTATTGCCAAATTGCTTCGTCATTCCCTAACTTGCGTTATAGTGGAGACAATATAAACAAGAGAGAGCGGGAGGCTTGTTCTAGTGGGAACCGTTCGCACCAAGCTTTTTGAATACACGCAAGAAGAGATGGACTACTTGACAAAGGTCGATCCTCAACTCGGGGCTGCCATGACACGTATGGGAAAAATCGAGCGTGTCATCATCCCTGATCTTTTCGCAGCACTCATCCATGCCATCGTCGGACAACTCATTTCGGCAAAAGCAGCTGCTACCGTATGGCAAAGAATGCAAAATCGATTCGATGAAATTTCGGCGCATAACCTAGCGATGCAATCGATAGATGAAATTCAAGCATGTGGATTGACAATGAAAAAGGCGAGCTGTATTCATGCGATTTCTTCGACCATTGCCGAAGGAGACTTTCTGCTGGAAGAACTCAGAGATTTGCCTGACCAAGAAGTGATTCAAAATCTGACCAGATTGCATGGCGTGGGAAAATGGACGGCTGAAATGCTGCTGATCAATTGCCTAGAACGCAAAGATATCGTCAGCTGGGGAGATATCGCGATTCGTCGCGGGATGATGAAGCTATACGGTCTCGACACGATTACGAAAGAGCAATTTGAACAGTACCGTCAGCGCTATTCACCACTTGGTTCGATTGCATCCATCTACTTGTGGGAGATCTCTTTTGACTGAGGATGTCAAACCGTGAGAGGAATGATGAAGTGGACAAGACGGTAAGAGAGCAGCTCATGGAATTGGCGGAGGAAAAATACAAGCGGTTTGCCTCCTCATTACTCCCGACAATCGATAATGTTCTGGGTGTACGACTTCCTATCCTGCGCAAAATGGCGAAAACCATCGCAAAAGGGGACTGGCGCACGTATCTGAAGCAAGCGGAAAATGACTATTTTGAAGAGATCATGTTGCAGGGGATGGTCATCGGCTGTGTCCGTTGTAACCTGGAGGAAAAGCTTCTCTACATATCAGACTTTGTGCCCAAGATCGACAACTGGTCTGTGTGCGACAGCTTTTGCGTCGGACTGACCTTCACAAAATCCAATCAAGAACGCGTTTGGGACTTTTTACAGCCATATCTCCAATCAAACAAGGAATATGAGCTGCGCTTTGGAGTTGTCATGCTACTCAACTTCTATGTCGACCCTCTCTATATCCACCGCGTATTCGAGAAGCTGGATACGATCAAGCATGATGGCTACTATGTCAAAATGGCTGTTGCTTGGGCTTTGTCGATCTGTTATGTCAAAGACCCACATGCCACACTAACGTACTTGCAGCAAAGCTCCCTCGATGATTTTACGTACAACAAGACCTTGCAAAAAATCACGGAGTCCCATCGTGTGGATGCGGATACGAAAAATAGGATACGATCGATGAAAAGAAAACAAGGGAAGAGTTGAATCCGCACTTGACCTGTAGGAATAATGCGATTAAACTAATTCCATAAACAGCCAATCTGTAACAGCAGGCTCTCTCTACTTGCACCATGCAATCAAGGGAGGGCTTTTTTTTTATCTGCATGAGAAGGAGAGACGGTCATGAATATCGCGAATATTGAAGCTTTCGTCTACGTAATTCACTTCAACAGCTTTAATAAGGCCGCTGATGCCCTGTTCTTGTCCCAGCCTTCGATCTCTGCGCGCATCCAATCTCTGGAGAGGGAGCTGGATACCCAATTGTTCGAACGAGAAGGCAGGAGCTTTACGCTGACGGAAAAGGGGAAACAATTTCTACCCTTTGCCCAGCAGATTCTGCAATCCTATAAAAAAGGGCGTCAGCAGCTGCAGCAGATGAACACCACCACAGACGAAATCCGAATCGGCTGCACGGCTTCGGTATCCAACTATGTCATTCCAGAAATCGTTCCCGTGATCAAAGCGAGGTGCCCGGAGCTGCAGGTCAAACTGGTGACTTCCTCGAGCGAAGTCATCATGGAGAAAGTGCTGAACAAGGAAATTGATGTTGGTCTTGTACGAAATATCAGTCACCCTGGTCTAGATTCCGTCAAATTTTTGGAAGACCCCATTCAATTGTTTGTTTATGACGGACATCCTTTCATTCATCAGGAGCAGCTGACGATTGAGGAAATCGGGCGACAGAAGCTGGTGTTCTTTGAATGCGGCTCATTTGACTGGATGCGGATTCACCGTTTGTTTGAGAGCTTGGATCACCCGCCCCGTATTGAATATCAGGTGGATCATCTGGAGACGGCAAAAAAACTACTGCTTAAAAAACTGGGGATCGGATTTTTGCCATCGCTGTGTGTCCGGGAAGAAATATTGACCAACCGCCTGGTGCCGGTGCATTTTCCGTTACTTTCCAATCTGTATTTGCGTACGAACTTGATTACACCAAAAGGTGGAACAGATGCCGCCAAGCTATTGCTTGAGGCGCGCGGGTATGTTCCGGTGCTGGCAGGCCATCGATAGATTGTTTTTATCAATGGATAAAAGAACTCTATTACGCAGCCCATTGACGGTCATTAGGTGCGGTGATAAGCTTTTAGCAATTCACTAATTCCGAGTAAACAGGTATGATTATATTAAATTCAAAGGAGGTGAGCTGCTTGACCTTGAGCTTCAGTATTTTAGATCAGAGTCCGTTGGGCGAGAATGAGATGGCAACGGAAGCCATCCAGCATACGGTCCGTCTCGCGAAAAGGGCGGAAGAGCTTGGCTACTACCGTTTTTGGGTATCTGAGCACCACGATTCAACAGCGGTTGCAGGTTCATCGCCGGAGGTGCTGATGGCATACCTGCTGGCACAAACCTCCACGATTCGCATTGGTTCCGGTGGGGTGATGCTGCAGCATTACAGTCCTTACAAGGTCGCAGAGAATTTTAATCTACTGGCTACTTTAGCTCCAGGCCGAATCGATCTCGGGATCGGAAGGGCACCAGGCGGCTATCCCAAGTCGACGAAAGCGCTGCAGCCTGCCGGACAGTCAGCAGTGACATCTCTGGAGGATAAGCTGTTGGAGCTGGAGTGTCATCTCCACCAGTCTTTACCCGAGAGTCATCCGTTGCATGGGGTGAAGGCGTCGCCCATTCCGGAAACTCCTGCAAGTTTGTTTTTGTTAGGTACCAGTGTATCCAGCGCTGAGCTGGCAGCCAGTTTCGGCATTCCATACGTCTTTGCCCACTTTATCAACGGAAATGAAACAGTCGTCAACGATGCCCTCCATACTTACCGCTCGAAGTTTCAACCGATCAGAATGGAGAAACCACAGGCTATCATCGCACTCTCTGTGATCGTGACGGATACCGATGAAGAGGCCAAAGCATTGGCCGCCAATCATCACAATGTGAAAATTCATCTGGAAAGCGGAAGAACCATTAACGTGAACAGTTTGCAGGCCGCCGAGGAATATGGACGACAAGCCGAAGAAAGCTACACCCTCGAGGTGCAGAAAGCCCAAATCATTCACGGCAGCAAGGAAACGGTACGTGAGCGTTTGCTGGAGATTCAACGCCTCTATAAGGTGGATGAAATCATCCTGATCGCGCGAATGCAAAGCTATCCCGAAAGAATTCGCGCGTACGAACTGATTCACGAAGCCTTTACGGAGCTGCCAGTATCATTCATTTCCGCCACTGGTAAATGAAGATAGGAGGAAGATCGCAATGACCCGAAAAAGACAATTGAAATTTGGCGCGCTCATTCATGGGGTAGGCGGCAATATTTCCGGCTGGCGACATCCCGAGATCGAGCCGGATGCAAGCGTCAATTTCTCTTTTTATAAAGCGCAAGCAAGGAAAGCAGAAGCAGGGAAATTTGATCTGGTGTTCATCGCGGATGGTTTGTATATCAATGAAAAATCGATTCCGCACTTTTTGAATCGCTTTGAGCCCCTAACCATCCTGTCTGCTCTCGCTGCGGTCACCACACGGATTGGGTTGGTCGGTACGGTATCAACCTCGTATAGCGAGCCTTTTACTGTAGCCCGGCAATTCGCGTCGCTGGATCACATCAGTCAAGGACGCGCGGGGTGGAATGTGGTGACCTCACCGCTCGAAGGTTCGGCTCTCAATTTTAGCAAAACGGTAGAGCAGCACCCCGATCATGCCACGCGGTACCGGATCGCGACCGAGTACCTTGAGGTGACCAAGGGATTATGGGATTCCTGGGAGGACGATGCTTTTGTTAGAGACAAAGCTTCGGGGATTTTCTTCGATCCGAAGAAGCTGCACACGTTGAATCACCAGGGTGAGTTCTTTTCTGTCCAGGGACCATTGAATGTTGGCCGTTCCAAGCAAGGGCGGCCCGTCATCTTTCAGGCAGGCTCCTCAGACGCAGGCAAAGACTTGGCAGCTAGCTCGGCTGACGCCATCTTTACCGGACATCCGACACTGGATGATGCCCAGCATTTTTATCAGGATGTGAAAAGCAGAGCACAAGCACTTGGCCGCAATCCAGAAGAACTCGTGGTATTGCCTGGAATCGGACCGATCATTGGAAGTACCGATGAGGAAGCAGAGCGCAAATATGAGGAAATTGCCAATCTGGTTTCCATCGAACAGGCTTTGAACTATCTGGGGCGATACTACGAGCACCATGACTTTTCGCAATATTCACTCGATGATGCATTTCCTGATCTGGGTGATCTGGGCAAAAACAGCTTTCGCAGTACGACGGACCGCATCAAGAAAACGGCGAAGGATAAAAAACTGACGCTGCGCCAGGTCGCCTTGCAGGAGGCAACACCTCGGCCGTTATTCATCGGAGCAGCTGAGAAGGTGGCGGATCGAATCCAGGAATGGTTCGAGAATCGGGGGGCCGACGGTTTCATCATCAGCTCAAGTGTCCCAAATGGCTTGGACGATTTCGTCGATCACGTCGTCCCGATTCTTCAGCAGCGCGGCTTGTACAGAACGGAATATGAGGCTGATACCTTACGTGGACACCTGGGGCTACCATTCCCTGAGAACCGATATGTGAAAGCAAAAGAAACGATCACCCAATAGAGATAGGGGTAGAAGGAGGAGCAAGTGAAGTACCTACACAAAAGTCTGAAAGGTCTTTCGATCATAGCCAGTTTGGCCCTGATTCTCACAGGATGCGGTCAGACTGCACAACTGAGCACGACAACGTCAGCGGCAAACACACAGGCTGTTGAAAACCATGTCCCGGTTCCAGGTGGTGAATTAACGTTTGCGCTTGCCACATCACCTGATACGCTAGACCCGCATCGCAGCGGTTTGGCAGTAGCGACGAGAGTCTACCGTACGATTTTTGACAGCCTGGTTGTTCAATTACCCGACAATTCGATACAGCCTTGGTTGGCGAAGGAATGGTCGATCTCAGAGGATGGGAAAATCTATATTTTCAAACTGCGTGATGACGTCAAATTCCATGATGGCACTCCATTCAATGCGGAAGCAGTGAAGTTCAACTTTGATCGCGTCATCGCACCTGAGACGAAAGCAAGCAATTCCCTCGCGTTGATCAGACCTTACAAATCCGCAGAAGTGATTGATGAATTCACGATCAAAATCAACCTGGAGACGCCATCTGCGGCATTCCTTGGCAATCTCAGCCAAGCGATTTTGGGTATCGCATCGCCTACGGCCATTAAAAAATACGGAGATCAGTTTGGACAACATCCAGTCGGTTCAGGTCCGTTTACCTTTGTGAAATGGAACGAAAACGCGGAGATTCAGGTAGCGAGAAGCTCAGAATACAACTGGGCGCCATCAAATGTAGAAAATCAGGGATTGGCTTACCTCGATACCATCACGTTCAAAATCATTCCAGAAGAAGCGACCCGTATCGGAAGTGTTCAGAGCGGGCAGGTGCTGGCTGGTGAAACCGTACCTCCACAAAATGTATTGGCATTGAAAAACGATCAGCAGCTTCAATTGCTGGAAGTGGCAACAGAGGGATTGCCCTACACGCTCTTCTTTAATCATCGCAGAGAGCCGTGGAATGATCCAAAGGCGAGAAAGGCGGTACAGCTTGCCGTCGATGTGGATGCGATCGTCAAAACGCTCTATCTGGGGACCTATCCTCGATCATGGTCGCCGCTTACGCCTGGAATATTTGGTTATGATGCTTCCCTGGAGAACAGTATTCAACCAGATCTCGAAAAAGCCAATGCATTACTCGATGAATTAGGCTATCGCCTCGGAGCGGACGGGATACGTGAAAAAGACGGGAAGAAGCTGACATTGCGCTATGTGGACCGCTCACCCAACCGGGAGAAACGCAATGACATCGCCATCATCGTCCAGCAGCAGTTAAAACAAATCGGAATTGCCGTTGAAATCGAGATTACCAAGGATATCGCGACCGTCATTCATCAGAACGGGACGTACGATCTTTATGGAAACAGCCAGGTCAACTCCGATCCCAATGCGTTGCGCCAGTTTTATCACACACAGGAACCGGGCGTATCACGGTTGACGCTGTCGGGTCTTTCCGATCCGGTGCTGGACCAACTTCTGGAACAGGGAACGGTCGAAATGGACCCTGAGAAAAGAAAAGAGATCTATAAAAAAATTCAACACTACATTATCGATCAGGCATCCATCATCCCGATCTACGTTTTTCCATACACCGTAGCAGCTTCCAAAAAGGTGAAGGGATTAAAGTTTGATGCACTCGGCTATCCACTTTTCAATGATGTAAGCCTCGGAAAAGACTAGAAAAGGAGATAGCGCGTATGTTCAGGAAGATTCTGGAACGGATTTTTGCCTCGATAGTTGTGGTTCTCGGAGCATTGGTGTTTGTTTTTTGTATCTTGTATCTGCTTCCTGGCGATCCGGTTCTCTCCATTCTGGACCCGGCCACCGCGACACCAGAAATGATTGAAAACATGCGTAAGCAGCTTGGGCTGGACCAACCCTTCTACGTTCAGTTTACGAACTATTTTACTGGAATTTTGCAAGGGGATTTTGGCACCTCATTAGTGAATAGCGATCCGGTTCTTCCCAAGATCCTGCTCCATTTCCCGGCAACGATGGCATTGACACTCACAAGTACGTTTCTTTCCGTCGTGATTGGTGTCGTTCTTGGGGTTCTATCCGCCATTCATCGGAATAGCTGGATCGACGTTGTTGCCAGACTCGTTGGGCTCTTTGGAATATCTATGCCGACGTTTTGGTCGGGAATCCTGTTGATCTTGATTTTCTCCGTGTATTTAGGCTGGTTTCCTGCGATGGGTTCGGATGGTCTCATGACTCTGATCTTGCCATCCCTTGCCCTCGGATTTGTCGGGGCAGGGTTTATCGTCCGCATGGTGCGCAATAGCATGCTTGAAGTCATCAACGAACACTTTATTGTGACGCTTCGCTCTAAGGGCTTGTCGGAAAGAGCAGTCATGTACCGGCATGCCTTGCGCAATGCGCTGATTCCGGCCATTACCATCATCGGAATCCACATCGGCGATTTGTTGGCGGGAACCGTCATCATCGAAACGGTTTTCTCTAGACAAGGAATCGGTCGCGTGATCGCTGATGCCATCATGGCAAGAGATTTGCCCGTCGTTCAAGGAGTCGTGTTTTTCTCAGCCATCGTGTATGTCGTCGTCAATCTGCTAGTAGATCTTTCGTATTCGCTTATCGATCCACGCGTACGTCGCGTGGCATGATCCAGCTTACAGGAGGGAAACGGAAATGAAGGAAGTGATTTCAGCCAAGACCGTTTGGCAAACGCCGGAGCTTCAGGCTAAATCGCAGAAAAGGTGGAAGGAGTTTGATGTCTCCCAGCTTTTTGTCTACGCGTCAGGTCTGGTTATCTTGTTTTACGTACTTTGCGCATTGGCCCCTCAGTGGGTAGCGCCTTATGAGCCAACCTTGATGATGACAGACAAAATCTTGCGTCCTCCTAGCAGTACGCATTGGTTCGGAACAGACTACTTTGGCAGAGATGTATTCAGCTTGGTCGTTTACGGAAGTCGGGACTCATTGTTTATCGGGATGGCTTCTGTACTTGTCGGTGGGTTGTTCGGGGGAGCGCTAGGTGCTTTTTCCGGGTATATCGGAGGCAACGTCGATACCATACTCATGCGGTTCATCGATATCGTCATGACCATACCAGGCATCCTACTTGCACTGGCAATCGCAGCGGCCCTGGGGCCACATCTGTTCAACATCGTACTTGCCGTGGCCATCTCTGCCATACCGGGCTATGCGAGAGTGATGCGTGGACAGATCATGAGCATCAAAAGCCGCCCCTATATCATAGCATCCCGATCGATTGGGACACCGAATCGAACCATTATCTTGCGTCATGTTTTGCCGAACGCGTGGTCACCCTTACTCGTCATGGCGACCATTGGGCTTGGCTCCTCGATTCTGATCGGCTCTGGGCTTAGCTTTCTTGGATTGGGCATCATCAAGGAAATTCCGGACTGGGGGGCGCTATTGTCGCAGGGAAGAGGGTATTTGACAGTTGCTTGGTGGATTTGCACTTTTCCTGGGCTGGCGATCACGCTATTCGTCCTATCCGTGAACCTGATCGGTGACCAATTGCGCGATATGCTAGACCCGAAAACGAGCAGGGGCAGATAGGAGGGAAGCTACATGAGTCAACTGCTTGATTTACAGCATGTAACCGTAGATTTCCAAAGCAAAAATGGCCACCTGACAGCAATCCGGGATGTGTCCCTACAGATAAAGTCCGGGGAAACCGTATGTCTCGTCGGAGAATCTGGGAGCGGCAAAACCATTACCTCCAAAGCCATCATGCGCTTGATCGATTATGAGAATGGACGCATTACAGAAGGAAGTATTGACTTGGATGGTGTGAACCTGGCAACGCTCTCGCAGCATGAGCTGCGCGGCCTGCGTGGGAAAAAAATGGCCATGATTTTTCAGGAGCCGATGGCTGCTTTCGATCCGGTGTTTACGATTGGCAGCCAAATCACAGAAGCCATTCTTGAACATCAACAGGTGAAAAAGGATGTGGCTTGGAAACAGGCGATCCAACTTCTTGAAAGAGCAGGGATACCCGAGCCTGAGTTGAGAATGAAGCAGTACCCCAATGAGCTGTCCGGAGGAATGCTTCAGCGCGCGATGATTGCGATGGCTTTGGCTTGCGGTCCAGAGCTGTTGATCGCGGATGAGCCGACGACCGCTCTGGACGTGACCATTCAGTCGCAAATCCTGCAATTGCTGCAAGAACTGAAAGCAGAGTACCAAATGTCCATCCTGTTGATTACCCACGATATGGGAATCGCTGCTGAGATGGCAGATCGAATCATCGTGATGTATGCAGGGCGTGTCGTGGAGCAAGCGACGTCAGAACAATTGTTCGAATCGCCGCATCATCCCTATACGCGAGGGCTGCTCCGCTCCATTACGACGATGGACAGTCAGAGAGGAAGCCGACTGTTTTCGATTGAAGGCTCCATTCCGCATTTGGCTGAAATGCCTAGTGGTTGTCGCTTTCATCCGCGATGCCCTTATGCCACGCAAAAATGTTTGGTTGATGAACCGCCCCTATTTGAAATTCACGGCAGACAGACGGCGTGCTGGTATGCAGAGCAATTGGTCGAATCTGATGATTGGACAGGAAAAAGCGATGTAGAGCGTCAGGTGACTGTCATCGAGCCAACACATCATGAGACTAATTCGGTATTACAACGCGAGCTGTTATTCGATGTAAAAGGGCTCAGTAAATACTATCCCATTGGCAAGAGTTTGCTTCACCGCTCTTCGTCGGTAATCCGAGCGGTTGACAATGTATCATTCACAATCGAAAAAGGGGAGACCTTTGGATTGGTAGGAGAGTCCGGGAGTGGCAAGTCTACGCTTGGCCGGGTACTCCTGCAACTGGAAAAGGCGAGCAAAGGGAGCATCCGGTTTCAAGGACTTGAACTGACTCAGTTGAAAACCTCCGATCTGCAAAAAGTTCGTCGTGACATGCAGGTTATTTTCCAAGACCCGTATGGTTCCGTCAATCCGCGCTGGCAAATTGGCGACGTCATTGGTGAGCCCCTGATGGTTCACGAAGCTCTCGATGCAACAGCACGTCGCGAGCGAGTGGAGACTCTTCTGGAAGCGGTTGGTCTGAAGCGTAGCTGGTACGAGCGATACCCGCATGAATTCTCCGGCGGACAACGACAGCGTATCGGGATTGCCCGAGCGATTGCACTCAATCCTTCCTTTGTACTCGCGGATGAAGCAGTCTCCGCGTTGGATGTCTCTGTACAAGCACAAATCGTGAATCTGATGCAAGATTTGCAAAGAGATTTGGGACTTACGTATTTGTTTATCGCACATGGACTCAATATCGTTCGCCATATTTCGGATCGCATCGGCGTGATGTATCTTGGCAAGTTGGTCGAAATCGCTGCCAGTGAAGAACTGTTTTTGCATCCCGCTCACCACTACACAAAAGGATTGATTGCTTCCATCCCTGTCCCTGACCCCAATCTAAAACGTGAGCCTATTTCCTTGCAGGGCGAGATTCCGTCGCCCTCCAATCCACCTTCTGGCTGCCGCTTCCACACACGCTGCCCGGCGGCTACGGCCCGGTGCAAGGAAGAAGCTCCTGCTTGGCAAGAAATTCAGAGTGGACACTGGGTAGCGTGCCATCATCCGGCTTGAGTTGAAGACATATGAGGAGAGATATACATGAGTCATTCTACGATTGATCTTGCTCCGTATACAGAAACGTATCATCAGTTAAAACGTGCAATTGCTGGCCTTTCAAAGGATCAGCTTAGCTGGAAAGCCGCACCGGATAAGTGGAGTGTAACTGAAGTTTTATCTCATCTAGCGGATCATAGCATCGTGTTCTCATTTCGTGTTCGCAAGCTGATCTCCGAGCAAGAAGTACTGCTACCCACTTTTGAGCAAGATCCCTGGGTTCTGCATTCGAAGGCTAATGAAGGAGATGCAGCCGATTACCTTGATCTTTTTGGCGCTGTCGTGAAGTTCAACTATGAACTGTTCCAACGTTTAACCGCTGAAGATTGGCAAAAGTCTGGAACCAATGTACAAGGTCAATCGGTTAGTGTCGAGCAATCATACCAGGCCTTTATTCAACACGTACAAACCCATCTTAGACAGATTGAACGTATCAAGTTAGCCCTATCAAAAAGCTAGAGGAGTGATGAAAGTGGCAAAAATTGTGATTGTATCCGGAAGCACGAATAGTAAATCTCGTTTGCAGGGCATTTTGCTTCAGACGGAAGCATGGCTGGCCGATCATTCCGTTCAGCGGATTGAGATTCGTGAGTTGCCTGCTGAGGACCTCGTTCATGCGAAGTTCGATAGTCAGGCTATCCTGGAAGCCAATAATGCTATCGAACAGGCTGATGCGGTGATCGTGGCCACTCCGATCTATAAAGCCTCCTATACCGGTTTGCTGAAAATTTTCCTTGATCTGATTCCGCAAAAGGGGCTCGTCGGAAAGGTTGTCTTGCCGATTGCCATCGGTGGCACCATAGCCCATTTACTGGCGATTGATTACGCATTGAAGCCGGTTCTCTCTGCACTTGGGGCCACCAACCAGTTGCAAGGTGTATATGTCTTGGATAATCAGGTAGCGAGATATGAAGATGGGAGCTTTGAGATCGATGCATCCGTTCATCAGCGATTGAAGGAGTCCATTTTCGAATTGCTTAGAGAAAGCGCACTTTACCATAAATCCACCATTTAGGATGGAACGTTGAGATTCATAGACAAGGAGTGGAGAAGCGTGAGTACTAGAAAATTAAAGCTGGGAGCCAATATCAGCGGTGTTGGAAACAGCATGTTTCATTGGAAGCACCCGGATGTCCGTACAGATGCCAGTGTAAGCCTTGCCTTTTACCTGGAGCAGGCTCAGATCGCAGAAAGCGGTAAATTTGATCTCTTGTTTATAGCGGACGGTCTGTACATCAATGAAAAATCAAATCCACATTTTTTAAACCGCTTTGAGCCCTTGACGATCTTGTCAGCCCTCGGCGCTGTCACGCGGAATATCGGTCTCGTAGCGACATTATCGACAACGTATAGTGATCCATTCACAGTGGCGCGACAGTTCGGTTCCCTCGATCAAATCAGCGGGGGCAGAGCAGGATGGAATGTCGTTACCTCGCCATTGGAAGGCTCTGCGAAAAATTTCAGCAAAGGAGAACATCCGGTACATGCTGAGCGCTACCAGATTGCCGAGGAGTTCCTCGAAGTCGTAACAGGACTTTGGGATTCCTGGGAAGATGATGCGTTTGTCCGAGACAAGGAGAGCGGGGTTTTCTTCGATCCGAAAAAAATGCATCGCCTGGATCACAAAGGACGCTATTTCGCGGTACAGGGGCCACTTAATATTGCGCGATCCAAACAGGGGCATCCAGTCGTGTTTCAGGCGGGATCTTCGGATGCGGGCAAGAATTTGGCAGCCAAATCAGCAGATGCTGTCTATACCGCACATGAAAACATCGAGGACGCCAAGGCGTTTTATCGGGATGTGAAAACCAGAGCTGCTGCGTACGGCCGTTCCCCTGAAGACATCCTCATTTTCCCAGGCATCCAGCCGATTGTGGGTCGAACCGAAGAGGAGGCGGAACGAAAATACCGGGAAGTTGCGGAGCTTGTCACCATCGAAAGCGCCCTGGATTATCTCGGACGCTACTTTGAGCACCACGACTTCACGCGCTATCCGCTCGACGAGCCGTTTCCTGACATCGGGGATCTGGGCCGTAACAGTTTCCAAAGCACAACGAATAAAATCAAACAAGAAGCAAAAGAGCAACGTCTGACGCTGCGAGAAGTCGCCATCCGAGCTTCAACACCCCGAGGTCATTTTATTGGAACACCAGAGAAAGTGGCTGATCTCATTCAGCAATGGTTCGAGGAGGGGGCCGCGGACGGTTTCAATATTCGAAATGTCGTGCCGAACGGCTTGAGAGACTTCGTTGAGTTCGTGGTGCCGATTTTGCAGGAGAGAGGTATTTATCGAACAGAATACGAACAGGATACGCTTCGTGGGAATTTGGGCCTCCCCGTGCCCATCAATCGCTATGTGAAACAACCAGCAACGACTCTGGTTTAAGATGCTGCAACATCTGCACGCCCGGTAAATCCGGGCTTTTTTACATCTTCGGAGCCATCTGAGCCGATCCTTCACACAGTATCCATATCAACTGCTGGCCGTTTAGTGGGAAAGTCGCTAAAGTATTGGTAGAATAGGGAGAGAAAATGTAGACTCTAGAGATTGGAGCCACTTGATCATGTACAGCAATTTGGAAGAATGCATTATTGATTTGGAAAAAAATGGACATCTAGTTCGCATAAAAGAAGAAGTAGACCCGTATCTTGAAATGGCGGCTATTCATCTGAAAGTATATGAAGCGAAGGGGCCTGCGCTGTTGTTTGAAAATGTAAAAGGCTCGAAATTTCGAGCAGTATCGAATCTGTTCGGCACGATCGAGCGCAGCCGTTTTATCTTTCGCCATACTTGGCAAGCTGCGGAGAACATCATCGCTCTTCGCAACGATCCCATGAAAGCATTAAAAAATCCATTCAAGCATGTGGGCAGCGGACTAGCGGCATGGAAAGCCTTGCCTACGCAAAAATCATCGAGCGAGCCCGTCACCACACAAGAGATCAAGATCACAGATCTGCCGCTGATCCAAAGCTGGCCGATGGACGGCGGTGCTTTCGTCACCTTGCCGCAAATCTACAGCGAGGACCCGGAAAAACCGGGGATCATGAATTCCAATCTGGGGATGTATCGCGTCCAATTGACCGGAAATGAGTACGAGGCGAATCAAGAGGTCGGTTTGCATTACCAAATTCACCGTGGCATTGGCATCCACCAGGCCAAGGCAAATAAATTGGGCAAGCCGCTCAAGGTTAGCTGTTTTGTGGGGGGACCGCCTTCCCACACCTTATCTGCTGTTATGCCTTTGCCAGAGGGCATGAGCGAGCTAACCTTTGCCGGCTTGCTTGCGGGACGACGTTTTCAATACAGCTATATCGACGGCTTTTGCATCAGCAATGACGCTGATTTCGTGATTACGGGAGAAATATATCCGAACGAAACCAAACCGGAAGGGCCTTTCGGCGACCATCTCGGGTACTACAGCCTGACGCATCCATTTCCCGTCATGCGGGTCCATAAGGTGTATGCGAAGCCAAACGCCATCTGGCCGTTTACCGTCGTAGGCCGTCCCCCTCAGGAAGACACTTCCTTCGGTCAATTGATTCATGAATTGACAGGCGATGCGGTGAAGCAGGAGATCCCAGGCGTGAAGGAAGTGCATGCGGTCGACGCGGCTGGCGTACATCCATTGCTGTTTGCGATCGGAAGCGAACGGTATACACCATACCAACCGGTCAAACAGCCTTCAGAAATTCTCACAATAGCCAATCGGATTCTCGGTACCGGACAGCTTAGTCTAGCAAAATACCTGTTTATTGCGGCGGAGGAGGATCGTCCGCTGGATACGCATGATGAAGCAGGTTTTCTGCGCTATATTCTGGAGCGAATCGACCTGCACCGCGACATTCATTTCCAGACCAATACGACGATTGATACCTTGGATTATTCGGGTACGGGTTTGAATACCGGAAGTAAAGTGGTATTTGCAGCATGCGGTGATAAAAAGCGGGATCTGTGTACGGAGGTTCCTGAAGAATTGAAAGAAATCCGGGGTTATGGCAATGCGCAGCTGGTGATGCCTGGAGTAGTCGCTTTACAAGCGCCATCCTTCACCGACTACAAAATTGAGCAGTCGGAAATGGAGCAGCTCTGCAGCGCGCTTGGGGCAAAGGGGTCTATCGATTCATGCCCGTTGATCATTTTGTGCGATGACAGTGCGTTTTTGAGTGCAAACCTCAAAAACTTCCTTTGGGCTACCTTTACCAGAAGCAATCCATCCCACGATATCTACGGGGTCAACAGCTATTACTCGTACAAGCACTGGGGCTGCGATAACGTCATTATCGATGCACGGATCAAGCCGCATCATGCTCCTCCGCTGATTCCCGATCCCGCAGTTGAGAAGAGCATAGACCGTCTCTTTGTCAAAGGTGCCAGCTTGGAGGGTATCTTGTAGCTGTACACACGCAGAGACTCTTACTGATAACGAAGACCAGCTAATCGCCATTATGAGCGGTGAGCTGGTTTCTTTTTATTCTTCCTTTTTCTGACAAACATTTTTTGTCCGGTATCCCAATATCCTTACAGAGAAGACAAGTTCTCATCGAATATCACTCTAGTAAACAGAAAATTCAAAATATATACGCCGACAGCTGTTGGTTTATATACATCACATCATGAATAAGGGGGTCTTATTTTTCTTATGAATTTGCATGTGCAAGGTGAGCGCTGGTTTCCATCAGAGAAAGTTTTTGCTGAGGACATGTCGGATTTATGGGGGAATTGGTACTGCGATTCAGAGGTCGGGAAGCTGCGGTCTGTCTTGATGAGAAGACCAGGAAAGGAGATCGAGATTGTCCACGAGCAGAACGTCTCTGATTTTCGTTGGAAGGCGGCTATGATCCCGGAAAAGGCGAGAGAGCAGCAGGACGCGTTGGTGCAAATCTATCGTGAGCATGGCATCGAGATTCATTATGTAGAAAACATGCGGGAAGACAAGCCAAATGCTTTGTATCTGCGAGACCTGGTGGCAATGACACCTGAAGGCGCCATCGTCTGTCGGCCTGCGATAGAGGCGCGTCGCGGAGAAGAGCGATATGTTGCCGAACAATTGGCCAAGCTCGGTGTGCCGATTATCAAAACGATTAATGGGGATGGATTTTTTGATGGTGCCTGCCTGATGTGGGTAGACAGACAGACGGTGATCATCGGCACGGGAGCCCGAGCCAATCGAGCAGGGGCGGCGCAAGTCGAGGCGGAACTGCGCAATATCGGGGTTACGGATTTCATTCATTTTCCCATTCCGTATGGACACGCCCATATCGATGGCTTGTTGAATATCGCGGACAAGCGGACGGTCGTTCTGTTTCCGTGGCAGGTGCCCTACGATGTCGTAAAACCATTGCTGGACCGAGATTTCACCGTGATCGAAGCCATCGATCCGCATGAGGTAAAGGAAACCTTTTGTACGAATTTTGTTGCTCTTGAGCCAGGCAAAATTGTGATGCCGGTGGGTAACCCGCAGACCAAAGAAAAGCTGGAGCAGGCAGGAATAACCGTACTTGAGATACCTATGGATGAGATCATGAAGGGCTGGGGAGCCATTCACTGTATGACCGTATTTCTGCGAAGAGATCCGATCGGACAGGGCTAAGACAAAAAGATGATGCGAGGAGGAATCTGCGTGAAGAAGATGGCCATGCTGGTAGTCGCGATTTTGCTTTTGTTCGTTGCGGGGTGTTCCCAGGAAGCAGGAGGTGGTGGAACAGGCGGTCCGTCTACGATTCAGAAAATCGTGGATCGAAATAAACTGATTATCGGTACCTCGCCCGGTTATTTCCCGTTTGAGATGAAAGACAAGCAAGGGGTGAATGTCGGTTATGACATGGACTTGGGCAAAGCGATCGCTGATGCGTTGAAGGTAGAAGTGGAGTACAAGGATTTTGAATTTAGTGGACTGATTCCTGCTTTGCAAACTGGCGACATTGATATGGTAATTTCTGGAATGACCATCCGTGGTGACCGCGCCTTGGCAGTGAGCTTTTCCGACCCCTATTACGCCTCGGGACAAGTCGTCATGGTCAATAAGTCCGATACCACCACGAAAAGCTGGCAGGATCTAGACCAATCTGGAAAAAAAGTTGCTGTCTCCCAAGGTACGACCGGCGCCTTTTTAGCGAAGCAATTGTTTAAAAATGCGCAAGTCATGGATTTTGACGGATTTGCCAATGCGGCGTTGGCGGTCAAACAGAAACAGGCGGATGCCGTCGTGTTTGATGAACCAGGGATTGCCGTCTACGAAATTATGAACGGAGATTCGGTCAGAGGGATCTATGACATTTTGTCCAGTGAGAACCTGGGGATTGCCCTGCCTCTCAACGACCACGCTACGATCCAGTGGGTCAACTCATTCCTGGCTTCCTACCGCAACGGTCTTTCTGATCAGGCTTCCATCCAAAAATGGTTCAAGTCGAATGAATGGATCAATAATGTCCAACAGGAAAATTATTAAGCACCAGCTTGATGAACGAGACGGGCTTGAGGAGGTTGGATTGCAATGGGCACTTGGCGTGTGATTCCTGAACACATGAATATTTTGCTGGATGGTCTCTTGACTACGCTGCAAATATCAGCGTGTGCGCTGCTCGTAAGCATACCGATCGGAATCTTATTGGGACTTTGCCGCATTTCAAGCATTCGTCCGATTTCGTTGGTTGCGGTAAGCTATGTCGAATTTGTACGGGGAGTGCCGCTGCTTGTCCTTTTGTTTTGGATTTATTTTGGTCTTGGAAAATTTATGGGAATGGGCCCGTTTTTGTCAGGGGTCGTGGGATTGGGCTTGTTTTCGGCTGCATTCATTGCCGAGATTGTCCGTGCGGGTATTCAGGCGGTACCGCGCGGACAGATGGAAGCCGCACGTTCTTCCGGGATGACCTATGTTCAGGCCATGCGTTATATTATTCTTCCGCAAGCGTTTCGCAAGGTAGTACCGCCCATGGCGTCGCAGTTTATTACGCTGATTAAGGACTCCTCCCTGGTGTCTGTCATTTCAGTAGTTGATTTGACTTTGATCGCCAAAAACGTGGTTGCCACATCTTTCCGACCCATGGAGGTATGGACGTTCGTCGCCATCATGTACTTCTGTGTCACTTTCTTTCTGTCCCAGCTCATCAATCTTATCGAACGGCGCTATCGGGTATCGGAATAACAAGATTCGTGTGATTCTGTGGCAGAGGAGGAATCATTTTGATTCAAATCAAGCAAGTGAGCAAAAGCTTTGGAAGTGTTAATGTCCTTAAGGAGATAAATCTGGAAGTGCCGGAATCCCATATTTACGCCCTGATCGGTCCGAGCGGCGCAGGAAAAAGCACATTGATTCGCAGCATCAATGCCTTGGAGTCCATTCAGGCTGGAGAAATCACGGTAGATGGCATTTCCGTGCATGATAACAAGACGGATATTAACAAAGTTCGCTCGAATATCGGATTTGTGTTCCAGTCCTTTAACCTGTATCCGCATTTAACAGCTGTCGAAAACGTCGCCATCGCACCGATCCAGGTAAAAAAGGTAGCGAAGGGGGATGCAGAAGAAAAGGCAAAAAACCTGTTAACCTCCCTCGGCTTAGGAGAGAAGTTCGAAGCGTATCCCGGACAGCTTTCGGGAGGACAGCAACAGCGTGTGGCTATCGCCCGTGCATTGGCGATGGACCCCAAAGTAATGCTGTTCGACGAGCCTACCTCCGCACTCGATCCGGAGATGATCAAGGAAGTGCTTGATGCTATTCGTCATTTGGCGTCGACCGGAATGACGATGGTCGTGGTTACACATGAGATGGGATTTGCCCGTGACATTTGCAACCAGATCGTTTTCATGGCGGAAGGAAGGATCGTGGAGGTCGCGCCACCGGAACAGTTTTTTACCGCTCCCAAGACTGAGCGGGCAAAGGATTTCCTCTCCAAAGTATTGCATCACTAAGCTTAGCTCAACAGGAACGGGGGAATGGGGTGTGAAAGTAGATTGGATCATTGCCCATGCCTTTGTCTTGACAATGGAAGGCAAGGGAGTCGGCATGATCAAAAACGGAGCAATCGCGGGAAAAGGAGATACCATCATTGCTGTCGGACCATCCGATGAGATACTCGCAGCGCATCGGACTGAGCGAATGATAGACGGGACTGGCAAGCTGGTCATGCCAGGTCTCATCGATGCCCATATGCACACGGGACTGGCGATCTTCAGGGGGATGGCCCAGGACATGACTCATTGGATGCAAAAAGGGTTGTGGCCACTTATGAAGAATACGATGAAGGATGAGGCACTGGCAGGTTCGCTCGTGTCAATTATCGAGGGGGTGAAGGCTGGAACCACCACTTTTTGCGATTATGATCATTCGATGAACGAGATCGTGGAGCATTATGTGAAAGTGGGCGTTCGTGCGAGAGTAGCGGAGACCGTCAATGAATTACCAGATGCCATCGGTGATTTGGCGGTTGGCGAACTGTATCCCTTTGACCCGTCGATCGGGCAAAGAAAGCTGTCTGACAACATTCGTCTGTATGAAAAATGGCATGGTCAGGCGAACGGACGAATAACCTGCCTGTTTGGTCCTCAGGGTCCTGACATGATGGGAATCGAACTGATGCTGGAAGTCAAGGCATTGGCTGAAAAGTATGATACACGGATTCATATGCATGTCGCACAGGGGGACCGGGAGATCGATCAGATGGTGAAACGCTACGGCAAACGGTCGATTCCGTTCCTAGATGAGCTTGGGTTTTTGGATTCGCGGTTGATGGCCGTGCACCTGACAGAAGCGACGACCGAAGAAACGCAGCTTGTGGCAAAACGGGGAGCTTCGATGATCTATTGCGCCGGAAGCATCGGCATTATTGACGGCCTGGTTCCACCCATTCTGGACTTCCTGGAGGCGGGCGGACAGGCAGCGCTGGGTTCGGATCAGGCTCCGGGCAACAATTGCCACAATATGTTTAATGAAATGAAGTTTGCCGCGATTTTGAACAAGGTGAAGCGCTCCGATCCTACTGTATTTCCAGCGTGGCTCTCCCTTCGGCTGGCGACAATTGAATCTGCCAAAGCGATAGGCTTGGAGCACGAGATAGGCAGCCTGCGAGCAGGGAAAAAAGCGGACATCATCATTCTCAACATACAAGAACCCGGCTTGGCTCCCATCTACACGGACCCCATTCGTAATATCGTGCCAAACCTCGTGTATGCAGCTAGGGGGCATGAGGTGGAAACCGTGATCGTAAACGGACAATTTATCATGGAAAACCGGCAGATGCTGACCGTGGATGAAAAAGCTGCCCTGGAAAAAGCACAAGCAGCAGCTGAGCAGATCGGCCACCGATCCCGGCAAGACATCGCGTCTGGCCAAAGCGACATCTACCACATGATGAAAGAGGGGTATTTATGACAACGATTTATACCAACGGCAAGTTTTACACATTTGATCCATCCCACCCCATCGTAGAAACCGTAGTCGTCCAAGAAGGAAAAATCGTCGATTTAGGCAGTCATGAGGAAATGCTCCTGCAATGGGGTAGTCCTGATGCAATCGTACACGATCTGGAAGGAAAAATGGCGACCCCAGGCTTGATCGACAGTCATCTGCATCTGTCTTCCATCGCAACGAATTTGATGAACCTCGATCTCACGGCAATCACCTCTAGACAAGAGCTTCTGCAAGCGATTCAGTCCCGGGCGGAGCAGACAGCCCCGGATGAATGGTTGCAAGGTAGGGGATGGGATGAGAACCGTTTCAGAGATGGAGGGCTGCCCACCATTGAAGAGCTCGATCGAATCACTCCGCATTGTCCCGTATTTTTATCGCGTGTCTGCGGCCATGTGACATTGGTGAACAGCAAAGCGTTGGAAATGGCAGGTTATACGGAAGAGATGGAGATTCCTGCTGGGGGTACAGTTGTTCTGGACCCAGAAACAGGAAAACCGACTGGCATTCTGCTGGAAACAGCATCCGACATCGTTCACAAGCATATTCCTGAACCAACCTACCAGCAGTTTAAGGATTTGCTGCGGCAAGCGATCCAAAAGGCGTTGGAATACGGACTCACCAGCGTCCATACGGAAGATCTGCGTACGTTTGGCGGGCTGGATCAGACGTGGCAATTGTACGACGAGCTTCTGAACGAGGAAAAACTGGGCTTGCGCTGCAATCTGCTCATTTATTATCCGCATGTCAAACGCTTGGTCGAACGGGGAATGTATGCAGGTTACGGGAATGAGACTTTGCAGATAGGAGCGGTAAAAATCTTTGCGGATGGCAGCTTTGGTGGGCGTACGGCTTATTTATCCGCACCCTACACGGATGATCCGGATAATCTCGGCAGCTACATTCATGACGAGCAAAAGCTCTACGAATTGTTCAAAGAAGCACGCGAGGCCCAGTTGCCGATTGCCGTACATACGATCGGGGATCAGGCTTTGGAAATGGTGCTGGATACACTGGATCAATTCCCGTCGGTCGCTTACCGCGATCGCATGATCCACACATCCTTGCTTCGCCCTGATTTACTGGAACGATTGAAGAGTCCATCCATCGTGGCAGATATCCAGCCGCGTTTTGTCGTCGGAGACTTCCCTTGGGTAGCAGACCGTATCGGGGATGAACGTGCTTCACAGACGTACATCTGGAAAAACATGCTGGAGGCGGGAATCATGTGTGCGGGTGGTTCCGATGCGCCCGTGGAACCATTGGAACCTTTGCTGGGAATTCACGCAGCAGTGACCAGACGAGCTCCGGCAGACAGCCATGAAGGATACTACTCCGAGCAAAATCTGACGGTAGAAGAAGCCCTTCGCCTGTTTACATATGGCGGCGCTCTGGCTACCAACGAAGAAGCGCTCAAAGGAACCATTAGCCGCGGAAAGTATGCTGATATGACGGTGTATTCCAAAAATCTGTTGGAGATTGAGCCGGATGATATTTTGACCACGGACATCGAGATGACGATCATCGGTGGCGAGATTCGATTTGATCGAAACGGAGCAAGCCATTTACGCACATTTTAACCATGACAAGATCCCGAACCCCACTTTTTCAGAAATGAAAAGGTGGGGTTTTCTATTCCCCAAAAACATGGAATTCAACTATCAAAATGAAGGATAAACTACATTTTGAAAGATATATTGAAGTCATTTATTTCAAAAGATATAATATTCGCAAAATTAGTTTTCTACTCAGCGAAGGAGCAATTGGAATGGAACAGGTAAAGGAACGAATCAGAAAGCAATTTGGGAATCTCACAGCAAGCCAAAAAATCATCTCGAAGGTCGCGGTCGATAAGCCCAGTCTGATCGCTATCCATACAGCCAAAAAAATCGGAGAGCTGACCAACACCAGTGAAGCGACGGTGATCCGTTTTTGCTACTCCTTGGGGTATTCCGGTTATGCAGAGCTGCAAAACGAGATTAAAAAATCACTATTGATGGTCGATCAACGAAAAGGTCCGATCCAAAAGTACCGCGCCACCGAAGATGTTGTTACAAAGGAGAATTTTGCCCACCAGGTCATCGAGACGGATATAGCCTTTTTGCAGCACGGCTTGCAGCAGATCGATTACGAACTATACCAACAGGCGATTGACAGCATCATACGAGCCAACAGAATTGTCATAGCTGGTTTTCGGTGGTGTCACATCCCGGCAAAATGGTTATTTTCCACCTTGAATGCAATCAAGGGAAACACGCATCTCTACACAGGGGCAGTGGACAATGCCGATTACTTTTTGACAGAACGAGACCAGGAGTGGTTGGTGATCGCGATCTCTTTTCCTCGTCATCCGGCTGAGACGATCGGGCTCGTCCAGTCAGCAAAATCATTGGGAGCAAAAATTCTAGCCATTACAGAAGGGGAGCTTTCACCGATCAGTCAGGCAGCTGATTATCTCTTGAAGATCACGACTCCACAGCCGGTAGCTACCAGCGGAATGCCCACACTTTTTTCCCTGCTAAATGTGCTGATCAAGGGGGTGATGGTACATGATGCCGCAAACGTACAAAAGCGGCTGCAGCATTATGACGAGATTAGCTCGAAGCTTTACTCATTTGTTGGGGAAGAAGACGATTTTCCATTTTGTTAGGAGGAATCAAAATCATGACAAAACCTCTGCTCTTTGCGGCAACAGGAGATAGTTTCATTACTCGAGACCTTCCTTACAAGGATCCGGGATTTCAGGAAGTATCGCGATTGCTTCACCAGGCAGATGTTCGCATCGCCAATCTGGAGACGACCGTGCATGAACAGGAAGGATATCCAAGCGCACAAAGCGGCGGCACTTGGGCGATGTCACCACCCGCTGTGTTGCAAGTGATGAAAGAATATGGGTTCAACATGATCGGCTGGGCCAACAACCATACCCTGGATTATCTCTATGGCGGACTGGAGGCAACAGAGCGGAATTTGAACCAATACGGTTTCGTTCATGCCGGAGCAGGTAAAAATCTGGCGGAAGCAGGAGCGCCTCGCTACCTGGAATGTGAACAAGCCCGCGTCGCATTGATCGCGGCTACCTCTACGTTTCATCCGTGGTGGGCGGCTGGCGAACAACGGTCGGATTGCATGGGAAGGCCCGGAATCAACCCGATGCGTTACATCATGACGCATCATGTCACGAAAGAGAAGATGGATTCTTTGAAAGAGATCGCGAATTGCGTCGATATCAATGCCTTTAACAAGCTCTTGATCGAGGAAGGATTTATGAATTCGCCAGGCGATAATATCTTTCTCTTCGGCTCCTCACGCTTTCAGGTAGCTGAGACAGAATATACGACTACAGAGCCGCATCCCCGAGACCTGCGCCGAATCATCCAAACAATAGAGGAGGCAAAGCGTCGTGCTGATTACGTCATCATCAGCATTCATGCGCATGAAATGAAGGGGGAAGACAAGGAGGTCCCTGCTGATTTTTTACCGATATTTGCGAAAGCTTGTATCGATGCCGGAGCGCATGCTGTAGTGGGCCATGGGCCTCATCTGTTGCGGGGCATCGAAATCTACAAGAATCGCCCTATATTTTACAGCTTGGGTGATTTTATTTTCCAAACGGAAGCTGTAACGAGCCAACCTGCGGATTTTTATGAACACTACGGCTTGGACCACCGCCACAACGTCGCAGATGCATTGGAGGCGATGAGCGCGAATTATACCCGGGGACTTTGTGTGCATCGGGAGGTTTGGGAAGCGGTCATCCCGATCTGGAAGATGCAGGATGGAGAACTGTTGGAAATCGAACTCCATCCGATCGAACTTGGGTATGAATTGCCCGTTCACCGCATGGGGTGGCCAAAACTGAGTAAGGAACCACACATATTAGAGAAGCTTCAAGCCTTGAGCCAGCCCTTTGGAACCAGAATCGTTATCGAAGGGGGAATCGGAAAAATACAGATTTCCAGTAATCTGAGATGAGGTGAAAAAATGCCGATCAGTATAACCTTCGATCACATCAGACACCTTACGCTCGTAGCAGATCAAATACGAGAAGAGTGGAGTGCTCCAGGATGCGCTGTAGGCATCGTACACGACGAAAAAACCATATTCTCAGCAGGTTTTGGTCATTGCCGCGTAGGGGAAGAGGAAAAGATTACACCAAAGACACTATTTCCTATCGCATCCGCCACCAAATCATTTACCGCCTTGAGTATCGCTTTGCTTGTGGAGGAGGGTGTGCTGGATTGGGATACTCCGCTGCAGGAGTATTGGCCGGAGTTTCGCCTGTACGATCCAGTCGCGACCGGACACATCACGGTTCGTGACCTGCTCTGCCATCGCTCGGGTCTGCCCCGACATGATCTGGTTTGGTACAATACCAGACTTACACGCGAACAGCTTCTGGAAAGGGTCCAGTATTTGGAGCCTACTGAGGATTTTCGCTACGCCTACCAATACCAGAATCTGATGTATACAGCTGCGGGTCATCTTGTTGAACGATTAAGTAGCATTCCCTGGGAAGATTTTGTAAAAGAACGCATCCTGAAAAAGCTGGGTATGGATTTCAGCCATTTCAGGGTGGAGGATGCTTTGCAATCTGGAAGTGTTGCATTTCCCTATATGATGCAAGCGGGCGGCATTACAGAGGTTCCCCATTTGAACAACGAGGCGATTGGTCCCGCTGGTTCGATGGTCTCTTGTCTGGAAGATATGATGAAATGGCTTTCATTCCATATTTGTGGCGCACTTCCGGATGGTCAGCCCCTCGTCGGACAACATCTGCTTACGGAGATGTATCAACCTCAGATCGTCTCATCACCGCAATCTCTTTATTCAGAGATCCCGTTCGTTTGCTCCGCTTTGGGATGGTTTGTTCAGACCTTTCGTGGTCACAGGATGATTTTTCATGCAGGCAATCTCCAGGGCTTTACATCACTGGTCAGTTTTTTGCCGGAACAAAAATTAGGAATTGTCATCCTTAGCCAAGTAGATCAGTCACGTCAGCCAGCGGTCTTGACCTACGAAATCTATGATCGGCTGCTGGGTCTGGCTCCACTTGATTGGCAGGGAAGATTAAAGCGAGAAGCAGAGGCGGAAGCCGAACGGATGGAAAAACACCTGCGCCATTTGAAAGAAAGTGTCACTAGCACAAATGTCCCTGACGATTCGCTTTCCCACGAGCAGACTAGCCGTTATGCCGGAATTTATCATCACCCTGGTTACGGTCACGTCCACATAACTCACACAGAAACAAACCTGCAGATGGTCTACAATGGGCTCATCTTTCGCTTGAACCGAACTGCACTACACACATTCCTCGCTAGCTATGATGATACTTATTCCCTTCACATACCGATCACTTTCCAGGCCGATGAAGAAGGCTACATTGTCAATTTTGCTGGAAAACTGGAACCAGCCGTGAAAGCAAGAGAGATTTGTTTTATCCGTTTGAAAGATTAATTTTTCCAGTAGGAGTGGTTGGGTATGATGGCCAGAATTACGATGATAATGCTGTTTGTGTTATACATGATTAACTATGCCGACAAGACAATCGCAGGTTATTCTGCCGTCCCGATTATGAAGGAATTTTCCTTGACACAGGGAGATTGGGGTCTGGTTGGCAGCAGCTTCTTCTGGTTCTTTGCCATTGCCGGTATCCTGGGAGCTGCGTTGTCCGATAAAATCGGTACCAAAAAGATGTTGGCAATCATGGCTATCTCGTGGACTGTAGTGCAGTTTGGTGCCTATGCGATCGCTGGCCTGCCGATGCTGGTTGTTGCCAGGATTCTTCTCGGTATAGGGGAAGGTCCGTTTTGGGCAACAGTCGTTAGTCACCTGAACAAATGGTTCCCCGAAGAAAAACGCGGACTGGTCTATTCCACCGTCAACTTTGGAGCATTCGTGGGTGCGGTTGCTTCTGCTCCGCTCCTTGTCCATCTGATCGATACTTATGGTTGGCGTTTTGCTTGGGGATTCATGGGTGCGTTGAGCTTGATTTGGTTTTTAATCTGGATATGGGTGGGGAAAGAAAGACCAGCACAAAGCGTGGAGACAGCCAAGTCCGCTGCCGCATCCCTGCCAAAAGCGACATGGGCTGATATTTCTGGGGTTCTCCTATCATCCACCTTTATTCTGTGTTTTCTGGTCTATTTCGCGCAAATTTGGGGTACTACTTTTGCTGCGGTCTGGGAGCCAGCCTATCTGGTTCAAGTCATTCAATTGACCAATCAAGAGATGGCGTATTCGATCGCAGGTACAGGACTAGTGGCTGGCTTGATGACAATCCTGATCTCTTGGGGAGGGGATCGGCTGTATAAAAAGCATCGCAGCTATCGCAAATCCTATGTTCGAATGGGGGGCATCTCGATCATTCTCGGGGGACTGTTCTTCTATTCGGTCACCTGGTTCCAATCCACGGTGTTCGTTTTGATGGCCTTATGTCTGGCAAAAGGGTTTGCATTCTCAGTAGGAACTGCGGCCTCCGTCATCGTTAGCAGCATGATGCCATTGCGGACGGGACTGCTGGTCGGTGTGTTATCCAGTCTGGTCACACTCGCTGGCATCATTTCCCCATTGGTAACTGGTTCAATCGTCCAGAGTGCACCTGACTTGACTACGGGCTTTAACAATGCGATGGTTCTGAACGGATTGATTTGCCTGATTTTTGGTATCTTGTTCCTGCTTTTTGCCAAAAAGAAAGAAGAAAGAATCAAGACGGCATCCCCGCTAACACAGGTTTTCTAGGAAAGGCTGAATATTTGGTATCTGAAATAGTGAAAATGGGGTGAAGTTCCATGTACCATTTGAACAATAATTTGAAAGAAAGTGCAAAAAATTCCCGCAGCAAGCAGCTTATGTGTACCAGGGGATGACTACCACCTATGCTGATTTGGATCGCCAGGTAGACTTGATCGCTGCCGGATTGGCCGAGCGCGGAATTGGCCAGGGAAATGCTGTTGCCCTTTTGATGGATAATCGGCCTGATCGATATGGCGCAACGATCTTGATTGCCCCCCGATTTCATCCGGTCGAAATCCTTGAACTCATTCGCACACAAAGGGCGACATGTTTAGCTGGCGTACCAACTATGTACAACTACATGCTGCAGCTTCCCACAGCAACACAAAAGGATGTGGAGAGCATTCGTGTCTGCTGTTCCGGCGGGGCATCGATGCCTGTCGAATTGTTGCACAAGTTCGAAGAGAAATTCGGGGTACAGATCGTGGAAGGGTACGGCCTGTCGGAAGCTGCCCCGGCCACGGCCTTCAACCCGATACGAGGAGTCCGCAAAGCCGGTTCTGTCGGTGTCGATATTCCGGGCGTTCACAATAGGGTGGTCGATCCAGAGGGGAATGAATTGCCCCGTGGTGAAGTCGGTGAGCTAGTGGTACGCGGTCCCAATGTAATGATGGGTTATCTCGGTCTGCCGGAGGATACGAAAGCAGCATTACAGGATGGCTGGCTCTACACTGGTGATCTGGCCCGGATGGACGATGACATCCCGCCATCATCGAGGCAGCCGTTATCGGTATCCCCGACGAGGTGCATGGAGAGGCTGTCAAAGCGTTCATCGTATGCAAAGAAGGGACGGTATCGGAAGAAGAACTTGTGGGTTTTTGCCGTGACAAGCTAGTTTCATACAAGGTACCGCAGAAGGTGATGATCGTGAATGAGTTGCCCAAGAATAGTACAGGGAAGATATTGAGACGGTCGTTGAGGAATTAATAATAAGCAAATAGACTGGGAGGCTACGCTATGTCGTATGCTTCCCAGTCTATTTTTTCCGTTTACTCGATACGAGAGGGGTGGGGAGTGATACAGCGAAATGGGACCGGCGAAGACAATACGAGGGAGGTATTTACATTTCCGTACGGCAATAGATGATCGATCAATTGACTGAGATGCTCCATGCCTGTCACAGCCGCCTTAAGCAAATAGCTTACTTCCCCCGTGAGGCGATGACATTCGATAATGTCAGGGTTTTCTTGTATGGATTTCTCAAAATCGGAATAGGAATGAATCCGCAATTGGCTTAGCTGAATAAAGACCAAGACGTCACGGCCAATGGCTTTTGGTGACACTCTCGCAGAAAAACCTTCGATTACACCTTTTTCTTCCAGCCGATTAAGCCGCTCTGAGATGCTTGGGCGACTGAGAGAGAGCTTTTTCGATAAATCACTGATAGATGTTCGTCCTTCAAGTTGAAGGAGTTCAAGTAGGCGGATATCGATTTGATCCATACGCGTTTCCTGCCTTTCACATCAATTATTTGAACGTACATGAACCTTTTTGCTTTCATTTTACACGCATTTTGCTCAGTTGCAAAGTGAAGGTTATGTAGCGATTATTGGTTCGAAATGTTAAGAGATATACTCGTATTCCATTCGTTTTAACATGTCATTCCAACCTTGTCTTGTTTTATCATGAAAGCGTATACAAAAAAGTTGGAAAACTCACTCAAATCTATATTTGATAAGGAGTGATTGACATGATGGTTTATTCAGAGAACCTCAAGCCATCCTTCGACGAAATTACGGAAAGTCCGGATATGCTTCAGGTGCTGTCGGAACAAGGCGATTTGCTCGCATCTGTGGAGGGGAAAATCAATGAGACCCTGATGCTCCAGATGTACGAAAAGATGCTTTTGGTCCGGTTGTTCGACCGAAAATCCGTAAATTTGCAGCGCCAGGGAAGAATGGGCACGTACGCACCATTCGAGGGGCAGGAAGCATCGCAGGTAGGCAGCGCATTGGCTCTCGCGCCTGAAGACTGGATGTTCCCGACCTATCGCGACCATGCGGCAGCCATCGTCCATGGACAGGAGTTATTTCGCATTTTTCTATACTGGATGGGGCATGTAGAAGGCTCGATCTGTCCGGAAGGCAAGCGGATTATGCCGCCATGTGTGCCCATCGCGACGCAAATGGTCCATGCAGTCGGGACAGCTTGGGCAAGCAAGCGAAAAGGGGAAAAGACAGCCAGCATCGCCTATTTTGGGGACGGAGCCACCTCCGAAGGTGATTTTCACGAAGCGTTAAATTTTGCCGGTGTCTTCAAAACGCCGACGATTTTCTTTTGCCAAAACAACGGATATGCAATCAGCGTCCCTTTTGAAAAACAGTCTGCATCGAAAACGATTGCCCAGCGTGCTGCTGCTTATGATATTCCGGGTGTACGGGTCGATGGCAACGATATCTTCGCCGTCTATATAGCTGTCAAAGACGCAGTCGAAAGAGGCTTACGCGGGGAAGGGCCGACATTGATCGAAGCGATCACATTCCGGTACGGCGCACATACCACAGCGGATGATCCCAAGAAATACCGAGATCAGGAAAGGCTGTCACAAGAGTGGAGGGAAAAACGCGATCCCATGGCACGGCTCCAAACGCTGTTACAAAAGAAGGGCATTTGGAACGAAAAGCTGGAAGAGCAATGGCTGATGCAAATGAATGAGCAGATCGATCTACACTTGGAGAAAGCGGAGGGTTACCCTAAGGCAGATCCAGTCGGGATGTTCGAGCATGTATATGCCGAGATGCCTTGGAACATCCGCGAGCAGCAAGAGGAATGCCGTTCATTTTTCCAAAAGGACGTGAGGTTGCCATGAGCAGAAAATTGACGATGATTCAAGCCATAACCGAAGCCATGGATCAGAAACTCGCTCAGGATCCTCGGGTGATGCTCTTGGGGGAAGACATCGGAATCAATGGCGGAGTATTTCGCGCTACAGAAGGACTGATGGAGAAATACGGTGCTGATCGGGTAGTAGATACCCCCTTGGCAGAAGCCGGGATTATTGGCTCTGCGATCGGACTGGCGATGAACGGGATGATTCCGGTGGTGGAGATTCAGTTCCTCGCTTTTATCTATCCGGGATTTGAGCAGATCGTCTCCCATGCTGCCAGGATGCGGTATCGGACGCGCGGGCAGTTTGAAGTGCCGATGGTGATCCGTACGCCTTATGGTGCCGGGATTCGCGGACCTGAGCTTCATTCGGAAAGCGTGGAGAGCTATTTTGCGCATACCCCAGGTCTGAGAGTGGTGGCTCCGAGCAATCCTTATGACGCGAAAGGACTCCTGATCGCTGCCATGGAAGATCGGGACCCGGTCCTATTCCTGGAGCCGACCAGGCTGTATCGCGCTTTTAAAGAAGAGGTCCCCGAAGAAATGTATAGAGTACCCATCGGGAAAGCCAAAGTGGTCTCCGAAGGGGAAGATGTGACGATATTTGCTTGGGGTGCCATGCTGCGGGAAGCTTTGCAAGCAGCCAAGCGAATCGAGCAGGAACACGGATGGAAATGTGAAGTCGTCGATCTTCGCACCCTATATCCACTGGACAGAGATACGATTATTTCCTCGGTGAAAAAGACGGGCCGTGCGATCGTGGTCCACGAAGCGCATCGAACTGCTGGCTTGGGAGCGGAAATCGTCTCACTGATCAATGATGAGGCATTAGTCTATCTGAAGGCACCGGTTAAGAGAGTCACCGGCTTTGATATACCCGTACCGCAGTTTTCCGTAGAGGATGCCTACCTGCCTACGGTGGAGCGTGTTCAACACGGAATTATGGAAACGATTTCTTTCTAATCGGAAGCGGAGATAAAGGAGGGGGAAGCATGGTCGAATTCAAACTCCCTGATGTAGGCGAAGGCATGCATGAAGGAGAAATTACGAGATGGTTGGTCAAAGTAGGCGATTACGTCACTAGAGATCAGCCAGTTGTGGAAGTGCAGACTGACAAAGTGAATGCCGAATTGACTTCCCCGGCCACAGGAGTCATAGCCAAGGTTTACTTTGCAGTCGGAGACACGGTCGAAGTCGGTTCCACTCTGTACGTAATTCAACCAGAAGGAAAGGGAGAAATAAGTACGGCTGCGGCTCCATTATCGCCTACCACAACGCAGACACGAGCACTTGCGACGCCGTATGTCCGCCAAATGGCGAGGGAAATGTCTATCGATCTGGGGGAAGTCGTCGGGACGGGACCCGCTGGAAGAGTAATAGAGTCCGATCTTATCCAGTACGTTGAGCGAAAGGAACATTCTCCAACAAGCCCGACAAAAGAGCCCGTCGCCAAAGAAGACGCTTTACCCGCCAAAGCGGTAAACAAGGGAACGATAAAAGCGAAAAAGGAGCTTTTAGAAGAGTCAGAAGAGCGAATTCCTTTGAAGGGCATCCGTAAAAAAATCGCGGAACATCTAACGAAATCGGCGACGATCATCCCGCATGTGACTCATGTGGATGAACTGGAAATGGATGCGTTAAAAGAATGGAGGGATCGGATCAGGAATTATGCTGATCAAAAGAATATTAAACTGACTTTCCTACCCTTTTTTATCAAAGCGATTGTGATTGCCTTGAAAGAATTCCAAACGCTGAATGCTTCCATCGACGATGAGACGAATGAAATCGTCTTAAAGCATTACTACCATATCGGGATCGCGACGGATACTAGAGATGGCCTTATCGTCCCCGTCATCAAGAATGCGGATCAAAAGACCATTCTCGAACTCGCTGCCGAAATCAGTCAGTTGGCTTCCTTGGCCAGAGATGGCAAATTGACGCTGGACCAGATCAGCGGCGGCACATTTACGATCAGCAATGTTGGTCCGATCGGCGGATTGCAGGCCACTCCGATCATTAACCATCCCGAAGTAGCGATTCTCGCCCTTCACAAGATGGAACCGCGCATGGTGGTGCGAGATTGGGAAGGGGTCATCCGTCTGATGATGAATATGTCCCTCAGCTTCGACCATCGCCTGATCGATGGCGTAACTGCCGTCCGTTTCACGAACCGGATCAAGGAATTGTTGGAGAATCCCAATCTGTTATTCGTGGAGATGAGATAGATGGTAGTAGGCGAAGTAGCGATAGAGACAGATGTAGTCGTAATCGGAGGTGGTCCAGGCGGATATGCCGCTGCGATTCGCCTGGGTCAATTGGGCATGTCAGTAGTATTAATCGAAAAGGATCAGCTGGGCGGCGTTTGCCTCAATCGGGGATGTATCCCATCCAAGGCTCTGATACACACTGCCGAGCAATATCACGGATTAACACATTTTAATAAAATGGGAATTCGTCTTCCACAAGGAGAGGCTGTGATTGACCTCGGCACTTGGCAGGAGTGGAAGGAGGGGATCACGTCTGGGCTTAAGCAAGGAATTGCGCATTTATGCAAAGAAAATGGAGTAACGGTGGTGAAGGGCCACACTGCTTTTCTTTCTGATGATCGCATCGGGGTAGAGACTGGAGGTGATTTCGAAACGTACAAGTTTCAAGAAGCAATCATAGCAACAGGATCGAGGCCTTTCATCCCCTCCTTTTTGGAGATAGACGGAGAATACATTCTGGATTCTACTTCTGCTTTGCAACTGGTCCAGGTACCGGAAAAGCTTGCGATCATCGGAGGTGGCTATATTGGCGTGGAATTGGGCATGGCCTATGCGAAAATGGGGTCACAGGTCACGATCATCGAAATGGCGGACCGTTTATTGCCTCAGGTGGAAAGTCATTTGGTCCGTGAAGTGACACGCAACGCCAAAAAGTTAGGCATCACCTTGAAGACATCTACTCGAGTAGAACACGCTAGAATTGAAGAAGGGCAAGTATTTCTTCATCTGACCTCTGAACAGCAAGAGGTCGACATCGTTCAAAGCGACAAGGTACTGGTTACGGTCGGCAGGGTACCAAATACAGGGGAGATTGGCTTGAACCGCGCAGGTATAATGACTGATGATCGAGGTTATATTGCTGTAGACAGCAAATGTCGCACCAATGTATCCCATATCTATGCAATTGGCGATGTTACGCCAGGACCTGCGCTTGCCCATCGAGCATCCAAACAAGGAATCGTTGCCGCAGAAGTGATTGGTGGCTTGCCCAGCGCGATCGATTCCCCGCATGTTCCTTATGTCATCTTCTCTGATCCACAGATCGCAGGGGTGGGGTACACACGAGAGGAAGCGCAGAAACGGGGGCATCAGGTAAAAATTGGGACATTTCCATTTCGCGCAAACGGACGGGCGTTGGCGACCAATGAAGCAGAGGGTTTTGCAGAAGTGATCGTGGATGAGCAGACACATGTGCTGTTAGGGTTGCACGTCGTAGGTCAGGACGCATCGAATCTCATAGGAGAAGGCGTTTTCGCTCTAGAAATGGCAGCCCGTGTAGAGGATATTGCTCTCACCATGCATCCGCACCCTACCTTGACAGAAGTTTGGCTGGAGGCGGCGGAAGCGGCTTTAGGTCATGCGATTCATATCGTAAATAAAGAAAAGTAGAGTTTGTTTCTTATTTGAAAGCCCCAACCTCCAGTGGGGTTTTTTCTTTGTGTATAGCAGACTGCTGATCATTTCATTTTGCGATAGCAAGAAAAGGAGGAGATCACAGGGTTGAAATCACCTCTGTTTGGAGGAATTACTATCACTAAAATGAGTAATTTTCTGATAATTATAAAAATAATAAAATGACAGTACAGCTTATGACAGGCATAGATACAATGACGAAATGAAAACAAGGGAGGGTGAAGTAAGTTGGCAACATTAGACCCACAAGCTCAGATCTATTTGGAAGCCTTTAAGCAAATGCCAGCGATTCATACGATGCAGCCCATTGCAGTCAGAGAATTGTTTTCACAAATGCCCGCACCAGAGGTAGAGCTGGCAAGGCTCTCCAAGGTAGAGGACCGCATGATACCAGTCGAAGAAGGTACGACCATCCCCGTACGAATATACACGCCAGAAGGGAATGGCCCCTTTCCTGTCTTTGTCTACTATCATGGTGGCGGGTGGGTGATCGGGAATCTGGAAACCGCTGACGCAAGTTGTCGCATGCTGGCAAATCGGACGGGAAACCTTGTCATCTCGGTCGATTATCGGTTAGCACCAGAGTACAAGTTCCCCATTCCTGCTGAAGATTCTTATGCTGCATTGGAATGGGTACACGAGAACGCATCTTCGTTCAATGGTGATCCCACTCAGATCGTGGTCGGAGGAGACAGTGCAGGAGGGAATCTCTCGGCAGTCGTATCGCTCATGTCACGAGATAGAAAAGGACCGCCTATTTCGGCACAGATCTTGATTTACCCCGTAACCTGCCTTGAATATAACAGTCCTTCTTACCATGAATTCCAAGAAGGTTTCGGTCTGGATCGGGAACTTATGATTTGGTTCGGGAATCATTACATCAAGAGCGATGAGGATATTCGCCATGGCTATGTAGCTCCTTTATTGGCCGAGGATACAAGTCATTTGCCACGTGCTTTTGTCATCACAGCAGAAAATGATGTCCTTCGTGATGAAGGTGCCGCATATGCCGAAAAACTGAAGAGTGCAGGTGTGGACGTAGAGTATACGTGTGAGGTCGGTATGGTACACGGATACTTTACGAATATGGCCCTTTTCTCTGAAAGAATTCAATCAACCATTACGAAAATAGCCCATTTTTTGGAAAAGAGGTAGAGTAGCACGAATAGAAATAGTGGAGGGAGGAACAAAGATGAATGCGGCAAATTACTCGTCTCAACAAGATCAAGCCATAAACTCCTTTGATGCTATTGTCATTGGAGCCGGTTTTGCCGGGTTGTATATGCTCTATCGTTTACGTGAAGCAGGGTTCGCCACACGCGTGTTTGAAGCAGGGGATGGCGTCGGAGGTGTATGGTATTGGAACCGCTATCCAGGAGCGCGCTGTGACTCGGAAAGTATTTATTATAATTATACGTTTTCAGAAGAGCTTTACCGCGAATGGACCTGGTCATCCAGATACCCAGAGCAGCCAGAAATCCTCAACTATCTCAACTTTGTGGCAGACAAGTTTGATCTGCGAAAGGACATTCAGTTCCAGACTTGTATTACGGCTGCTCATTACGACGAGAAGGAGAACAGATGGAGGATCTTTGCAGATGATGGTACGAGCGTGTCAGCCAGGTACTTGATTACGGGGGTAGGCTGTCTTTCCGCCACCAATATTCCCCGCTTCAAAGGGTTGGATACTTTTCAAGGAGATTGGTACCACACGGGACGTTGGCCACACGAGAAGGTAGACTTTACTGGCAAGCGAGTGGGGATTATTGGAAATGGCTCAAGTGGTATTCAAGCGATCCCAGTGATCGCACAAGAAGCAGAACACCTCACTGTTTTTCAGCGAACACCCCAATATAGTACTCCTGCAAGAAATCATCCCTATGATCCAGCTTTTATCAATCAAACGAAAGAAAATTTCCAGGAGATCAAACAAAAAATGAAAGAGTCCATGGGGGGCATCCCTACCATGAACCCGAATCGCTCAGCTCTAGAAGACACCGCGGAAGAAAGGCAGCGTGTGTACGAAGAGATCTGGGAAAAAGGGGGATTTCTTCTCCAGTCTTACTATGACATCACGATTGATGAGGAAGCGAACCAAACGGCAGCCGATTTCATACGTTCGAAAATTAGTGAGGTCGTCCATGATCCCGAGGTAGCAGAGTTTTTAAAGCCAACCTACTATTACGGAACGAAACGGGCTATTATTGACACCGATTATTTCGAGACCTTTAACAGAGACAACGTCAAGCTCGTAGATGTCAAAAAAGCGCCTATTGAAGAGATTACTCCGACTGGGCTGCGGACAGCGGAAGCGGATTACCCGCTGGATGTACTCGTATTTGCTACCGGATATGATGCCATGACTGGGCCATTGCTCAAGATCGATATCCGGGGTAATAACGGGGTGGCACTCAAGGAAAAATGGGAAGGGGGCGCTAGCACAAGAACGTACCTCGGAATCGCAAATGCCGGTTTTCCGAACTTGTTTATGATCACCGGACCTGAGAGCCCATCCGTTTTGGGGAATATGCCTGTAGCCATTGAGCAGCACGTAGAATGGATTGGCGATTGTATCGAATACTTGCGAGAACACGGACTGGACATGATAGAGGCGAAGGTAGAAGCAGAAGACGCGTGGAGCAAGCATTGCAAGGAAGTTTCTGAAGCTACGCTCTATAGCAAAGCTGAATCATGGTATACGGGTGCCAACATTGCTGATAAACCCCGCGGAATCCAAATTTACCTCGGTGGTTATGGGCCTTACCGCAAGATCTGCGAGGAAGTTAAGGCGAAGGAGTATGAGGGATTTACTATGACGAAACTTCCTAAAACCGTTGTCTGAAAGTGTGCAGCAGGTTTAGGTTATCATTCCATTACGAAATAACTCTGCCACTGCGTGCGCGCGGTTTTGAGCCCCGAGCTTTTTCATTGCAGAATTGACATATTGCTTCACGGTAACCTCGCCGATTCCCATTGCATCTGCCATTTCCTTCATCGTTGATCCATTCGCCACTTTTCGCATCACTTCAAGCTCTCGTCTGCTTAGGTGGACAGATTTTGATGTATGAGTGCTCGTCTCCATGATCTGCCCCACCAGCTTCCCGTAGTAGGTACAAGCGGAAAGCAACGGCTCATCAAAATGGGTATTCTCTTCGAATACGGAACTACAGATATAACCAACGACCGTATACCCAAAATGAATCGGAACAACGAGTAAACTGTTAATGGGATCAATATATTTGTTGTTTACTTCCTGAAGGTACGTTTTCTTTGAAATGAATCTTGCTTTCCTCTCGCGAATGGCGGCATAAATTCCAGGAATAGACCGAATATCGTCACGGATGTCACGGATATGGTCGATGCCCTTTTCATCAATGGAAATAATACCTTCCCCGATAAAACCAAAGGGCGAGTACCGCAACAAAAAAGCGTTTCGTACAGGAAATATGTCCAGGAAAAGCTTCAAAATTCCTTCGATCTTTAATTCATGGGAAGAAAGTCCGTCCAATCCTTGCACCATTGTTTGAATATTTGCTTGAGAAATCATAAAAATCACATCTCCCTTACGCAAATAGTGGTGGAAATAGACGATACAAAGCAAGCGCGGTTTTGCAAATAAACAAAGTCTTGTACAGTCTATGAAAAAAGAAGCCTAACATATGATGGCTTCTTTTTTTATGCTGGAAGGCAAGCAAAGATCCCTAACGAATCAACAATCGATGCGGTCGATTGTGTACGATCTCCGTCAATTGCTCAGCCATATATTTGGCGGAATATGTGAAGCCTGTCTTAATCCAATAGCCAATCACTCCCAATATGGCTGCGGTCATATAGTCATTGTACATTTCCTGATTTAATTCCACTGTTCCACCACTACGAGACCCCTGAATTTGTACCTCCTCATGGAAATAGCGCCAAACGACGTTGTACAACATTCCAAAGAATCCGGGAACTTTATTGTCCAAATAAAATATTTGAAAGAATTCAGCATGTTGATATATATAGTCAAACAACTGCAAGGTCCACGGGTTGACACCTGATTCAAGCTCTACTTCTGTGCCTTTTACCCGGGAGACGCGAAGGCAATCAATCAGACCATTCAATTTCCCTTCGATAATATCAGTCAGCAAATCATCCTTGTCCCGATAATGGGCATAAAATGTAACCCGATTGAAGTCAGCACGATTGGAAATGTCCTGTACGGTAATATCCGCATAACTACGATCTTTGAGTAAGGAGAGCAGAGCTTCTTGCAAGCATTGGCGTGTTCGTCGGATTCGGCGGTCTGTTGTCGGTTTTAAAACATCAGTGTCTCCACGTTTTTTAGCCAAAACTACACCTCCCAAGTATATGTAAAAGATCTCGTACTTCCCTTACAAGCTGGAATGTTATGTCGTTTAACCTACATTTGCTCGTGGATTGAATATTGTTGGAAAGCGCTTTCGATTTTATGATTCATACCAAGAGTTGACACTTTTTACTCTAACAGATTCACCGAACCAATGAAACAAGTTCAGGAAAAACCTTGCAAGTGAGAAGGAGGGAAAGATGTGACATACCAAACAGTAGCTTTTGAGCGCAGGGGGCGTATCGCCATCATTACGCTGAATCGGCCGGAAGCTATGAACGCGATCAATGCCCAACTATGGCAGGATGCGGGGCGTGCCCTGGAAGAGTTTTCGCAAGATCCGGATTTGTGGGTTGCCATTATCACAGGTGCGGGAAACCGTGCATTTTGTGCAGGAGCAGACCTTAAGGCCGTTGCTTCTGGAAACTTCGTCATTACAGAGGATATGAACAAATGGGGGTTTGCAGGTATTGTCCAGCACCATCTGGCAAAGCCGGTTATTGCCGCTGTGAATGGATATGCTCTGGGTGGCGGAACAGAGATCGCGCTTTCGTGTGATCTTGTGGTGGCGTCCGATCAAGCGAGCTTTGGTCTACCGGAAGTGAAAAGGGGCATCATTGCGGGAGCAGGTGGATTACTCAGATTGCCCAGGCAGGTCCCATTGAAAGTAGCGATGCATGCCATCCTCACGGGTGAGCCATTACCTGCGCAGGAGGCACAGCGTTGGGGATTGGTAAATCAGGTCGTTCCACATGAAGAAGTTCTGGAAGCGGCGATCTCACTAGCGGCGAAAATTGTAGAAAATGCTCCGGTAGCAGTTCGGGCTAGTAAAGAAATCGTATACAGAGGATTGGATACTTCGCTTTCTTTCCCCGCAACAGCCTGGGAAGTGAACGCAGAGTTCTCCAAGCAAGTCATGAAAAGTGAAGATGCCAAGGAAGGACCGCGCGCTTTCGCGGCAAAACGAAAGCCGAACTGGTCAGGAAGATAAAGTGGGGAGGTCCAGAACATGTCATCACAATCGGCAATAGTCGGACTAGGTATGACAGAGATGGGAAAAGTGTACGGCAAGAGCGCCCAGGATTTTGCTGTAGAAGCGATCAAGCTAGCGCTGGGGGATTCAGGGCTGCGTCATGATGAATTGGATGGTTTGCTCATCAATAGCGGCATCTCGCCTCAGCTCACACTGGGATTGGAAAATGCGTTGGGGCTGCGCGATCTGAAATTGTTAAATCACATGAACGCTTATGGTTCTACCGCAGGCGCCATGATTCAGTTTGCCTCAATGGCAATCGTATCGGGGATGGCAAACGCTGTGGCTTGCGTATTCGCGGATGCTCCCTTGGTCCCTGCCAGTTCGACGGGAAGTGCATATGCTCTGTCGCCTGGGACAGGGCTATCCAGCCTGTATGGCGCCTATGGAATTTTTGGTGCAGCTCCACGCTATGCCATGGCTGCCAGACGACATATGGAATTATACGGGACTACCAGTGAGCAATTAGGAGCGATTGCGGTATCCCAGCGACAATGGGCTTTGATGAACCCCATGGCGCAGATGAAAAAACCGCTGACGCTCGCCGATCATCAAGCATCTCGCATGATTGCGGACCCGCTTCATCTGTTTGACTGCTGCCTGGTGTCCAATGGCGCCATTGCCGTCATCGTGACATCTGCGGAGCGTGCCAAGGATTTGAAGCAGCCGCCCGTGTACATCTGGGGATGGGGGCAAGGACATCCTGGGGACAGAGAAGATGAAGATACGCGGACAGGTGCCGTTATCAGCGGGCAAACAGCGATGAAAATGGCCGGTATTACACCACAGGATGTAGATGTTTGCGAACTATATGACTGCTTTACCTATACGGTCCTGGTCACACTGGAAGACTATGGTTTTTGCGAAAAGGGAGAGGGCGGTTCCTTTGTGGCGGATGGCAAACTGGGACCAGGGGGTTCACTTCCGACGAACACAGGTGGTGGACAACTCTCCGGATACTACATGTGGGGCATGACACCAGTGTCCGAAGCAGTCATTCAAGCGCGTGGGCAAGGAGGAGAACGGCAGGTTGCCAAAAATGACGTCATTTTAGTCAGTGGTAACGGCGGCGTTCTGGACTATCACTCCACGTTAATCGTGAGTCCGCTGCCTCAGTAATGTCATTCCCATACGAAAGGAGCTTTTTTCATGACTGACAAGCCGTTTGAGAATGTAGAGAAACCTTCTCCAATCCGCGACGAAGCATCTGCCGCCTTTTTTGATGGGGCGGCACAAGGAAAATTGATGCTGAAATATTGCAAGACTTGCCAGCGATACGAACCACCAGGTGCAAGTGAGTGTGAAAAATGCATGCACACGCTGGAGTGGAGAGAATCGAGCGGAAAAGGTACGGTTTTTAACTGGACAATCATTTATCAATTGAGCCACCCGGGTTTTGCGGCAGATCTTCCTTATGCAGTAGGCGTGGTCAAATTGACTGAAGGTCCGCGATATATCACCCGATTTGTGGGAATCGAGCCACATGAACTAAAAATCGGATTGTCTGTCACTGTGCAATTTTCACCTTGCTCCAACGGAGAATATCTTCCTCAATTTACCAAATAATAGCTTCTCATTTTTCAAAGATGGGGGAAATTCTGATGAAATCGTCCATTTGTGAAGAATATGGCATGGAAATTCCGGTGTTTGCTTTTTCCCACAGTCCTGATGTAGTCATTGCTGTCAGCAATGCGGGGGGCTTCGGTGTCTTGGGAGCAAGCGGCATGACACCTGAACAATTAGAACAAGCGCTTCAAAAAATTTCACGCGCATGCAAAGACAAACCGTATGGCATCGATACGATCATCCCGAACAGTTATGTCGGCATTGAGACGGGGGGATTTGATCCAGAGTCCCTCAAAAAGCATATTCCGGAAGGTCATGTTCAATTTGTCTCTGGATTACTTGACGAATATCAGGTTCCGGCTTTGGATGCGGACGAGAGCACACTCTCAACGACTGCCGGAGAAATGATTTCGCTGAATGGGGCCATGCAGCTCATCGATATCGCTCTTTCCTATCCCATCAAATTACTGGTAAATGCATTAGGGGTATTTCCAAAAGAAATCATCGATAGAGCACATAGCCAAAACATCAAGGTAGGCGCATTGGTGGGAACCGTCAAGCACGCATTGTATCAAAAAGCAGCCGGTGTGGATCTGATCATCGCACAGGGGTATGAGGCAGGTGGGCATACAGGAGATATCGCTTGCATGTCCTTGGTGCCCCAGGTCGTCGATGCTGTTGCTCCCATCCCTGTCCTGTGTGCAGGTGGTGTGGCCAGCGGTCGACAATTGGCTGCGGCAATGGCATTAGGGGCAGATGGGGCGTGGACAGGATCGATCTGGCTCATGACAGAAGAAGCTGAAACCCATCCAGTCGTGAAAGAAAAATTCCGCATGGCATCGTCAAGTGATACCTTGCGCTCACGAGCATCTACTGGAAAGCCAGCGAGACAATTGCGTTCCAACTGGACAGATGCGTGGGAAGATCCAGCAAATCCAAAACCTTTGCCTATGCCGCTGCACTCCATGCTCATTCATGAAGCGCGGATGAGAATCGAGCAGGATGCACGAAAGGGCGGAGAAGGAGGAACGAATCTCATCAATTACTTCGTCAGTCAATCTGTGGGGATGTTGAAGGAAACCAAGCCAGCGGCAGAAGTCTTGCACACGATGTACAAGGAATACCAGGAAGTCATGGGCAAAATCAGCTCAACCGTCTAATAGTTGATCCATCGGGAGGGTTCGAATATGATCCATCAGCATTTGCATAGATTCATCCGTCCACAATCAGTTGCTATCATCGGGGCATCCCAAACCAGAGGAGCGATTGGAAACACGGCGATCAAAAATTTTGCGGATGTCTCCTTTTCCGGGAAAGTATTTGGTGTCAATCCGCGCTATGAAGAGGTAGAAGGCTTTCCCTGCTATCCCGCACTTACCGCTATCCCAGATGAAATCGATGTCGTCATTGTAGCGGTCGCAAGCCATCTCGTGGAGGGCGCAATTCAGGAGTGTGTAAAGAAAAGGGCGAAATACGTCGTCATCTTCAGCTCCGGCTTTGCAGAAATGGGAGAAGAGGGCCTCCAGAAGCAAAATGAAATACTGAAGCTATGTCGTGACAACGGTGTACGTGTCATTGGTCCAAACACGATGGGAGCATTTAATCTGCTGGATCGCGTACTTCTGACTTTTTCACCGGTCTCCCATACGAATTTCTTACCTGGCACGACCGGTTTGGTATCGCAAAGTGGTGCTACAGGCGGAACCATCTTGAACAAAGCCGCAGAAGAAAAAGTGGGTTTAACGTATGTTTTCACCACAGGGAATCAAATGGATTTGACGACGCTCGATTTCCTCCAATTTTTGGTAGAGGACGAACAGACCACGCAGATCGGCACCTATCTAGAAGGAGTGCCGGATGGAAACCAGTTGATTCAGGTAGGCTTGAAAGCCCTTCATCAGCACAAACCAGTCGTTGTTCTAAAATCGGGGCACTCCGACGCTGGAAAAAAAGCAGCCCTTTCTCATACAGCATCACTGACAGGTTCCAGTCAAGTCTTTGAGTTGGCAGCGAAGCGAGCAGGGATCACATTGGTCAACGACATGGAAGAAATGATTGATGCCCTAAAAGCTTTTAAAAGCAAGAAACGTCCAACCGGGAATCGCGTGGCGACCTTGGTTATTTCAGGGGCAACGGGCATTATGCTGGCTGATAAACTGTCCGACTCCGGACAAAAATTGGCAGAATTATCTGAACAAACAAAAGCGCGTTTGGCCGAAGTCGTACCTAGTTACTGTTCCCTCGCCAATCCCGTCGATATAGGCGCGACGTTAATGGGCAATCCGATTCTTTTCAAGCATTGTGTGGAGACGTTGGCAGAAGCAGAAGAAGTGGATTCGATTATCGTTCATCTCCCGGTCGGCAACGAGATGGGGGGGATGAAATTCGCCCAAGATATTATCGATGTGGCCAGTCAGACGAAGAAACCGATTATCGTAGCCGCGATCGGAACAGAAGCGTCCATGACTTCTGTGCGAAACTTCTTAAACGAGCAGCATGTACCGGCTTTTAACACGCTGAAAAGTGCTGCACAAGCCATCGATTTCTTATATCAATATGAGCGTATGTACCAATCACTCACCGCTTCCTCCAGTTCTGATTCTCCCATCACGAAGCGAGCTGTGCCAGAGCTAGACTCCAGTGCTGCTTCTGTCACAGAGCCAGAGGTGAAGCAGCTTCTCGCTCAGAACGGGATCCACGTACCCAAGGGAGGAATCGGCAAAGATTGGGCGGAGCTATCCAAGCTTTCCCAATCTCTGCGGTACCCTCTTGTCGCCAAAATCGTTTCACCTGATATCATGCACAAAAGCGACATCGGGGGGGTTGTTCTCCCGATCCACAACGAGGTGGAGCTGAAGCATGCCTATGAGAGCATCATGAGCAATGCGAGACAACATGCTCCTTCTGCCAACGTTCACGGAATCTATCTGGAGGAAATGATCGACGGTCCTTTCCTGGAAGTGATTGTTGGCGTAACCAGAGATCCTGTATTTGGACCTGTTCTTTTATGCGGACTAGGCGGAATCTACGTGGAGGTCATGAAGGATGTATCGCAAAGATTAGCGCCTGTCTCCGAGCAGGAAGCGCTGGAGATGATCCAAAATCTGAATAGCTACCCACTCTTTACGGGGATCAGGAAAGGAATCTCGTATGATGTGCAAGCATTTGCGAAGACATTATCACGCATTTCTGAACTTGCCGTATCTCTTGGAGATTCCTGGAGCGACTTCGAAATAAACCCGTTGATCGTGTTGCCAGAAGGTCAGGGAGTTTTGGCATTAGATGGCCTGATCACGTTGGGGGGAAAAGAACCTGTCACGCACTAATCCGTAGGGAAAAATAGCAAGAATCTTCAATGCCCATTTACAAAGAGATGGAAGTAAATGGGCAACCTCTTTCTTTGCGTGAATCAAGGACGGTCATGTAAAAACGTCTGAATGGAGAAAATGAAAAAGGTGGGAGAATTATATAATGGCAGGAAAATCCAGATCGCCATGGTTTGCCTTTTTGGGCTTATTGTTTGGTTCCTTTACAGTTATCGAAGCATTGGCGTTTCAAATTCCTGCGATGCCCGTTCTTACGAAAGAATTTGGGATTCCAGTAGCCATTTCAGGTTTAATCAGTTTATTTTATTATCTCGGACATACCGTATTTGGACCTGTTTTTGGAAATATTGCCGATCAGATCGGGCGCAAACGAATGATTCTGATTGGCATGAGTATTTTTGCCATTAGCGAGTTTGCTGCAGCATTAAGTACATCATTCCCCTTTTTTTTGACGGCACGTTTGCTTCAAGGGGTAGGAGCGGCTTGTGTCATACCAGCAGGATTGGCATATGCAACCTATCTTTTTCCCTCGGAACGCAGGTGAATGGCACTCGGTGTCATGTCTGCGGTTGGAACATTAGGAGCTGCGGCGGGTGGAATCATCGGTGGGTTTGCTATTAAACAATTTGGTTGGCCAATCATCTATTGGATAAGCGGAACGCTTTCCGTCATTGGACTCTTTTTAGTGCTTTGGACAGTCCCAGAAACGCCTCGCAGGGAACGAAAGCCTTTCGACTATTTCGGTTCTGCCTTGCTTTTTTCTGCTGTTGGAACCTTACTGTCAGTAACAACGCTTATCGCCAACTTGGGTTTCCTCTCACCCTATACCTTGCTCACCTTACTTATTGGAATTATCCTTTCTATGATTTTTTGGCAAGTAGAGAAAAGGAGTCCTCATCCTTTTATTGAATTATCGCTTTTTAAAAACAGAAGGTTCATTCTTCCCTTGATCTTGTCTTTCTTCCTGACACTCTGCTATCAAGGTGTCCTGTATTCCAATGCCTTTTTTGTCAGTTCAAAACCGGGCGGTGGTCCAGAGCTTGCCGGTATGCTAACCATGTATGTCTACGTCGCAGGTGCGATTTCTGGCTTGATCGGCGGAAAGCTAGTGGACATGATTAAAATGAAGCATGTGATTTTGGCTAGCATCGGATGTTTTTTTGTCGGCGCTTTCGTATACTCTACCTTTCATGAAAATACTCCGTTCTGGTATATTGCTATGACCGTGATTATTCTGGTGATGGGCATTACAGCGATGGCCCCGGCATGCATGAAGATGGCACTCGCGGTTGTACCCGAAGAGAAGTTAAGTATGGGCTCAGGAACATACACCATGATTCGCGATCTGGGCAGTCCTGCCGGTCAAACGACAGGGTTAGCCGTATTTGGAACATTATCTGCCTCATCACTGGTGACGGCCTTAACACAACAGGCAAAGGAGTCCGGTGTGAGCGAAGCGTTTATTCCCGCACTCGTGGAAGCGGCGAAAAGTTCAGGAAGTGTGATCGATCCGAAATTAAGTGAACAATTCGCGAAACTTGGCCTTCATTTTTCAGATATTTATCAAGCAGCTCAAAATAAAGGCATGATTATCGCGCTGAATTCGATGAGTTACATCGTGATTGGCGTTACGATCCTGATCTTTATCGTTGCTTTTTGGCTCCCTAATATTCCGGTTAGGTCTTCCCTAATCGAGAGAAACAGTTCAACCGAATAAATGTTGAATGGAACATAACGTCTACATTTTCTTTGTAGGCGTTTTTTGTGAGTACTTGGCAACATCGCGAAACGGAAAAATGGGCGAATGAACAAGACACCAATTACGGATGATGATTCATAAATCTAGAGTAGATTCAACGATGGGTATTCGTGTAGTTGAGAATTCCACCGTATAACGAATTCTATTCTTGTTAGTAGTGTCGTCCTATCTTTTTGGCTTTCCAAACAAAGAGGGCAAAAAAAACTAATGATTCTTGGTGGAGGTGGGCGTAGTGAGTGATTTTCAAAATGAGTTAAGAGGCCTGAATGTAGAAAATTTCCAAAGTGGTGACATGACGCAATGGGACCAGAACAATCAACATGAGGCGATGATGGTCATTGGTAGATGTGGTCGTTGCGGCCATAGGTGCTCATGCAGTTGTAGCTGTAGTTGTAGCTGTAGTTGCAGCTGTAGTTGTAGCTGTAGTTGTAGCTGTAGCTGTAGTTGTAGCTGTAGTTGCAGCTGTTTCTTTAGTTGTTTCTTTATCATCTAATGTAGAATTTTCCGATAAAAGGATGTCCCTGCATCGCCGTGTTGGTGGGCGAGCAGGGGCTTTTTCTTAAAAAGATCTGACATGACGGACAAATATCGATACATAAGATTACGGAGAAAGTCATCGTGCAGATATGAGCATGGCTCAGGACAAGGAGGGCTGACATGTCAAAACTAAAACCGTCTACGCGACCAAAGGTGAAAGGAGATACGTTTTTTCTCCCTGAATCCAATGGCAGTGTGTATTTTCGAAATAACATAGGTTCATTTCGAATGGAAGGAAAGACGATTGGGCAGTGGATTGAAAAACTGATACCGGTGTTTAACGGAAATCATTCCTTGGAAGAGTTAACCGATGGTCTGCCAAAGGAATACCAGGAGCAGGTATTTGCCATCGCAGAAAGCTTATATCGAAATGGTTTTATTCTGCTCCTG
>Ga0209147_100212_pt1 | contig 62064 bp, 66 predicted proteins | sample AraplaCol_mLB_r2_FD_184278 | JGI IMG/M metagenome (GOLD analysis project Ga0209147, IMG submission 184278) | Arabidopsis root microbial communities from North Carolina, USA - plate scrape CL_Col_mLB_r2 (SPAdes) (version 2) | ecosystem: Host-associated > Plants > Roots > Endosphere | place: USA...
ATCCTGCGGTGCAATTAAACGCGCAGGGTATGTACCTTTTCCAGGCGCTGCGCATACCGCAATTTCCAAGTCGGTTACAGCTTCTACTTCATAGTGATCATCATTCGATACATATATGGAGTACGGAGGGATTTTTTCAAAGATATTCATTCGCTGTCCGATGTTTTCCCATTTTTCTTCTTTCGTAGAAACGTTGGACTTACCGGTCAAGATTACAATACAAACCTCTTGATTTTCCGTGTTCTTTTTAAGTGTTTGACCTTTTTTTAATGAGTAAACGTCAAAACCAATGTACTCCCATCCCGCAGATTGTGGGGTGATGCTTAGTACGTTTCCATCACTGTCAGCTGTTCTTGTCGGTACGATTAAATCAGCCATTCCTTTCCACACCTTTCTATTTCTTGTTTTTTAACGGTTTATACTAGGGACACTCTTTAATCAAGCAAACTGGATATTCTAGCTTTTTAAAAGATTAATATTTTCTTGCTTTTTGCAACTGGCTTTCTTTGCCTTCAAACGCCGTTTGAACATCTGAGCTTTCAGATACGGCTGCTACTCCTACATGCCACCAAGAATCGTAGCCGTCCGTCATTGTTTTTGGAAGAACTTTAATGTCAATCAGTGTACTAACACTTTGTTTTTTTGAATCTTCAATGGCATATTCAAGCTCTTCCATTGTATACACTTCGTATGTTTTGGCACCGTACGCAGCTGCAGATTGAGCAAAGTTGATGCGCATAATATCTCCATCAAGCTGCCCCGTCCGCGGGTTACGAACGCGGAACTCTGTGCCGAAGCTTTCAATTCCATTATCCATCTGCAAGTTGTTGATGCAGCCAAAGCCGGAATTATCAAAAAGAACAATATTTATTTTAACTCCTTCTTGAATGCTCGTTACCAGCTCACTATGAAGCATTAAGTAGCTTCCGTCTCCTACCATCGCATAAACTTCTTTATCCGGCTCAGCCATCTTAGCGCCCAAAGCAGATGCAATTTCATAGCCCATACATGAATATCCGTATTCAAGGTGATACGTATTACGTTCATTTGAAATCCACATGCGCTGAAGGTCACCCGGGAGGCTTCCCGCTGCACATGTAATAATAGAATCAGGTGCAATTAGTTCATTTACTTTACCAAGCACAGTCGTTTGGACAAGTTCGGTGCTTAGGCTATCTTTATACTCCGACAGGCTGTAATCAAAATGCCCTTTAATTTCTGGAATAAATTCTTCGCCTGTGTATGCAATATTTTTTAGACGAGTCAGCTCTTGATTCCACTCTGATTTGGCTTCTTCAATTTCAGTTTCATAGCCTGATTTATAGCCTTCTAATGCAGACGAAAGAGCTTCAAGACCCACTTTGGCATCCGCGACAATTTTAGTAGCCTCCAATTTTGATGCGTGAAATTCAGAAATGTTAATGGTTAATACATCCGTCTCAGCGTAAAACAGCTTTGAAGAAGTCGTAAAATCTGTAAAACGTGTACCCACGCCAATAATTAAATCCGCTGATTGCGCTATTTTATTAGCAGCGCTGTTACCCGTTACGCCAACTCCTCCTAGATTTAAAGGATGATTGCTTTCAAGCCCGCTTTTTCCAGCTTGTGTTTCACTAAATGGAATATGAAACTTTTCAGCAAATGCAGCAAATGCATCCGCAGCCTCTGAATAACGAACACCGCCGCCAAAAATAAGAAGAGGCTTTTTCTTTGATTTAATCAGCTTCACTGCATTTCTGATACTTTCTTGCGAAGGCTCGCGGCGTTCAATAAGATGGGTACGCTCGCGGAAGAAGCTTTCTGGAAAATCCCACGCTTCCCCTTGTACATCCTGCGGCAGCGCGATTGTAACGGCTCCTGTATCTGCCGGATCTGTTAATACACGCATCGCATTGATCATAGCCGACATCAGCTGTTCTGGACGGCTGACTCGATCCCAGTACTTGCTGACGGACCGGAAAGCATCATTTGTAGAAAGAGATAAATCGTGCGTTTGTTCAATTTGTTGAAGTACCGGGTCCGGCTGGCGTGTTGCAAACACATCGCTTGGCAAAAGCAGCACCGGAATATTGTTTGCAGTAGCTGTCGCAGCCGATGTAACCATATTCGCTGAGCCTGGACCAACGGAAGAAGAGCAGGCCATGATTTGCTTTCGATGTTTTTGTTTTGCAAAAGCTACTGCAGCATGAGCCATCCCCTGCTCGTTTCTGCCTTGATACACTTCAAGCTCGCCTGGGTTTTCTTGCAGCGCTTGCCCGATCCCCACCACATTTCCATGTCCAAAAATGGTGAATACTCCTTTAATGAAACGCTCTTTTTTCCCATCAAACTCTACATATTGCTGATTTAGAAATTTTACTAAAGCTTGACTAGTTGTTAACCTTATCGTTTTCATATACCTTCCTACCTTATCTTCTGAAATTAATCACCATCAGATTGATTTTTCTACCCTTTTTTCACATTTTTAAATGAAATCGATTTCATTCGGTGCAATAAATGAGGTTCTATCCTTTTACTTCCTAGCTCTTTCCTTTGTTTCAGCTGCTATTTAGCGATGAGACAAATACTTTCAGCCCCTGCACTTTTTAACGCTTAAAGATGGAGAAAAGCTCGAAAATTCATCATAAATTCCACTTTCGAATGAAATCGATTTCATTTGGTGTTAAAAAAATATTTTTCAAACTCCATCCTTAACTTTCCCATCATTTTTCCATACTCTGTCTTACCTGTAAAACCAATTTTATTATACATGTAGCCTCGTTTGATGAAATCGATTTCATCTAATTTTAAAAGCGCTTTCTTATCTATGAACCTAGTTTATAATATTCAGTTTACTTTGTAAACACTTTTTTAAAAATTTTGTTAGTTTATCTTTTTGTTTACTGTAATCACTATCTAGAGAAGCGATTACAGTAAACAAAAAAGATAAGGCATACTTCTTTTGTATGCCTACTAGCTCTTAGTCTGAGCGTATGTATAATCACTCAAAAACATTTATTCTTCCGCAAGGACAAACGTAATCTCATTTTCTTTTGCATAGTGCTGATAGCTGACGTCCACTTTATCTGTAATTAAATAATCCACTTCATGCAACTGACAATACGTAATCATTGCATACTTATCAAATTTTGTATGATCTGCTAATAAAAACACTTTCGTACTTCTTTTTATAACGGTTTCTTTAATTTCACTTTCAACGGGCGATGAATTGGTAACCCCATTTGATATGGAAATACCCGTAGAAGCCATAAATACTTTATCAAAGTTGTAGTTCTTTACAGGGTTGGCATGGTTAAAACTTGAAAATGATTGAGTTTCACGTTCAAGGTAGCCGCCAGTAGAAATTACTTTTAACGCATCAAAAGGCAAGGCTTTTACTATAACATCTAAACTATTGGTAACAATCGTGATCGATTTGTCTTTTAGAAATTCAATCATTTCTAACGTAGTGGTTCCTGAATCAATAAAGATCACGTCTCCGTCTTCTACATACTGAGCTGCCGTTTTGGCAATCAAACGCTTTTGAAACTGATTTCTTGTTTGTCTTTCATTAAATGATTCAAGCTTCACATGGTTAACAGCTACGCCGCCATATACTTTTTTTACATGCCCTTCATCCACTAACTTTTGAACGTCGCGTCGAATCGTGTTTTTGGAGACTTCAAACACTGAAACCAAATCATCTAATGAGACAGATTCATGTTCAAAAACATACTCTTGAATTTGTTGAATTCGCTTCGTTTTTAACATTTCTACCTCCCCCGTTTACCTTTCTTTTCGCTTTTTTGTTACTTACTATTATAACCTTTACAAAAAGCATTTTCTAGAAGTGTAACCGCTAAAACAAAGAGAGATTGAGACATGACTACATCAATTCCAGCTAAAGGCAAACAAGTTAGATACATAAGCTAGTAGGGATCGTTTGTTACACCGCTGTTGATTTCCGTGCAAGGCTTCGCATTCCGCAGGAGTCTTCGCCTTGCCCTCGAATCATCAGCTAGAAGCAACTCAATGGATTAAAACCCTACCAAAGAAAAAATCCGAACGAGCTGGATTTTCTATCAAGAATCTCCATTCATCGTTCGGATCTTGCTTCAACTGTAATGCTTTTATTCCAGCCTCTTTTTTATTAAGCTTTATGACTTGTATGAAACTCTCTCATTTTCTCTTTTACAGTCGCCATCACCGCTTTTTTTCCCGGTGTAAGAATGGTTCGGGGATCATACACGTCACTGTCCCTTTCCAACGTGTGACGAACTGCACGCGTCCAGGCCTGAAGGCACTCGGTGTTCACATTAATTTTCGCGTGTCCAAGAGCTATTGCTTTTTGAATTTGATAGTTTGGTATACCGGAACCGCCGTGTAAAACCAGCGGTACATCTGTTAAGTCAGCTATTTCCTTCATTTCATCAAAGCCCAGCTGTGGTTCACCTTGGTACTGTCCGTGAACTGATCCTAAAGCGGCCGCCAAAGCATCGACTCCCGTTTCTTTTACAAGACGCAGACATTCAGCGGGATCAGCGTACACGATGTTGCCAATAAGCCCGTCTTCCATGCCTCCGACTGTTCCAACTTCAGCTTCAACGGAGACATACTGAGCAGCAGCATAGTCTACTACTTGCTTAGTCATGGCAATATTTTCATCAATCGGGTAATGAGAACCGTCAAACATGACCGAGCTAAATCCAGCGTCGATAGCTTTTTTACACCTTTCTACACTCATACCGTGATCTAAGTGAAGCGCGACAGGAACAGTAATATTCATTTCCTCTAACAAGCCTTCCATCATGCCTACAATGGTTTTAAATCCGCCTAAATAGTCCACAAGCCTGTCTGAAACGGCCGCAATGACAGGGGCTTTTTCCTCTTCGGCAGCTTGTAAAATAGCCTGTGCCCACTGCAGGCTGTTAATATTATACTGACCAACCGCATAGTTTCCTTTTTTAGCTGCTTGAAGCATATCTTTCATCGATACTAGTTTTGAAGATACTAACGTCACTGACTGACACTCCTTATCATGAATATGATTTTGTTGTTTGAAAGCTGTAGTATTCCGAGATAGCCTTAATGGTTGTCTCTTTAGCCGTCTTAATTGCTTCTTCCGCGTTTAATTGATAATATTCAGGTCGGAATAGCTCTACAGATACCGCATCATTATAGCCTTTTTCTTTTAATGTTGAGAAAATAGCATCTAAATCGATTGCCCCTAGACCTGGCCATACTCGGTCTTCATCTGTTAAGAAGCCAATAGGAAAATCTTCTGTATCATCAATATGAACGATAAATATTTTAGAAATATCGGCTTGTTTTAAGTCTTCTAGTTTTGATCCCATCGCATGGAAGTGGAAGCAGTCAAGTACTAATCCTACGTTATCGCGGCTTACAGCTTGAACAATGTCATACGCTTGACCAAACGTATTAACCGTACACTGAGGATGACCTACAAACTCAACGGCGATTTTAACTCCGTAAGGTTCAGCCAATTCCGATAATTCATTCAGCACTTGTACGCAGCTATTTTTAATCTCTGCTTTTACGATTTTTTGTTCTGTTACTAAAGGAACGGCTACGATATACTGAGCGCCTATCTTTTGAGCAGTTTCTAGCATACTCTTAAACTCTTCTATCACTTCCTGGTACTCTTTTTCACTGCGGTTATTAAAGAAAACTAAAGCGTTCAGCGCTAGTGGTTTAATATGATTTGTATTAAAAAACTGCGCTAAATTATCCATTGAGTGACTTTCTAAATACTCAGGGAGTTTATCCATTGTGCGAATTTCGATATAATCATATCCGTGCTTGTTGCAATATTCAAGGTCCTTTACAAGATTTGAATTTTCTAATGTTGTTGCTTCGTTAAAACATAGTTTCATAATGATTCTCTCCATTCTTTACTTAAATAATTTTATTGTCATTCATGACGTCAGCGTCTTCATTATCATAGCTGCGGAACCTTTGTTCCAGTTCTTCAAGTGTAAGCCCTTTTGTTTCCGGCAAAAACTTTTTAACAAATAAAATCGCTCCGATGCCGAGTACAACAAAGACAAAAAACGTAGTGGATAAGCCAATGCTGGCCAATAAAACAGGAAACGTTAAACCTACAAGGAAGTTAATTCCCCACAGACAAAATACGGTAACACCCATCCCTAAGCCTCTTAATCGTAAAGGGAAAATTTCTGAAAGCATTAGCCACGTTACCGGAGATATAGCTCCTTGTTGAAACGCGAGAAACGTAATCGTTAGTGCTAATACGATATATGGAAGTGCCGCAGACCCTTCAAATACAAGAGAAAATATACCAATCAGCAGCAGGGCAGTAGTCGTCCCTACCAATCCTGTTATAAGCATTGGTCTGCGTCCAACTTTACCTAGCAGCCAAATTCCTACAAACGTGGCTAAAACGGAGATGACTCCATTTCCGATATTTCCAATAAGAGCAGCTTCTGTTTGAAAACCTGCGTCTTTTAAAATTTCAGTGCCGTAATACATAATGGAGTTTACGCCGGTAATCTGCTGTACAACAGCAATTCCAATACCAAGGAAAACGACTCTTCGAACCCACGGAGTTGTTAAGTCTTTAAACGTTGCTTTTTCCATTTTTGCTTCTTGTTCGTAAGCGCTCTCAATCTCTTGCAGCTCTGATTTGGCTCTTTTACTTTCCCGTATCTTTTGAAGAACCGTTAGCGCTTCGTTATTTTTCCCTTTTGACACAAGCCAGCGCGGACTTTCTGGTACTCTAAGCATGCCAAAGAATAAAAATACAGCTGGAATGGCAGCAATTGGCAGCATATATCGCCAAACGTGAGGGTTTTCTCCTAGCATATTTCCGATAATCGCGTTAAACGTAAAGGCAAGAAGTTGACCAGTAACAATCATAAGTTCATTTTGAGTTACCATTTTCCCCCGGCTTTCAGCTGGTGACATTTCTGCTAAATATGTCGGTACGGTAACAGATGCGCCCCCTACAGCAAGTCCTAATAGAAAACGGCAAAGAATCATAACGGCTGCGTTTGGCGAAATTGTACATCCGATTGTGGAAACAAAAAATAGAATGGCAAGATACAGAATCGTTTTACGACGCCCGTTATAATCTGCTAGCCTGCCGCCTACTACCGCACCAAACGCAGCACCAAATAACAGGGCGCTCGTTACAAGACCTTGAGTAAAAGAGTTGAGATTCAATTGATCAGATTCAGACATATAAGGCAGGGCCCCGTTAATAACTCCTGTATCATATCCAAAAAGCAGTCCACCAAACGTAGAAACTAAAATGATCGTACGTAAAAATGAATGTTGATTTCCCTGTTTACCCATGCTAATTCCCCCGTCTTATTTTAAGAATGAATAACTAACTTTTCGTTAATGTACTTTCGGGCCATTAAAGCATATTCCAATGGATGTGCAATGGAAGGGTCCTGTTCCGCCTCCACTACAATCCATCCTTTGTAATTGTAATCAACTAACGCTTTATACACGTTTGTAAAATCTACACACCCATCACCCGGCACGGTAAACATACCGGCTAGAAACGACTGTAAAAATGACTTTCCTTCTTTTTTGCACTGCTCCAGCACGTTTCTTCTTGCATCTTTAAAGTGAACGTGTTTAATACGATCTATATGTTTATGTAATAGCTCCATATAGTCTCCGTCAGAAACGTAAATATGTCCCGTATCATATAAAAGATGAACATGATTTGCATCCGTTCCTTCCATTAACCGATCAATTTCAGCTAATGTTTGTACACCTGTTCCCATATGGTGATGATAGACAAGACGTAAACCGTATTCTGCTGCGATTTTTCCCAGCTCATTTAATCCTGCACATAAAGCTTCCCATTCTTGATCACTGAAATAAGGTTTTTCAGCGAAAACATTTCTTTCAATCCCTTGAACACTGTAAGTTTGCTCAGATACGACCGCCACATCAGCATGTACTTCCTGCAGATACTGACAATGTTTGTGAAATAAATTTGACGTCTCCTCTATCCCATCACGAATGATAAAACTGCTAAACCATTGACCTGCAATTCTTAAATTTCGCAGCTCAAGCTCTTTGTTTAATATGCTTGGTTCAGGAAAAAAACCTCCCACTTCCGTTCCTTGAAAGCCCGCTACGACGATATCGCTTAACAGATGCTGCAATGTGTTTTCTGCACCAATTTCAGGAATATCATCATTTCTCCACCCGATTGGAGCAATTCCCCACAGAATATTTTCTTTTCCCATTTTGATTCCTCTTTTCCCCTTATTGTGTAATGCTGCCTCACTAGCAACAGATAGTGATAAAACTTACCAATCTTATAACTTTACAAATGAAATCGATTTCATTTGTAAATAAAAAAACTCGTTTGTTATGTGTTGGTTAAATATTGGTTAAGTTTGAATTAATATTAATATTAAAAACGCTTTCAGTCAATAATAAAATTTCAGAATTTTTTATATACTGCAACTGCCTAAAAGCTTGTTCCTTCTAAAAATGCTAGTTATAAAAGATATCATATCCACTTATGTAACCACACAAAAAGCTTTACCTACTGTTACTTCAACAATAGACAAAGCTTTTATGAGCAAAGATATATTTCTTATTTTAATAGTATGATTATTTAGTATGAATTTATGGAATAGATTTATAAAAAAATAACCTGCATCTTTTTAGAATCAGTTTCCTTTTACTTTTATAATTGCTTCTCCGTAGCTTGTCATTGACGTTTTAAATTCAGTTATGAACTTCTCTACTTTTGAAATAGATTTTTTCATTTTATCGTCCCCTTTGGCTCTTATATAGCTCTATTATCAACAATTTTCTGCTGTTTGACAAAGTCAGTGGAAACGGAAACATTCCGCATGAAAACGTACACATATCTGTTAAAAGAGGAAAATCTTCTCATTTGCTTAGTATTTCATCATTTTTCTTTCTTTTTTAGGGTCTCTTCTTACGTGTTTTGCTCATCCAACAAAAGGATTTAAGAGAACTTCCCTTTAAAAGCGCCATTACGCTTCGCTCGCATTTCTTCATACTAACAGCAGGATCACTATGTGCATTAACAGTAGGCTTATCCTTTCTTCCCTTTCCACTTTTTATCCAACTCCCCCTTGCCTTAAAGTCGACTTTAACGTTTAGGCTAGTTTTATAGTTTTTAAACTACAAAAAAGGGGAAACACTATGCTACTTAAAAGAATGACGGTGCAACTTTCCGGTGGACTTCTAGCGAGACATACAGCTTTGTTTGTACGCCAAGCTTGTTCGTTTCAAAGTGATATTTTTCTTTTGAAAGACGGAAAATGTGTAAGTGGAAAAAGCATCATGAAGGTAATGGCTTTGGCTGTTAAGAAAGGAGATGAAATAACACTGCTGACAAATGGAGTTGATGAACAAGCTGCCGCTTGCACCCTTGAAGAATTTCTTTTAACTAAACAAAGATAGAAAGCTGCCATGCTATTCCTTCCTTTCCTTTTTTCATAAAGTCATAGAAAGAAATTTTTTTCAAAAAGGTCTTGCTTTAAAGTCGACTTTAACGTTTAAGCTAGTATTGTAGTTTTTAAATACATCAAGCGTAGTCAGTGAATGCAAGTGTATTAGCAACTGGTTATGTTTAATATGAAAGGATTGTGTTTTTACTTATGTGTAATAATCATCAACATACAACAACATCACGTGTTTTAAGTGCGCCGCACGCAAAGGCAAAATTCGAGAACACGACAATTGAACGCAGAGAACTGCGAGCAGACGACGTTTTAATTGATATTAAGTTTAGCGGTATTTGTCACTCTGATATTCATAGTGCATTTGATGAGTGGGGCGGCGGGATGTTCCCGATGGTTCCTGGTCACGAAATCGCAGGAGTAGTTGAAGCGGTTGGCGAAAACGTAACAAAATACAAGGTTGGTGATCGCGTAGGCGTTGGATGTTTCGTTGATTCTTGCGGAGAGTGCCAGTACTGTGTGAACGGAGACGAGCAATACTGTACAAAAGGCGTTGTTCAAACGTATAATTCATTAGATTACGACGGAAACCGTACATACGGCGGCTACAGCCAAAAAATTGTCGTAAAAGAAGGATTCGTTGTTCGTGTTCCTGATAATTTAAGTATGGATGCAGCAAGTCCTCTTCTATGTGCAGGGATTACAACATTTTCTCCGTTAAAGCACTGGAATGCTGGTCCTGGCAAAAAAGTAGCGATCGTGGGAATGGGCGGTCTTGGACATGTAGCGATTCAATTTGCACATGCAATGGGTGCTGAAGTGACGGTATTAAGCCGTTCTAACAATAAAAAAGAAGAAGCGCTAAGCTTTGGTGCAGATCATTATTTTGCAACAAGTGATGAGACGACGTTCACTGAATTAGCGGGTCGCTTTGACCTTATCTTGAACACGGTATCGGCTAACCTGAACGTGGATCAATACTTATCTTTACTTCGCGTAGATGGAACGCTTGTTAACGTGGGCGCACCGGCTAACCCAGATCAGTACAGCGTATTCTCACTTATCATGGGACGTCGCAGCATTGCGGGTTCACTTGTAGGCGGCATTCGTGAAACACAAGAAATGCTTGATTTTGCGGCTGAACACGGCGTTGCTCCTATGATTGAAGTTATCGATGCTAAGCAAGTAGATGAAGCGTACGAGCGCGTTCTTCGCAGCGACGTTCGCTATCGATTTGTTATTGACATTTCTACACTGTAAGTTTAGAGAAAAACGGGCAGCTAATACTATTAGCTGCCCGCTTTTTGGTTCTTTATAAAATAAAAAAACAAACGGTAAATTAGGCTTTAGATGAAAGTTCTTCCTGATACTTTTGCTCTAATTTATCATAATAATCGATTTTTGTTTCCACTTTTCTAAAAGCTGCGTCCAGCTCTCTTTGCTTTTCCATCATTTTCTCTCTATGCTTTTCAAATATCTCCTTGCGCAATCCAATTGTATCATTGCCTTCTTGTGTTAATTCAACAATTTTACGTAATTCTAAAAGAGCGATGTCCGTTTTTCGTAAGCAAATAATAAATTCCAGCCACTCGATATCGGACTCGCTAAAAATACGATTTCCGTTTTCATCTCTTTTTATAAAAGGCAAAAGCCCTTGCTGCTCGTAGTATCGAAGCGTATGCGTAGGCAGCCCTACCTTCGCCGCAGCCTCTTTAATATGATATTCCATTCCACTATACCCTCCATCGCCATTCTTCGTACGGCGTTTGCTTTATGTATCTAAGCTTCCCTTTTCACGGGTGCTTTCAACTTATCTTCTAGGTTTCTATTTTACGATATATATGATAGATTCCGCTATTTTCTTTGTTATGAGGTAATTGTATAAATAATATTATAAACATTAAAGTAAACGTTAAGGCAACTTATAAAGAGCTGCCGTGAAATCAGCAGCTCTTTTCATTTTTATATAAAATACGTTTAATCTGCGGCCATCACTTTACTTAGTTCATTTAATAAATAATCAAGGGTTTGACTGATTCGAACTGTATTACGGCTTGTAAGACCTTCTGTAAGTCCTAACATAACCATATGCTCTCTTGCTGTTTCGATTTCTGTCATTAAGACTTGCATGACAACTCCTTTATACCACTTCACAGCTCATCACCCCATTTACTATACATATATCTCATATGCGGTAATCTTAAACCTATCATACAGGTTTTTGGGGGTGAATAGCGAGTTTTAGAGCTTCAACAGTTTTATTTTTCATAAAGTAAATATACTAATATACTTATTGAAATAGAAAGTATCACTCCACTTTCTACTGGAAATTAAGAAAAGGCCTCCTAAATGGAGGTCTTTTCTTATTTCTTATAAAGCAGTCTAATACAAAGCCTTAGCCTTTAAAATATTCTCTGTAATACGAACCTTTCTCACGCTCTATCTCATAGCGCAGCCTCGTTTGCTTTCTGTAAAGCTCTTCGGACAGCTCGTTAAATTCACCTTCTGTGATAGATCCATGAATTAAATTGTTGAATAAATTATTAATATGTTCAGTTAATTCTTGAAGTTTTTTTTCTTTCAATGAACGTCACCCTTTAAAATAATTTTCATCTACTAAAATTATATCAAATAAAACGTTTTCATACGATACTTTTTTAATGAATTATCGTGTTAAAGTGATGAAATTATTTTTTAACTACTGTAAAACAATTGAATAGATGGGATAAATAGTTAATTATATGATTTTTAGCAAAAAAATAAGTGGCTAAAGACCACAGACAAAAAGGCAAATGGTATCAACCGTTTTGAAAGAAGCATAGGATGAAAAGAAAAATTAAACGAGAAAAGGAGAATGAGTATGCACTATACACCTTATTATCATCAGTGGCAGACCCCGGTGTACTACAGCTGGCAGCCATATAGTTATTATGTGCCGAACCACTATCACACCAACGAACATTTTGAGCAAAGAAACGGTAAATTAAAGGACTATGGACAAAGACCATTTGTGATTAACATTAATGAAGCGTCAAAACAAAACAATACGTACCGCACTGCTTTATGGACGGGAACACATTTACAAGTGACGTTAATGAGTCTAAAGCCCGGTGAAGATATCGGGTTAGAAATTCACCCTAACGTTGATCAATTCCTGCGTATTGAACAAGGGCAAGGCGTTGTTCAAATGGGCAAAAGTAAAAACAACCTAACCTTTAAACGAAAAGTCTACGATGATGATGCCATATTTATCCCTGCCGGAACATGGCATGATGTCACCAATATCGGTACCACCCCGCTAAAACTTTATTCCATCTACGCTCCTCCAAACCATCCATTCGGTACGGTTCATGTGACAAAAGCAAATGCCTTAGCTGAAGAACATTAACTAACATAAGCTTGCTAGAAAATCGGTGTACTACCTTTTCTAGCGGGCTTTTTTTAAACTTGCTATACATACAGGATTTTATAGCCAAGGAAAGAATTATAGAATAAACGAATCTTTTTAAACAGCTTAAAATAACTGAAAGGCAAACAGGCGATGAAATTATTTTATAAAATTCCCAAATCAAACGTAAACCCTTCTCTGAAACTAGCAAGAAAAATTCTATATATATCTGTAGAAGCAGCCATTATGACCATGCTTGTGATTAAATCTTTTACTGTGGCCTATGAAAACGACACAAATTTAATTCTCAGGCAGCTAAATGAACTAAAAGCTTCGATTGGCGGATTTGGCATAAACGAATCGTTATTTTGGTTTATAATAAAATGCAGTATTTGTACCATCGCTATATTCGATATGTGCTTATACTTTCGAAAAAAGCTAAAAAGAAACAAAAGAGCTTTATGATTTATACGCTAAAGCTTTTACATTGGACCGCTGTTAATTTCCGTGCAAGGCTTCGCTTTCCGCGGGTGGTCGATGAGCCTCCTCGTCGCTTGCGCTCCTGCGGGGTCTCACCTGTTTCGCTTTTCCCGCAGGAGTCTTCGCCTTGCCCTCCAATCAACCGCTAGAAGCATTTAAACACATGAAACCTACATTCAGCATACCAATAAAAAACCGAACAAGTTGGATTCACAATCAAGAATCAAACTCGTTCGGATCTTCCTTTAGCAAAAATACTTTTGCCCCAGCCTCATTTTTAATAGAAAAATAATAAAAGTAGAGGCATATCACACCTCTACTTTCTGTTTAGAAATCTACATCGATATCTTCTTGAATGGTTCCGGTCACTTTTTCACTTTTAATTAATTGACCTTCTTTAAATGTTTCTTCTTCCTCATTTTTAACGGGTTTCAGCTGCTTATAGGAAGGAGCTGACGCAGAGCCAAGCTCTTTTTTAAGCAAATGAATTTCGCCTAACAGTTCGGTTCTCAATGAATGAATTAACGATTGAAACTCTTCTTCCCGGCTGTCTTTCTGCCCGTTTTGTTCCACAAGCTTCGCTACATAATCCTGAAGTTCTTTTGCCTGTGAGGACGCATACTCCTCACGATTTGCAGCAAGACGTGAATTCATTTCTTGTTTTAGCAAGTCAATTTCGCCCAACAGCTCTTTTCGAAGTGAATGAACGAGCGTCTCGACTTCATTTTCTTTGCTCTTTTTTTGCAAGTCTTGCTGTATGAGTCTCATTATATAGTCCTGCAGCTCGTTTGCCTGCTGTTTTTCTTTCAGAAATGAAGACACCTCTGACGGAATGTTAGCAGTTTCGATTGTTAAATTTGCACGTTCATCTCTATTACTTGCGGTCTTTTCCCTTGCTCCCATCATATCTGCTGATAGATTGCCAGCTGTCAGAAACGCATTTGATAGTAAGTAAAACGGTGCCGCCACTTGGGAACTTAGCTGACCGTACCAATCGTCTAGTGCTTCTTTAAGGCGCGTGTGTTGATGGCTCATATATGCTCCCCCTTTTTAAGCATGAACCGCTGCGTTTGTTTCATGTCTGCTTAAAATTTCAAGACCATATAAGTTTAATTTGCGTGTCTCCGGCAAGAAAAGATGATTTTCTTCTCTGATTTCTTCCCCGTACATGTTATCAATCTGCTCTGCAATAAACTGTTGAAGGATAGGAGCCAGTCCTCCAATATAAATATATTTATAGACTTTATCTTTTGGCGATGGAAATAGATTTTCAACTTTCGTTAATAAAATTTGCGTGTATTCTCTAAGCGAAGCGTGAATAGGCTCCGTGAGATCGACTTTTTTCCCGCTGTTGCCGTCTCTTTGCTCCATTTTTGCTTTATGGATATTGGCAATAATAAATTCTTCTAATGAACGAACATCATCAAAATACTCAAGCAGCTTTTCATTTCTTAGCTTTTCAATATGCTTCAAATATGAAATATCCGTAAGACACTTCAGTGAGTTTCTGCTTTTAGGAGCTTGAAGTCCTGCAGGAAGCAGTGCCAGGTCAACCGTGCCTCCGCCCAAATCTACAATTAGTGTTTCAAAATGTTTGAATGCATTTGCTTCTTCTCTATCTTGTAATTCAAAATCTTTTTTGATCGCCCAGCGAGCCACTTCGCTTTCAATACGGCATTTGCTCGTTTCAATGTTCACAGTGAGCGTTTTTTCTAACCCAGGAGTCAATACCGTAACCGTGTGCTCTCCTTGAAAACGTTCGGCCATCTTCTGCTGCATTTCACTGAATTTATTTGTTTTCTTAAGCAGCCAAATCGGAAGCATAGTCGAGAAATAATTAATCGTCACATGATTATCCTCTTTGTCTTTTCCTTTAATTATGTTGTAATAAGCAATTGAAGCTAAAAACATCACATAAGGAATATCAGATTCAGTTTTATTATGTAACTTATTAATATGGATATTGCCTAGCACGTGTTTTTCTGCTGCGTCTCCTACTAAATAATACTTTTCTACTCCTTCGATTGTTGTAGAAATCAGTAAATTTTGAAGAAGTAATTCCGGTTCATTTACACTTGAAGGAAAATGACCCTCTGCTTGATCTTTTGTGATTTCTACTACGTTTGTAGGAATTTCATAGTAATAACCATCCACTAGCGTTTGAAAAATTGAGTTACCAAAATCAACGTTTTGACGTTTGATATCCATCCTTGTTTCTCCCCTTTATCTTTTCGTGACAACACTAATAAGTATATATTTTCCTCATTTGTTTGTCTAAGTATTTAAATAATTTATGTTATTCTAAATTGAAAATTAATTAATTTTAGACGGCTAATGTAATTGAAAAGCACTTGAAATGCTTCTTTTTACCAGTACCCATTTTTACAAGGAATGTAACATGTGACGCTGTGACTTCCCCTTAATTTTTTTGCAATATAAGCTATTCAATCACCAGCTAGAAGCAGCCACATACATGAAACCTATGTTCACCCTAACAACAAAAAAACCCGAACCATCAATCAGATTAATAGTTCGGATTTAACATCAACTAAAATATTTTTCCCAGCCTCTGGGCTTTTTTATTTATTAATAACGCCATTTGTCTTTTTTTCTTTGCGGATTTTCTAGCAGTTTACTAAAGCCTATTTCTTCAAGGCCTTTTTCTAACGTCGCTTTTGTTTTAATTGTTCCAAAATCCACGCCTAAATCCACAACGGTTTGCGCGATTTCCGGACGTATTCCGGTAATCATCGTTTTAGTGCCGATAAGCTGTAAGGCTTTTACAATTTGAAAAATATTGTCCGCTACCATCGTATCGACGATAAGAACACCGGAAATATCAAATATTAAATAACTCAGCTGCAGCTGAGCGCTTTTTTCTAAAGCCGTTTCCATAATAAGCTGCGAACGATGCGTATCAATTTGTCCAACGATTGGCATCACAGCGATTCCTTCAGAAAGAGGAACGATGGGAACTGATAATTCTTCTAGCGCTGCATAAGCGCGTTTTATGGTGTCCGTATTATGTTCTTCGTAGATTTCAACAAATATATGATTAAGCTCATCAAGCATCGGATCAATTTTTTTACTTACATCAAGCATCGTAATAGGAGCAAACTGCTTCTGCTGCAGCTCTTCTGTAAAAACACCCCATATCACTGTTCGAAACAGCGTAAGTGATTTTAACGTTTGACTCAAAGAAAGTCCGTTTTCCACAGCCACTTTTCCTATATCTGTACCCCACTGAACGATTTTCTTTAAGACGACCGAGCGCTCCTCGAATAACGACGCGCCTAAATACTCAATGAGTTCTGCTCTCCATTTTAAAACTTCGCTTTTTTCGTGGTAAACCAGCTTCCGCTTATATTCAGAGTCCATCAGATCAGAAAATTGTATCGCTAATTCCTGTTTATTATCGATAATTTTCTTCCCTATATATAACAACTCATCCCTCATTTTTTTCTTTATCTCCTTTAGTTAGCAGAATTAACGATTACATTTTATAACAATAGTTATATCACATACAATATAAAAATATAACCGAAATAAAAAATTGTTAGGCCCTCCCTATTTACTTTTACCCCTATTCTTCTAATCGGTATACCTACCATAAAATGATTGAAATTTCAGCGTTTGGGTAAAAAACTACTATGAATTTATTTCTATACTTATAAGGGGGCTTTTTCAATGAGCAAACATAAAGGAACCGTTAAATCGTTCAACGAATCAAAAGGATCTGGATTTATCACACCCCAAGACGGATCAAAAGAAGTGTTCGTTCACTCCAACGCGATCGACCGTGAGGAATATAAAAACCTGGCAGAAGGACAAAAAGTAGAGTTTGAAATTCATAAAGGAGCTAAAGGACCCAGCGCTATAAAAGTACACCCAGTTGACTGATAGAGTGGTTATTCATGTAGTATTGATTACCAAATATAAAGTTGCAGGAAGATTTCCCCATCAATCTTTTTGAACAAAAAACACCTCTTAGACTTTTTTCTAAGAGGTGTTCATTTATATTATTTCTATTAATGTCGGCCGGTCTGCGCTTGAGCAATAACCTTTCCGTCTGAACTATAAACAAATACAACGGCTAAGGAATTGTACGGGTCTTTATCCCATAATTGACTTGTATAACATGACGTCTCCCCTTTGTTTACCATGCCGTTGCCACCGGAACTGTTACAGAATGTTCTAGCATTAGAGGAACTCGCAGAGCCTTCATATCTGTACGTTCCGACGTTTGCATACCCGTTGTAAGGGGAGTTATTATAAAATTTTACATATCCCCATGCTGTATGGCAATAAGCGCTTCCTTTTAACTGCACATAACCGATTTTTACACCGCTTTTATAAATATACTTCGTTTCATAAGTGATGGGACTTTTGCTTGCACATCCTGTTGTGTATGGATTTGAACCATCATACGATAATGCAGATGCCTTACCCGTAGGTCCAACGCCAAGAAATAAACCAAAAATCAGGAAAAAGAGAACTCCGATATTAAAGACTTTCTTCATCAAAAACCATCCTCCTTTATTTCGTTGACAAACACAACTATCATTTTATTTTAATTTTCAGAACTTTACATCAAACTATACTACTGTTACATCATAATAAATAGCCGTGCTTTTCTGGAGGAATATGGTTTAAGCTAGTTATTTTTGCTGATAAGGCCTGCCATCCTGATGAGCTATATAACAGATTACTTTCTATTTGGGCCCGCAACATAAAGCATGAGAATATAAACAGGCACAACAAACAAAAAAGCGCGTTTTGAAAAAGAGAATTCAAAATGCGCTTTTGCTATTTTATACGGTTAATCTTTTCGTGTTGGACAAAATGTTTACTACTAATCTGCTGCTGAAGCTATCTTGCTTAAAAGTACACTTTTTCTCAGCTATCACTATCCGCATGCGTCGAAACTTGCCAAGTTACTCCGAATTTGTCTGTTACTTGTCCATATAACGGGCTCCAAAAAGTTTCTTGAAGCGGCATGATTACTTCGCCGCCTTCTTGAAGCTTTGCGAATATTTCTTTCGATTTTTCCGCATGATTTACCGTGATAGCTAAAGTAACTTGTGATCCAAGCTGATAAGGCTGACCCGGAAGCGTATCAGAAAACATCAGGTCAGTATTGCCAACTTTTAAATGTGCATTTAATATACGGTCTTTGGCTTCTGCTGGAATAGGAGACTCTGGGTTTTGGGGCATTTCCCCAAAAGTTTGAACACTAATCACTTTTGCATCTAACGCATTCTTATAAAATCTAACTGCTTCTTGACCATCACCATTCAAAACTAAATAAGGATGGATTCCTAAAATCATACTGAGCACCTCTTTTTATATTTTGTGTTACTATTTCCTTTCTATTTATACAACAACTTTATTTCTGTATCCTGCTCTATCCGACAAAACAATTTCTAAAATGATGCGTTTTATTTTTGCTTAACATCCCAGGAAGTTTATGATATCCATAACAAACTAACTCTTGAGTATTTTCTCAAACAAAAAGCTACCTCGCTCCAATGCCAATGAAATGAGGTAGCCTCTTTTATACATAATTGATCTTAGTACTACACTTTACGGACGTTTCTTCTCAAATTAAAGTTATTTCGTAAAGTCTTATCCCTTTTTTCATTACTTAATGCCGTAATATTCTTCAAGCGTAATTCCTTTACTCTTAATCGCCTGCGCCACTGGTTTGCCTACATATCGCAAATGCCACGGCTCATATTTATAGCCCGTTACCGCGTCTTTCCCTTTTGGATAACGAATAATAAATCCGTATTCTGCTGCGTGGGCATCAAGCCAAGTTGCTTCTTTAGTTCCGCCAAAGCAGTCTTGAGCAGCACATGTGCCGTCTCCTTTTGTTACATCAATTCCAAGACCCGTTTCATGTTCACTCGTGCCTGGCAATGCGCTATAAGTTGCCGCTTTATCATAACCGTCTCTTTGAACATAGGAACTAAAAAGCGCACTTTGTGTTGCATGTGAACGGTAAGCTGATACGCCAAGAAGGGTAACGCCTTGTTTTTTCGCACCCGCAAATAACTGTGCAATAGCAGCGGCTGCTTCACTGCGCATTTTTTTCTTTTCCGTTTGTTCTTTGAATGTAAATGGAATCGTTGTATATACTAAATCTTTCGGAACGTAGTTTTCCGGAAGCTTGTTTTGTTTATTCACAACAACTTGTATGCTTTCAGGGTTCGAAACCACTTTCATGCCAGCCAATGCTCGTACGTATTGACCGCTTACATAGCCAACCTTACCTTGATACGTAATTTTCAGCCAGCCGTTTGCTGCTTTAGCCGTTACGTCTAGCTGTGTGCCGGCTTTAAGTGTTGCCATGACAGCACCAGAAGTTGAAGCAGTTGTTCGAACATTTAAATTCGCCGTTGCCACATAGACAGAAGCCGCCGGAGCTGGAGCCGGTTCAGAAGAACCCGTTGATTCCTTTACGTACTGCGTGCTCACATAGCCCGTTTTGCCTTGATAGCTTACTTTTAGCCAGCCGTTCGCTGCTTGTTCTGTCGACGTTAGCTGCGTGCCTTGTTTGACTGTTACAACAATCGCGCTTGCAGTCGATGGACCGCTTCGAATATTTAAATTTGCCGTTGTTACGTAAGTTTTGGTCGTTGAACTCGCTGACTTTTTAACATACTCACTGCTTACGTAGCCTGTTTTGCCTTGATAGCTTACTTTCAGCCAGCCGCTTGCTGCTTGTCCAATTACCGTTAGCTGCGTGCCTTGTTTGACCGTTGCAATAATCGCGTTAGACGTCGATGGACCGCTTCGAATATTTAAATTCGCCGTTGCTGTATATGTTTCCGCCGCTGCGCTTGCGACAGTTGGCTCACCCGTAAAATTTAAAGAATGAAGACCTAGAGTTCCTGCCCCTACAAGTGTAAAAGCAAGGCCTGTTACCACTAATTTTTTGTAAAATGTTTGTCTGTTCACTTCTGTCATGTTTTATACCTCATTTGCAAAATATAATAGAAATCCATGCTGCTAGTTTAATAGGTTAAGTGAAAACAGGATCCGATGTTTACGCTCAACCTTAACTAAACAGCATTAAGTAAAATTATTCGACGTCTAGAGGCTTACCCTTACTTCGTTCCAGCTAGCACGTATCTTTAGAATACCGGATAATCGTGTCAAAAGTATATCAAAATATTTCAAACTTGTTTCCAAACTGATACATTTTCAACAAAAATAGAATAATAGAGCAGAAACAGCAAAAAAATCCTTACGTTTACTCCCAACTGCTTAGGGTAAAAAACATTTAAAAACAAAGATTGAGATGGTGATAAAATGAACACGGCAACGGATTTCTCCTCAACTGCGTTTCGAGAACCTCACACATTAAAACAGCATATTTTTGATACGCTTCATTTCTACTACCCCGCTTGTATTGACCAAAAAAACGGCGGGTATATCCATGAATATTACGACGACGGCACCCTCAACAACACGCATTCAAAGCACTTGGTAAGTACGGCGCGCTTTATTTATATCTTCAGTGTAGGGGCTCTTTTAGGCGGACCGGATTGGTGCAAAGAAGCAGCTCAGCACGGCATCCGTTTTCTACAAAACAACCATTATGATAGAGAGCACGGCGGGTATTTTTTTGAAATAACCGATAACGGAGAAGTAAAAGCTGATTCTAAACAAGCATATGGCCACGCTTTTGCTCTTTTAGCTTCTTCCATCGCATATGAAGCCGGCATTCAAGAAGCAAAAGAAACAATTGAACAGGTATATGACGTAATGGAAAAGTATTTTTGGGAAGATGCGCACGGCTTTTACCGAGACGAATGGGATGCATCGTGGTCAGCTTCTTCTTTATATCGCGGCCAAAATGCAAATATGCATATGTGTGAAGCGATGCTTTCTGCCTTTGAAGCAACAAGAGATAAAAAATACTTAGACCGAGCGTACACGCTTGCAAAAGGCGTTACTCAGCAGCTTGCTGAACGATCTGGCGGCATGATTTGGGAGCATTATGATACAGACTGGCAGCCGTATTGGGACTACAATAAAAACGATACAAAAGATGAATTTCGTCCGTACGGCTTTATACCAGGACATCAGTTTGAATGGAGCAAGCTGCTTTTATGGCTTGATCGGCACCGTTCGGAAAACTGGATGACAGAACGCGCAAAGTATTTGTTTGATAAAGGCTGGAACCGAGGCTGGGATGCTAAGTACGGAGGCCTTTACTTTGCGCTGTCTCCTCAAGAAGAAGTCATTGACCCCGATAAAAACTACTGGGTGATGGCCGAAGCCATTTCTGCGGCTTCACTGCTCGGGGTAAAAACCGGAGACAGCGGATATTGGAAAGCATACGACGCCCTGTTCTCCTACTGTCAGAAACACTTTATTGATCACACATATGGAGGCTGGTATCAGCTGTTAAATCAGCAAAACGAACGCTACAGCTCGAAAAAAAGCCCGGCTCCTAAAGCCGATTATCACCCTGTAGCAGCTTGCTATCAAACGCTGATAGCACTGAATTCTCTCTAAGATAACAATCATAAAGAAACCGTTTTCTTCCAAGTGCGTTTATTTTGTTTATTTAAGGGAATTTACTTACTAACAATCATTGTTTCTATATTTCATAAAAAGCACGACTATATATATGTAAGGAGTGAAGATGATGTATTTTTACGCGTTAGCACAAGGAAAAGATTCTGGAGACCCAGTAACACTGCATCATGAGAGGAAATTTTCGAAAAAAGAATTTTTAAAGATGTTTAACGAAGCGTTAGATGAGTTGGATACGCATCCAGCTCCAAGCGATGTTGGTGAATACCTTTGCCGTGCATACGGATTTCAAGAAATTGAAATCGAGACGGGTGTTGTATGCTACTGCGCTCCTTTTAGAAAGCTAGACGACTCGGATATTATAGAAGACCGCACGTACATGGACGCCACGACAGGGACACTAAAATACAACTAAATAGAAAACGAAAGGTTGGATGCGTGTGAAGACCGTCCAGAACATTTATCGAACGAGTGAAGCTGTACCAGAATCGGGCGCTTACATTTGTGAGGAAGGTGAAATTAAACTTTTTCAAAAAGATGATCTTTTTACACCTTGCCCCCACACACGTGAATCAACGACGTGGAAGCCCGTAGATGACGCCTTTTCAACCGGAGAATTGGTTCCGCAAACCGGTCGCTATACCGACGAAAACGGCAATCAAGTAAAGCTAAAAGAAAATGATTTATTTCCAAGATGCCTTCGTTCAGGTGAGCCTACGACGTGGAGGCGAGGATAACAGACAACAAAGCAGCCGCTTATTAAGCGGCTGCTTTTTCTTGAAGCTTATTTAAAAAATGAATTCTTTTTTCTTCCTTTTAACAGATCGCCCGTCCACCCTTTCATTCGTAAATAGAGATAAATGGCAATGGTCGAAAGAACAATTAAAATGAGTGCGTAGACATAGCCAAACTTCCAATCAAGCTCCGGCATCCCTTTAAAGTTCATTCCCCAAAGAGCTCCAAAAGCCGTTAAAGGCGTACTGATTGCTGTCAGCAGCGTTAAAGCTTTCATAATCTCATTTCCTCGATGAGTAGACACAACTTCTTCTAATTTAATTAACGCGTCAAATTCTTTTTGATATTGTTCAATTAGCGTTAAGCCGATTTCGATTTTTTTACACATCCGCTGATATTCGACCGTTTGGTTAATTTTTTTATGAAATGCTTCTTCTATTCCCATTGTGACTTCTCGAACAGAGCTAATTAAATTTGTCCATATAAGCAGGTCATACCGGGCTTTATGAATGTCGTCTAACACGTCGATGTTATTATTATGGCGAACTTCCCACAGAAGCTCTCTGAAATGACTTTCAAACTGATCAAACCCATTTAAGTGTTTTTTCATAATTTCGCCTAAAAGAATAAAAAAACTTTCCGCCGTGTTAGCAGACTGCTTCATGCGTTCAATCATTCGTTCATGATTGGTGTTCTCGAGGATTTTTAAATCGATTCCTGCCGTTATAATAAACTCCTCAGTAATATAAAAATGAAACGAATCATAATTTTTTTGGTCAAACGACTCCTTATGATAAATCAGTGAACCATAAATGAGCTCACTTTCTCCTATTACATCTACTTGAATATGATTAGAATTTTTCTTTTGAAGCTGCTGACAAAACCATTCATCTCTTGGATACTGATAGTCTTTGATTATATCAGCTATTCCGTCTGCTTCTTCTAAATCAAACTGATACCATTTCCACTGATCGCTCGTCACGGTATTCATACTTTCCCTCTTTCCCCTTTTATTAAAATTTTTCCCTATATACAATCATTTAAAACCTCACACGCAAAATAAACATACATTTCATATCCATCTTTATAAAAAAGGTGCTATAATAAATACGTTGCGCACCTGCGCGATGCTTTATCAGTTTGAGAGGAGAATAACAGTGAAGAAAGATATCGCTTTACGTTCTTATCTACTAGAAAGTGCACCAAATATGACAGAAGAATGGTATGAATCCCTAGACAAGGAGTCTTCTGAAGGCGTATATACCTCTAATGACCCTGACGTCATTCAACGCTTAAAAGCGCAAAACTATGAATTTCATTTATATATCAGCAACATCTTTATAGAAGATGAAAAAAGCTTTTTTGAATCTTTTAACACGTGGCTAAATAAAGTTGCCAAAGACCAGCAGCATCTCAGAACCCCCATTCAAAGTATTATTAAGGAATTTATGAACGTCCGCAAACAATACTGTGAGTATATTCGCCGATTTGCAGAACTTCACGATGACATCGCTCAGCAGCACCTCGATGTGTGGAATGAAAAAGTAATAAGGGTATTTGATATTATTATTTTGAAATTCATTACAGAAGCGCAGGAATATGCCTCAAACCGCCTCCGCTCTCAGCAGGAAATGATTCATGAATTAAGCTCACCTGTTATTGTGATTAAAAAAGACGTTGCTCTTTTACCGTTAGTCGGCGATATTGATACGGCAAGAGCCAAAATGATCCTAGAAAGCACGTTAAAACAGTGTGCAGAGAAGCAAATCGCTCATTTGTATATTGATTTGTCAGGAGTTGTGATGATCGATACAATGGTCGCGCACGAGCTGTTTCAGCTGATAAATGCGCTTGATTTTATCGGCGTTAAATCGATTTTATCGGGCATTCGTCCTGAATTAGCTACTACTGCGATGCAGCTTGGTTTAACTTTTGACCATATACGAATTAAATCGAATCTTGCTCAAGCATTAGAAGATGATTCAAAAATTGTAATTGCTTCTAGCACTCATTAATATAGGGATACAAACAAAAAAACAGCCCGAGAAGGCTGTTTTTTATTTTCTATGATGAATGTTTTCAGAACCTGATTCATCTTTCGTTTTCGTTTTATTTTTCTCTTCTTTTTGTTCAAGTCTTATGTCTTCCATTGGCATAGGATCCACCGTTTCTTCTTCTTTGAAACGTTCAAATAACGTTTCGTCTTGATCTGTTACACGCTGTTCCGTTTCATCTCTTTTTTTAGGTGCATTTGATATAGATCTTTTCTTGCGTTCTCCCATCTTTTCTCCTCCTTTACTATAGGTGGTGCAATTATGTGTTCATGAAATCTCCGCCGTTGACATGAAGCGTTTGACCGGTCATATAAGATGAATCATTTGAAGCTAGCAGTACATAGCAGCCTACGTGCTCCACAGGATGCCCAGGTCTGCCCATCGGCGTATCGGTACCGAATTCTCCTACTTTATCACCTGAGAAAGTAGACGGAATAAGTGGTGTCCAGATTGGTCCCGGCGCTACAGCATTAACGCGAATGCCATCTTTGACAAGCGCTTGCGCCATGCTGCGCGTAAAGCCGTTGATTGCACCTTTTGTCGCCGTATAATCGATCAGCTGAGGATTTCCGCGGTAAGGATTAATCGACGTTGTATTAATGATCGCACTGCCTTTCCCTAAGTAATCAAGCGCTTTTTTCGTAAAATAAAAGTATGAATAAAAGTTCGTTTTGAACGTTCGTTCAAGCTGTTCACTTGTAATTTCTTTAATGCTTTCTTTTGGATGCTGCTCTCCTGCATTGTTCACAAGAATATCAAGCTTTCCAAGCTCACTTACTGTTTTTTCTACCGCTTCGTTACAGAACGATTCGTCTCCTACGTCTCCTGCAATCAGCAGACATCTTACACCTTCTTCTTCAATGCGGGCTTTTGTTTCCTCGGCGTCGCTATGTTCGTTTAAGTAAACGATGGCTACGTCCGCTCCTTCTTTCGCATAAGCAATGGATACAGCTCGTCCAATTCCGCTGTCTCCTCCGGTAACTAGCGCTACTTTTCCTTTTAATTTTCCTGTACCAATGTAATTGTCATCCTCATAAATAGGGAGAGGATTCATCTCGCTTTCGATACCCGGCTGGCGGTCTTGCGTTTGCTGAGGCTGACCTTGTGTTTGTTGATCTTGTAAATTCATTTTAATCTCCTCCTATTTTTGATGGAACTTTTTAGTATAGTCTACGTTTAGCCTTCTGTTTTGAAGTTCAAACATCTTTTTTTAAAAATTTATGATATTTCTATTCTCTTTTACTATCTTAGAAAATTCATAGAAAACAAGTTTAAAGTTGGAAACAAAGGCTACAGAATGAGTAGAAGATGTATTTCAGAAATATCTTTTATGAGGAGGTTTGGTTGGTGTATGAAACACATTCAAGTAGCAGAAAACCAAGAGGAAGCAACCTACGTCATCCATTCTTTTTTAAAGAAAGGATTTACAAGCAAAGATATTTATCTGCTGGCCTACGATAAAGAATGGGCTCACGAATTAACGGAGGCCACAGATACAAAAAAGTACAGAATGGCAGAACAAGGTATTTTTGAAACAGCGGTGAACATGCTTCTTTCAAGAGAAGATGAGCTGCTTTCAAAAATGGCTTCTCTCGGCTTATCTAATCAAGAAGCAAACCGGTATAAAGAGGAGATGAAACAAGGACATATCGTGGTTATTGGCGCCCGGAGCCAGTCGATTCCCTACTAAAGTATAAAAGAGCTGAAACGTTTTCTAATAGGTTATAAGGGTATTTAGTAAAATAAACCATTTTTTATCAAGAAAGGAAGTTATAACGATGTTAAATTATTTAGGAATACACATAGGCTCTCTTTACTTTCCTACCAGTATTTTGCTTATCACGTTTCTTGTATTAATCGGCTTTTTTATTTATTTCCTCTCTAGAAGAAGAAAAAACCGCCAGGAATCACGTGAGCAATCACGCGGAAAATAAAAGAGAATGTCAAGGTAAAAGCCCTTCGTGCAGAAGGGCTCTTTATGCTATAAAGCAGGCAGATACTTCTCATAGCGCGGGTTTACATAAAAAGGCGGACGAGGTCCTAAAAGCGGCATCATAAGAGGCTGAGGGTCCGAGTTATAGATTACTTCCACCGTCTGATTTGACCTGTCCATTAGTAATAGCTTCACTTCTTCACTGTAGTAATATCTCATGAACTCACCTTCTTTCTCGCATTCTACACTCTTTATACGTATGCATGAGAGATTGATCTATGTCATAGAGTGAAAGAGTGATGCTTTTTGAGGAGGTTTTTGTATGTGTCCAAACAATGAATTTTATCAGGACAAGCAAGGGTATCCGATGCAGCCGAATTACGGAAAAATTACGCGCTATGAAGATGTTCCGATTACGGTTCCTGAACAGCGGCAGCTTCGCCAGCCCGGGTTAGAAAGTTTGATGGTTCCGCGTCCCATTATCGAAAATCCGCATTACAAAGGAAGCGGCAAGCTAAAAGGAAAAATTGCTCTCATTACAGGCGGTGACAGCGGAATCGGAGCAGCCGCTGCCATTGCCTTCGCTAAAGAAGGAGCAAACGTTGCGATTGCTTATTTAGATGAACATGAAGACGCGAATCGTACGAAAACACGGATTGAAGACCTCAGTCAAAAATGTGTGCTGCTTCCCGGCGACGTGCGGGACAAACAGCACTGTAAAGACATCGTCGAAAAAACGGTAGAAACGTTCGGTCAGCTTGATATTTTGTGCAATAACGTAGGCGTTCAGTTTCAGCAGATGAGTCTTTTAGACATCACCGATGAGCAGTTTGATCATACGTTTAAAGTGAATATTTACTCGCACTTTTACACAACGCGTGCCGCTCTGCCGCATTTAAAAGCCGGCAGCTCAATTATTAATACCGCTTCAATTGTGACGTATAAAGGCTATGAGCAGTTAATTGACTACACGGCAACCAAAGGAGCCATTGTTGGTTTCACTCGAGCGCTTTCCAATAGTGTGATTAAAGACGGCATTCGCGTAAACGCAGTAGCTCCGGGCCGCATTTGGACACCGCTCATTCCAGCAAGCTTTTCAGCTGATCAAGTAACGCAAGTAGACAATCCGATGGAACGCCAAGGACAGCCGTTTGAACTTGCTCCGACCTACGTGTATCTCGCAAGCGATGACTCACGGTTTGTCACGGGGCAAACGCTTCATGTAAACGGCGGAGAATGGGTTTCTTCTTAAAAATCTCAATATAAAAAGCGTGAAGCCAAGCTCCACGCTTTTTCATTATTTACGGGATTCTTTTTGCAAAGGCGATTTTTCAATGGAACGCGTAAACCGGTAAACATCAAGTTCTTGCCCTACTTCTGAAGGCAAATACCCAAACGTTGTGAAGCTGTCCACGGATTCCGGCTCAAGCGATAGAGACAATAAATTGTTTTGCGGCTGAGATGTTAAAAAGACGTAGCTTCCTTTTGGAAACGTTACTGTTTTGGGCTTGACGATTGTTTGTACGTCTACATTTGGTTTGTTTTCGTAGGCTTCATTTTCAATGCGGCTGCTGACATTATACGCTTCTACTGAAAGAGCCGTGTCTTTCGTTAACTTGAAGCCTTTTACTCCTTGTCCCTGCAGTTTTTCTGCTAACTCTTCATGTCCTGGTTTTAAAAGATAAGCAGTCGGACGTTCCCGGACAAGCGTCGGGGTTGCCTTCTTTGCACTGTAGTACGTCACAGGAATCTCTTTAACAGATGCGCTTTCCACATCGACCATTTCTAATGTGGAATTTGGTACTTTTTTATTTTCGCTGTTCACCACAATTGGGTCATGGTCATTTGCATTTTCCCCCTTTTTGACAAGCTCCGCTTTTTCTTTTGCAATCAGCGCTTTAATTTGTTTGGCATGATCAGCTGTTTGTGTAATCAGCTTTTCTTGCGTAGCAATTTGTGCACTCACTCGCCGCGGGAAATCTTCTCGGCCAATGCCGATTCCTCTGCTTTCGACTAAAAATGAAAACGATGGATACAAGCCTAGTGAGTTTCGGCCGATTCGCGGTTCAACTGAGCCTTCTTCTACTTCAAGCTGCCCTTGTTTATTCACTTGAGACGTATAGTATACTTCTCCTGAATACCCTTGCTTTTCAATGGCCGTAAGCGTGCTGTTCACAAACAGCTCATCAGACACGTCGCGAATGTTCTGCGGAATATTTAAGTTTCGACCGGACTGCAGTAAAATGTCGTGATACTTCCACACGCCTTCTTTACCGATATTTTTAAATCCGCTGCTGTAAGGCGTATATTCATGAGCATCAATGACGACTTCCGGTGAAAAACGGTTAAATTCAGCTCGTACGCTCTGCACTTCCGGGCTTTCAAGCTTTATGTAGTCGCGGTTTCCATCTAAATTATTCGCTAGCTGACGCTTGAATGCATAAGATCCGTCTGGATTAATGCGCGGTACAATGACAATGTTCACTTTATTTAGCACATCTTTTCCAAAGTCTTCTGTCAAACGCGTTGCAACAGCTAGTACAGATTCACCGCTTGCCGGTTCATTACCATGAATTTGACTTTGAAGCCAAATCGTTGGCTTTTTGGATGTTTTTCCATCCGCAAATTTCTTTTCCTTTGAAAAATACAGAGCCGGAATGTCACGCCCTTGCTGTGACTTTCCGATAATCTTCAGCTTTACATACGGACTTTTATGAGCAAGATTTTGGACATAGCTCATCATCTCTTCTTGCGTCGTAAATGCGTCTTGTCCTTTTGTAAATGCCGGCGTTGCTTCATTCACCTTTATTTCCGGATAAAGCGCCTTAATTTTTTCCGGCTGACTATAGTCTTTTCCGTAATAAGGCATGTCAGCTTGTACCGCAAGCGGCGACAGCAATAATCCAATCGACAAAATCGCCGGCACGGCCGTTCGTTTTACAGTTTTTTTCATTCATTTACTCCTCCCCATCCTCTTGATTAGACATTTTAAATTTTTAAAATATTTAAAATGTTACATAAATAATTATACCGTTTAAGGAAATAACTTCAAGATAAGGGAGCTGAACCTTTTTGACTATTTTTTATGTATCAAATGAATGCATTATATAAAAAAGAATTGAGACATAACAAAATCAATTCAACCTGAAGACAAATAATCAGGATTAACAATTCTGACTTCTTGTTCGACCGCTGTTGATTTCCGTGCAAGGCTTCGCTTTCCGCGGGTGGCCGCTGAGCCTCCTAGTCGCTTGCGCTCCAATCAACTACTAGAAGGAACGAAACACACGAAACTATATTCACCATAAAAAAAACAAACCACTCATCAAACATGTTAATCAATGGTTCATTTTTTATTTCAGCTAACATACGTTTATCCTAGCCTCTTTTTTATGTATGAACTGCTATAAACTTTAGGCCTTCATTGAGCCCGCACTGTCCGTAATTTAACTGCGCATACTCCATGCAGCTGTTGGTCATTTCTTTACAGATTCTAGCGTTTCTAAATCATACCGGCCAATTTCTTTGTTATTTCTTGTAATGACGAGCTTTCCATGCCTCGCAACCTGTTGGAGTTTTTTTAATTTCTGATCGGACGGAGCCAGAGGCATTTCTTTGTTTTTAACAGTCGCGCCCAGATCGTATTTGCCTTTTTTCATATAGTTAAAGTCTTCAATTCCCATACCTGTACCGAACTGACCATGCCCCTCATCAAATACATTAACGTCTACTGTATTGATAGATGCTTTCTTTAAATCTTCATTCGGTATAATTTCAGCTTCTATTTCGTCTTTATCATTTTGATAGAATTTACGCTGACCTTGCTGCTTCATTTTAAACTCGTAATACAGCGCTTTTGGTTTTACGTCGACCATTTTTCCTTTATCATCTTCTATATCGATTTTTCCAATTAGATTCGAATCATCCGTTATCTTAACTTTCACTTTTTGAATGCTATAGCCGTCCTCTTCTTTGCTAGCAGAGTTTGAGCACGCTACCAATGACATTGCAAAAAAAGCACTCAATGTGCCCACCATAAGTTTCTTCACTTTATCACTCCTTAAGGATTAATATACCATAAAAGGAATTTAAATGGATGTTTATCAGTCGATTTTGTAAATAAGTAAAGGGACAGTAACCTATTGACTTAAGCTTTCTCATCAGCTCTATAAAAACATAAAAAAACTCTCTCCATCAGGAAAGAGTTACTCGATTACAAAGTCCGCTTCTGCTTTTACCACTCCGTTTACAATAACAGAAAGCGTATGCGTACCGCTGTAATGTTTTCGTGTACTTAAATCTTTAAATGCATGCTTTTTTGTGACTGTCAGCGTTTGGCCTGCTTTTGCTTGAACGTTTTTTAACATAAACACTTTTTGAGTGCGGTTTCCTTTTGCTTTTACATAGTGAATTCCGTACTCTATACGAAGCGGCATGTTTTTTTTTACCGATAGTTCAAATGAAAAGTCAATGCTATCACCGATTGTAATGGTATGTGGATGTAAGCTAAGACCAGTGACAATTACACCTGGGTCATCTCCATAGCCAAAAAGAGAAAGGGCTTCAGGATCTCCTTTTTTCAACAGTGAACGGCACGCATGTTTGACGATCCAGTCGGTTTTAGCGTCTTTTCCGTACCAGCTTTTCATCACATCGAGCATCCAATCTTTCTCTATGTAAGAAATATCATTTAAATGATTGGCTACGCTTTTGCGGACATAGAGCGATTCATCGCATTTTAACTGTTCTAAAATCGGCAGCGTCTGCTTCGGCTCCTGCTTTAACGCAGGTACTGATTGTCCCCATGGAAGTCTAGGACGACTCCCTTCGCTTGCTAATCTGCGAATATGATGGTTTTCATCTCCTGCCCACTCAATCATTTGTTCAAGCATTCGTTTTTGATCTTGAATTAAAAACGGACGCACCGCAAATTCTGATGTGGAAAACCGCGTAAAAAATGCGAGTGCTTTTATGGAAGCTTCCCAAGCGTTTAATCCGTAAAGTTCAACGTAATTTGGAAAAATCGTGCCTTGAAGCCCTCCTACCGTTGGAGCCGCTTTATATAAAATATGAAGTGCTTCTTCATAATCCGCCGGCAGCACTTCATGCATGGAAAGTGTAATTCTTCTCATGCGCTCTTTCAGCGCTAAGTCTTCCCAGTCCTGTTGAAAAACCAGCTCATGAAATGTTTTTTTATCAAAGGAGCTCATTTCACGTGAAAAGGCGTCGCTCAAGTGCGTAATCAACTCTTCATTAAATACGCTTTTACGTAACTCTTCAGCCATATTTATCCCTCTTTTCCAGGTAGTATTTTATTTTCCTCCGAATAAAGCGCCCGCTCGTACATGCCTTTTTTAAAAATTTGCATAAACAGCTGCTTATTTTTAACTTCTTTAAATCCGTACTGACTGTACAAACCGTGAGCATCTTTTGTTGCCAATAAAATTTTTCGTACGTGTTGAATCGGCTGATAGCGAATCATTTCCTGTACCAATGCTTTTCCAAGGCCGTTGCCTCGCGCGTGCGGAAGAATAAACACATCCGCCAAATAAGCAAACGTCGCAAAATCGGAAATAATCCGTCCAAACCCTACTTGTTTATCACACTCATCATACACGCCAAAACAAACGGAGTGTTCAATAGACGTTTGAACAAGGTGAAGCGGAATTCCTTTTGCCCAGTACGATTCATGATGAAGGTACGAGTAGATGACATCTATATCAAGCTTTTCTTTGTTCGTATGTATGGTAAACTGATGATTTTCTTTCATGCTGTATCCTCCTTGCTTCTCTATCATAGCACAAATGTTCGCCATAGAAAAAAGCCTTTTTGCGGTAAAAGGCTTTTTTGGTTAGTATGATATTTTTTTAGAAACAGAAGCATTTTTTCTATAGCGTCTTCCGACTATGTAAATAAGCGGACTGCCAATAATCGTAGGCAAAAACCAATAAAAAAGAGAAGGAAGCATATTTAACAGCGGAATACTGTCTCCAATATTCACAAGCAGCGCGGTAACCGCTCCGATATAAGATCCCAGCATACCGCGAATATGATGCTGAAGCCAGCTTTTCCATTTTTGCTTACGTGCTAAGTATCCGTAAATCGCTAATCCATATGAAAACACCGCGATATAAAATAAATAAGCAATTTCACTCCATTTCCAAATCGCTAACATGATAGCTGTGGCAGCTAGTGCTGCGTAAGCACCGTGATACACTTCTCCCCACCTTGTATGCCGTCCTTTTTTCTTAGCCGCTAGCATGGATACCATTCCTGAAAGCAAACAAATTATGCCCAGTCCAATATGGATACTTAATATAACTCCAAATAAATCCAACGCTCTCTCTCCTTTTACGCACTTTTCTCTTATATCTTCGGCTAACGCACTTATTTTTTTAACAAAATATCCCTATTTATTTTCCAACTCTTTACTTACATGATGCATATGCTCCACGTTAAAAAGCGCATACTTGATTTTCTTTATGTATTATATTTTGCGAACGGAGCCGCGCGAGTGCTGCGTGACCTCGGAGCAATGCTTCTCACTCTCGTCTAGCCCCATACGCCACTTTTTATGCTGGCTTTAATCACTGGCGGCTTCTTTAAAATTGGTCTGTTTTTCTACGCCACTGTGTTGGGCCTTTCTCACGTGTTTAAAATTTAAAACCCGTCACCGCTTGTATTTCCAATCGGCTTGGTCATTTTATTTTATTCATTGTCTCTTGCTCAAAACTATTTCGAACATATATATGAAGGGCTGAACATCATTCCGTTCACCTTACATCTTCCGTTTCAAATTGTCATTCCTGCTTTTTTACTTGTGATCGCATTTTTAAGAAATAGAAAAAAATACAGTCCGTCCCTGTGAAAAATACCGCAGAAAATTCGTATTATGTCCATTTCTCTATTGGATTTAACCTCCTAAAATTATACAATATAGTCAAGAAGCCAAAAGGAGAACCAATATGATTGGATTAATTCTTTCTATTTTAATATTTAATATTCTTGCTTTTAAAACAAACAAGCGCTTCACAGCAAATCAAATTGTACACATTTGGATGTTCACCATTGCTGCCCAGCATATCTTTGACGTCTTCATTAATTTCAAATTTCAAGGCTACTGGTATTTTACACCAGAGACAGACTGGCAAGGTATTTTCGCCTATACTGTTCTCATTCCGCCTGTAAACATGCTTTTTCTTACCTACTATCCTTTTGCCGGAAAGCTCACAAAAAAGGCCGCCTATATTTTACTTTGGTCGGTTGCTGTTTTACTTTATGAAGTAGTGGCCCTTCTCCCTGCTCCTTGGGGTTATTTTCACTACGGATGGTGGACGTGGTGGTATTCGCTTCTTCTAAATCCGCTGTTGTTTTTGATGGTGGTGCAGTATTACCGGTGGGTGTGTAAAATTGAAAAAAGAGCGATCACTTAAAAATAGAATAGCCTTTGGACCAGCAGGCACTCATTTTCAGCACGTGCAATAAAATGAGTGTCTGCTTCTCCGCTGGCTATTCTTTTTTTATTAAAAAACGTCTTTGGACAAGGTAACTTGCTTTTCTTTTTCTTTTCCAACTAACGACACAAGGAATCCTGCTATTCCGGCTATACATAGAACCACCAATAGACCAGTAGTACCTACTAACAAGCTCACCGCAGCTGACGCTAACATTCCTCCAATATACCGAAAAGTGGAATAAATGCCCGATGCAGTGCCTGATTGCTCTTTTTTGACAGATTGAATATTCATAGCCTGCATAGATGAAACACCGATTCCCGCTCCCACTCCTCCTACTAATAAAGATACAATGGTATAAGAAATGGAAGCATTCGCTAAGTGGAAATAAAGCATCGCCGCAAGCAGTGAAATAAGAAACGATAATCGTATCGGATGTTCTTTCCCTACCTTTTCTGCTAACAGTCCTCCCACCCAAGAAGAAATAGACATGGCTAATGAAAAAAAGAAAAGAAGCAAACCAATTAAACGAATATCATACTGCTTCTCTAGCAAAAGCGGAACAAACAAAATGGTACTATACATCATAAAATTACTGCATAGAATGGAAAGATTTGAAGAAAAAAAAGGACGAACCTTAAAAAGCTTAAAATCAATCAGCGGCTCTTTGACTTTGCGTTCTTGCATAATGAAAAGAACGATAGACGCTATGCATATAAAAATAGTCCAAGCATTAAACAAATCACGGTGCGTCAGCATTAGCGTAAAGCTCGTCATGCTTACTCCAAGTAAAAAAGCGCCCCCTATATCCAGCATTTTTGCTTTTTGTTTTACGGTAGACGGCACGTATATAAATGAACAAATTAACGATAGAACAGCAAAAGGAACGTTAAACCAAAAAATCGACGTCCACCCAAGATACTTAATTAAAAACGCACCTAATACAGGCCCGACAGCTGCCCCTAGCCCCATTGATAATCCAAATAACCCAAGCGTTCTTCCAAGCTTTTCTTTTGGCAAACTGTGTCTCATAATGGCTGTTGCGTTAGGCGTAGCTAATGCACCCCCCAATGCTTGCAGCGTTCGAAAGACCGTGAGCGAAAGTAAGTTATATGAAAACACACAGGCGGCAGATCCCACTAGAAAAATACTCATTCCAGCTACAAACATCGTTTTATTCCCATATAAATCCCCAAGTTTCCCCGCAATGGGCTGAGCAACTGCCATCACAATTAAATAGATCGTTACCACTACTGATACATGTACGATGGAAAGATGAAGCGCTTTGGCAATAGACGGTAATCCTACCGCAATCATAGTAGAATTAACGGGAATTAAAAAAGTTCCCGTTAAAATAGAAAAGATAATCAAAGACGGCTTACTGCTGTTCAATCTTCACCACTCCGTTAGTTCCGTCTACGGTAATAACATCTCCGTCTTTTAGTAGATCCACGGCTACTTTTGTGCCAAGAACCGCTGGAAGTTTATATTCACGAGCCACTGTTCCTGCATGAGACAAAATTCCTCCTGCATTGGTTACAATTGCGCCAGCAAGCGAAAATAACGTGGTCCAAGCGGGTGCTGTTGTTTCACACACAAGAATATCTCCTTGTTCAAGCTTAGAAAATTGACTTGGCTCTGAAATAATTTTCACTACTCCCGTATAAACACCTCTTGAAGCGGCACTTCCTTTAAAGATTTTTTGAGTTTCATCTACTTCTGGAGGCCCCATTTTTCCGAATACCCGCTCCAACAAAGGATCTTCTCCTGTTTCAGGAGGCGTTCCATAAGCAGGCGGCGTTTTTTTATGACGATTTTCTTCAAACTCCTGCTTTCTATTGTCAATAAGTTCATGAGATGCGACAGGTTTTTTTAATACTTCCAGCAATTCATCGTAATAAAAATGAAAAATATCTTGAGGCTGATGAATCACTTGGTGGTCAGCTAAAAGAGTTCCTACATTCAGCAAAAACAGTCTTGCTGTAGCAGGCAGCATCGCATCGATATAAAAATGATGATCTTCATCCAACCCCCATGCGTCCAAAGCCCATCCATAAAACAGCTTAAACTGCTCTTTTTCTTCGCACTCCGGCATTTTTGCGAGTACATCACGATAGCTTTCTTCTCTCTTTTTTACGACGTCTTCATAATTTTTCTTGAAATCGTAATCTTTACGCACATAGCCAGCAATAATCGATAGCGCATGTAAAGGATTCTCTACCCACGTCTCATCAATAAACTCGTGCGAATTTGCAGAACGATAGCCATACTCATTCAAAAAGCTTTGCAGATTCTTTAAAAATTCTCTGCCTTCAGCTATACCTAATAGATTTGCTTCTATTTCTTCTGACTTTTGTTCCGTAAAAGCTTGTTTTAAAGCGCCAGAACGCTTTACCGTGTCAGTTAGTTCCCACAGTGCTTGATCCGTTTCAAGTGACTTGTTCATCACGCCTTCCAGCAGATCATATACGTAAGTGGTATTCGCGTCTCCGGTCAAGTTTCCGTATAGCTCTTCTAAAATCATTCCTAAATCACTTCTCGGCATGACAATTTCAAAGTGAAGCTGCCAAGCTTTTTTATAAAAAGCATGCAGTTCTTTTACTTTTTCTTCTGCTTCTTTTAAAGATAAAGGACGTTCTGCATTTCTTTTGACTTCCGTATAAAAAGGTAAAAACACCTCATCAACGTACTCGTATAATCTAGGTTTAAGTCGAGGTAACAGCAGCTTAACTGCTTCCTGGTGCTCCTTTAAGCGATCATTTACGTCACCGGGAAACGGGATATTTTGCTGATACATTTTTCCATCAGCTAATTTCACTACAAATTGATAGATAGGCAGTTTTAACGTTTCAAAACCCTGCTTTGTCCCGTAAGTCATTGCCGGAAGCTGAAAGGAAGCGTATAAAGGACTTAGCGCATGTGCGATATGTAGGTTGTCTTGCACCCAAAATCCCGTTTGTTTTTCTTCCTCACTTAAAAATAAGTCGTTTTGAAATGCAGATAATACGTTCATTTGATTTCCCCTTTCCTTTTCGTTATGTAGTAACAGGTCTCACTTGAAGCAAATAAATATGTTCATTTTTTATGGCAAATTCAATGTCTACAGCATACTGACAATACTGCTCTACTTGATTCGTCAAATGAAGCAATTGTAATGCTGTTTCATCTGATATAGAAAATTCGTTTTTTTCTTTATCCGTTGTCACAGCTTTTGTTATTCCTGCAAAACCTGACACTAGCTTATACTCTTTTAATCCTAGTTCTTTCATTATATTTTTTGTCTGTTTATGAATAATAAATAAATCCGGCGTAACACCACCTGATACGATTCCCTCTCCTAAGCCGTACGCCACGTTAATCACCACTTCATCTTCACTTTCTGTAATAGGGTTTACGCTAAAAATCACACCGGATACATCAGCTTCAACCATTCCTTGTACAAGGACACCCATCTGGGGATTAGAAAGCGAAATTTCTTTATCTTCGGCGTACGCTTGAACCACGGATGAAAAATAAGAAGCCCAGCATCTTTTTATACTTATCAAAAGTTCTTCGCTGTTTCTTACGTTTAATATCGTTTCATACTGTCCGGCAAAAGACGCATTCTCCAAATCTTCAAGTGCGGAAGAAGACCTTACGGCTACGGCTTTTACACCAGCATCCTGAATATTGGCATACGAAGAAACAATTTCTTTTTGCAAAGCTGAAGGAAACGTGCCGCTTTGAATCTTCTTTTCTATGACGCTGCCATCTTCTGCTTTTATTTCTATATGGTTAAACGTTAAAAAGGAATGTAATGCGTGAGATGTTAAAACAAATCCTGTAGGAATATGAGAAACGTGCTGAATCATTTTTGAGAGATTGTAAGCTTTTGAACCTACTGCTCGAAGTTCTGCATAACATGCTTTTTCTAAAGAGACGATGTGCAATCACTTAACCTCCTTTCATTTATGTCAAAAGACAATCAAATAAAATAGGAAAATGCATTTAAAACCATAATGTAATTTTATGGAATTAAGTCCAGTTTACCAAAAATTAACATAAATTTAAATATCTTTACAAAAAAATCACAAACCATATTCACTAGAATATGATTTGTGATTTTTTTTATAACTAACACATTTGAAATTCATATCGTTTTGACAAATTAAACTATATCTCTATCCTTCTTCTCTCTCACAAACTCCACCACAGGCCCCACAATAATGCAAATCCCTGCGATAATCAGCCAGCCAAACGCAAGATACGTCCAGCCTTTAAAAAAGGAAAGCGTGTATTGATAGCCCGTTAAAAACATCACGCCTGGAAACAAGAGGACAAATAAGAATGTAAGTCCCAGCGCCCAGCGCGTACATAGCTTTGCGTCTTTATTTAACTGTTGTTGTGGATCCATATGCCACTTCCTCCCTTAATGGTTCATCTCCGTGTTCATCAAAGCTTTTAAATTTATCTTTTAGTTCATCAAAGTCAAATTCTTTTTTAGCAAGTAAGCCGTGTCCAATTGATATGACCCCGCTGATGATAAAAACGGTAGAATTTCCAATAAGCATTGGATACAGTCCGCCAAGGGCTTCTACGTTAATGTGACCGTTAATCAAGTAAGCAGATGTGTTCCATGCGACAACGCCTCCGATCATTCCTAACAGCGCACCATAGAATGCACCTGTGTTCGTCGCTTTTTTCCACATCAGTCCAAGCGTAACGGGAATAACGGCTCCGCTGACGAAAATACCCATGGCCATGTAAACAAACCCAAGGCTAATTCCTAAATAAAACAGTAAAATGGAAAACACGCCCATCGCCAGCCCAAAGCCAAGCGTCACTTTTCGCGACGTGCTTAAGATTTTTTTACTGCTTGCTTTCGGGTTGATAGAACGCAGGTAAATGTCCGTTACGATAATATTGGTAATCGCCGTTAATTCAGCTGCTCCTGTCGACATTACTGCCATAAACAGCATCGTTAAAAACAAAATAGAACCTAGATTTCCAAGCACGTGTGACGCCATAACCGGTGCAATGGAATCTGGTGAATCAACGGCAATTCCAAGACCAGCCGCGCTTACGCCGAGGAAAGTGGCAACCGCAAATGGAATCGAAAACCAAGCAATTCCGCCGTAAATATACGCTTTTGAAGCAGCGCTGTTTTTACTTGCAATGGCACGCTGCCAGTAAGCTTGATCCACAAAGACCGTACCAAAGTTCCCGATAATATTAATCATTCCAAACAAAAGCCCCGGCACCGATGCCATCGTAAGCATATGCTGTGACTGAGGCAGATTTTTCAATCCTTCGTACACGCTTGTTACGCCGAACTTATAATAGACGGCAGCAGCAAAAATAAATAAAATAACGAAAATAAAAACGGTGTTAAAATAATCAGCAACAAATGAGGCTTTTAAACCGCCAATCATGGTGTAGATTGTAAACGTAAGAGGAATTAAAAAAGCGGCAACAAAAATATTCATCCCGGTAAGAGAGTTTAAAGCAATGGCTCCTCCTAAAATAACCATGGCGGTCACAATAATATTTGTCATAAGCGCAAAACCAAGCATTAAACGATGATTTTTTACGTCGAAGCGCTGTGCAATAAATTCTAAAAACGTATGAGCGTTCGGTGCTTTTTTCTTCAGGTTAATCGCGACAATGGCAAACAGCAAAATTTGAATGCTTGCTCCCGCTGCGTACCAATACGGTCCGCTAATTCCGTACTGATAACCTGTGGAAGAAGACATCATTAACGTAGCGGCCCATGTCCATGCAGCAATAATGGATGCACTCGCCAGCCCAACGCCTACATTTCTTCCGGCTGTACTAAACTGCTCAGCCGTCATTTCCTTTCCTTGACGGCGCTGCATTATGATTGTGACGACTGTAAAGCCTCCTCCAAAAATCAGTAAAATCAAATAACCCACGCTTGATGAAAGCATCTTATCCCTCCTCTTCCTCTTAATGTTATATTTACTTACATTAAAATGTAAATAAAAGTAACATTTGTTAATAAAATACCACGCCATAAATTTATTAACAATACTGTATTTTCTGATTATTAAAGAGTATAATTAATTGTTTTCTCTATTCACACACAAAAAAGCCGGCACATTCGCACCGGCTTAAGCGTAAATTTTCGTTTTTAACATGTTTTATTTCTTTACATAACGAAATAATAAAAAACGATAGCCACAAGGGCTATCGTTTTTTATTATTGAGACACCATTACTTTTTGGCGAACGTGCTCTAAGTGATCACGAACCGCTTCTGCTGCTTCTTCTGGCTCACCATTTTTAATCGCTTCAAAAATACGCTCATGGTCGGCATCCGTTTGCTTGCGATTTTCTTTTTGGCTTTTATTTAACGAATAAGCCAGCGCTTTTCGATACAAATGGCCTAAATCTTCTACAGCATGAAGAAGGAATGAATTGTGAGCTGCTTTCACGATATCATGGTGAAAGCGATAGTCCGCTTCATGTCCAATTTCTTCACTGTTGTGAACCGTCTTTTTAAATGCTTCTAACGATTCTTTAATTTCAATCAGTTCTTCATCTGTACGGCGCAGCGCGGCTAAGCTTGCTGCCTGCGACTCAATGATAATACGCATTTCAATTAATTCAAGAACCTGATCTGCTTCAACCATTTCAAACGTCATTGGATCAAGCATGCCCACTAAGTTTACACGCTTTACGTAGCTTCCTCCGCCTTGTCTTGATTCAATCAATCCACTGGCAGAAAGAACGCTTAGCGCTTCACGAATTGGTGCGCGGCTCACTCCAAACATTTTGGATAACTCATGTTCTGACGGTAATCGAGACTCTGGTGGGAACGTTTTCTCTTTAATCATCTTTTTTAATTGATCAAGCACTTGACTAGACACTTTTTTACGCTCAATAGGTACAAACATACTTCTATTCCTCCTCCAAGTAATTATCTCTCTCTCTTTTTATAGTGTTCATCGGCTCCAGTATAACTGTGTGTATTCCGATTTATGTAAACGCTTCAATCTTTGTATTACAAGTATACATTATTTCAATTCAAATGTGTTGATAAAATTTTACTATTATTGTTATTATACCATGAAAACAAGTTATAAATGAATAGCGATTCATGGTTTTTTGACATAATACCACTATCTTACATATAATCCGTATACAATCATAATCGCCGCGTCCGCTAACGCATGACTAATAATTGCCGCTTCGGCACCATATCGCTCCCTTATATACGCCCACGTTATACCTGATAAAAAAACGCCTGCAGCCGAGATCCAATTAAAAGGAAACGCAAAAACGGGCAGAATAATAAACAGGTGATAAAGCGTATAAAAGCTTGATGTAACAATGGTTGAAGCGGGTAAGAGCAGATGCTTCTTCACTTTATTCTGTATATATACGCGCCAATACATTTCTTCCAAATAAGGATTAATAAAAATCAAAATGAAGGCTAAAATGATCACTTTCCATCCGCTAAATCCCCATATTTGCAAAACCGCTTGCATATCTTCTACATGAAAGATTTTACCAGAAAAAAGCAGGCTGCTTCCAATTATCACAGCGGCACATAGAACTCCACTCAGAGTTCCCACATACAGAGATTTTTTTGTAAGCGCTACCTTCAAGTTAATTTTATTATTTGCATATAAAATCATAAACATCCAGCCGTAAAAGCACACAAATGTTACCAACACATTTTGGATAAGCCACAAACCGAAAAAAACAAAGATTGTAGGCATAAACAGCAAAAACAAAAATTTTATCACGTTTATGGCGCACCTTCTTTAAGAGCCGCTTTTCTTTTACCTAGTAAACCTTTCGTATTCAAAAGGTTTACTATCTTTTATCTTATAAAAGTCCAGGGGTATTTTCAATTATTTTTTAATTCCTGCTCCAGCTCACGAAGACTTTCAGCAAGCTTTTTCTTCTCTTCTTCAAAGTGAGCATCATTTCTAAAAGCAGGAGCTGAAGGCTCTGTCTCTTCATTTTCTTTTAGCCAATCCGGCGTCAATTCCTTGCGAACAACGCGCTTTTTAGTAGCGTAGGAAAGCGGCTTTTCAGTCTGCTGACTCGCTAGCGTGCGCTGTGATGTTACATAATGCTTATGAAAAAGATGCTGTTTAATGTAGGCAAATGCTCGAATGGTATCGCCGCTGTATTTAGGCACGTAGTGATCAAATGCTTCATGCAGTCCAGCTAGCGCCTCTTCTATAGGTATTTCGCTTTTGGCGACTTCATACATATGCTTCAAATCACTAGCTGAAGGATACACCCCCAGGTTTCTTCTAGCAATAAAAGCGGCTTCTAACGTTTGTACATAAGCGTGATGCGCGTCTTCTTCTCTTTTTATTTGATTTGTATTTTCTGCTGTAGTCTCTGTTAATGAAGCCTTCACTGTGACCGGCTCCGCTGCTTCAATTTGACTCTCCCCTTCTGTCAAATTGACATCTTCGAGCTCTTCAAACTCATCGCTTGGCATAAGCTCTTCTAGTTTCTTATAATCAATCCGGTACCAAACGGTGTTGTTAAATTTAGAGCGGTTGTACTTTCCTTTTATAATTAACCCTTCTTTTTCAAGCTTTGAAATGATGCGTTGAATCGTTGAAAGCGACCAAAACGGAAACTGCTGCAGCCACTGCTGATTGGTGTTGTATACCCATGTGTATCCGTCCTGCACGTTTACGCTTTTTTCAAGCCAGTAGTGAAGCTGCTGAAGAAACAGGGCTCCGTTCACTCCTACTTTGACTGCCAGCGCCGGCAGTACAATTAACGGCTGATCTTTTAATAATAATTTACTCATTATATCATCTCCTTTGTTATGTAAAATAGCTACTATATATATACAAAGAAAACGAAAAAACGGGGATGTCCGTTTTGAAATTATGTTAAAATATAGAAAAAAATGAGGTGGTCATATGATACGTCAAGGCAGAATTGGGGATGAAGCAGGCATCGCAAATGTACACGTAGAAAGCTGGAAATCAACTTATAAAGGACTTGTTCCGGATTCTTTCTTAAATTCGTTGAACGCTGAAAAACGAAAGCCCGTCTGGAAAAAGCAGCTGGAATCAAATTCTATTTTTGTTGCAGAAGAAAACGGTCAAATCGTAGGCTTTGCTTCTTATGGCAAAGAAAGAACCAGCAAGCATCCTTTCTATAAAGGAGAACTGTATGCCATGTATTTACTCGCAGAGCATCAGCGAAAAGGAATTGGAAAAGCGCTTTTGCATAAAATAGCGCAAGAGCTGGTAGACCAAGATATACATACAATGCTCACATGGGCTTTCGAAGAGAACGGCGCCTGTCAATTTTACGAAGCGCTTGGCGGAAAAAGAATCGATCGTGCTGAAGTGATTATTGATGGCAAACATCTATCTGAAGTGGCTTTTGGATGGGACACACTTAAAAATTTGTAGGACAACTCTCTGGACAGATTTTTTTCTTCACGGTAAACTGTTTAGTTGGTATAAAAAGAAAGGATGACTTACCGTGACGAATTTTACTTATCGAAACATTATTTTGCTCGTTCTTTGCGTAACAGCAGGTATTGTGGATGTGATTGGCTACTTAAGTCTTGGGCATATCTTTACCGCAAATATGACGGGAAACATCGTGCTGCTTGGGTTAGCAATTGGAAACTCTCTTGAAACAACTGTTTTTCATTCCCTAACAGCTCTAGGAGGATTTAGTATAGGAGTTATAGGCGCCGCAATTATAGTTGGAAATAAAGAGAAAACGTTTTGGCCTAAAGCCGTAACGATTGCTCTTGGATTAGAAGGATTACTTTTACTTGTTTTTGCACTTTTATCTTCGTTTTCTCCTTCTTTACACTTAACTTACTTGTTTATTTTCTTATTAAGCTCAGCAATGGGACTTCAAACAACGGCCGCTCGAAAGCTTGGCGTAGCCGGAATTTCAACAACCGTATTAACGGGGACGCTTGCTAATTTCTTTGAAGACGTAACGGCACGTTTGCGCAGCCCTCGCTACCGCAAAACGTTTACAACTGATGCCATTCTTCGCGCGCTGTCTCTTGTATTTTACTGCTTTGGCGCTGCTATCGCCGCACTTGCAGAGCCAGCTTATAAATTTGAAATTATTTGGCTGCCAATTGTGATTCTCTTAGCCATTATCATTTTTGTCAGCACGAAGTTTCGTTCTCATTCAGAAAAAAAATAATAAAACGAGGCTAGGACAAAGGTATTTTAGTCAAAGGAAAATCCGAACGAGTTTGATTCTTGATTGAGAATCAAATTTGTTCGGATTTTTATTATTATTATTATTATAGTGAACTTTCATATATGTAGCAGCTTCTAGCTGGTGATTGGAAGGCAAGACGAAGACTCCTGCGGGAAAAGCGGACTAGGTGAGACCCCGCAGGAGCGAAAGCGACGAGGAGGCTCACCTAGTCCGCGGAAAGCGAAGTCTTGAACGGAAATCAACAGAGATGTAACAAGCGAACATACTAGATCATTTATCCAATTTGTTCGTCTTGAGATTATATTGATTTAGTTAGGTCTCAACCTTTTTCACTTTCCCGCTAGTGCCGCTAAAAAGCCAAAAATAATTGCCGCCATAGGATCTACAATAAATAGTCCAATTAAAATCGATCATATAGCTTCCCATAAGAACCATAAAGGTCCTTGCCTGGACTCTGCTTCTTTCACTCTTTCCTCTAGGTGTTCGACTCTTTGCTGAAGCTTCGCTAATTCCTGCGTAACATCTATTTGTTCGCTCATCGCTCAAGCTCCTTTTTACTCTACATTACCATATACTTCCTTACTAACACTACTATTTATTTGTTATTACTTCAATGCCGATTTCGCGGTAAGCATTTAACACGGTTTCGTTCACATGTTCTTCTGTAATGAGCCAATCTAGTGAGTTTGCTGAACTGAACGTGTACGTTGAAGACGTATTGAGTTTTTTTGCTGTTACGATAGCTGCTACTTCACTCGCACTTTTAATCATTTGGCTTTTAATGTGCATTTCTTCAAGCAAAGGAATGCTCATGCCGATTTTAGGATCGATTGCGTATACGCCTAAAAAACAAAGATCCGCTCGAATTTGTTTTAACGTATCAACCACGCTTTGTCCTACTGTGACCATCGATTCTTTTCGAAACGTTCCTCCAAGAGAAACCACTTCTACAAAGTCATGTTCCGCTAGTGCAACGGTAATTAACGGACTGTTTGTAATAACCGTAACGTTTAAATTCTTTGGAAAAGCTTTGACGAGCTGAATATTTGTTGTACTTCCGTCCATCAAGAGCACCTGCCCGTCTTTAATTAACGGAAGCGCCGCAACGGCAAGTGAATGCTTAACATCCATCAATTCACGTTTTCGCTCTTTGTAATCAACCGCGGACGTTGAACGAGGCAGTGCTCCTCCGTGTACGCGCTGCAGCAGACCAAGCGCGTCCATTTCCCGCAGATCTCTGCGGATTGTATCTTCTGAAACATTCAGCGTTTGGCTAAGCGTCGTAGCTACAATTCGCCCTTCTTTTTCAAGCAAATTCATAATTTGTTTGCGTCTTTCTTGTTTTAACATTGCTTGTTCACCTGTTTTCTTTCTGCTTTTTACTTTATTATACTTGTTTCTTTTGTAAAAACAATGTAAAAACGCTTGATTATCAGTGTTTTTTCGTTTATTGTAGGATAAACAAGATAAAACACGCAAAAACAAGTAATAATAACCAAAGGGAGAGATAGTTTATGAAGATGATTTTTACAGATTTAGATGGAACTCTTTTAAATAGCAGCAGTGAAATTAGTACAATTAATGCAGAAGCAATTAAAAAAGCGCAAAAGCACGGAGTTGAAGTCGTGGTTGCTACAGGGCGCGCTTATTTCGATGTGCAGGAAATTTTAAAAAAAGCTGAGCTTTCCAACCTTTGGGTGATTGCCGCAAACGGAGCGACTATTCATGATCCGAACGGACAGCTCAGACATTCTGTTCCAATTGATGCACATCACGTAAAAGAAGCGCTTCAGTGGCTGGATGCAAACGAATTTTATTATGAAGTGTTTGCTGAACATGCAATTTATACACCAAACTCAGGCCGTGAGCTGCTTGCCATTGAAATTGACAGAGTAAAAAGCGCCAATAAAAATGTGGACGAAGAAAGACTTCATCACGCTGCGGCTAAGCAGTACAGCCAAACGGGATTTGCCTTTGTTGCATCGTATGAAGATATTTTAAATACAAACGCTGAGCTTTATAACGTATTAGCTTTTTCATTTGATGATGAAAAACGAAAAAAAGGCTGGGATCACTTTAGCAAGCAGCACGACATGACGCTTGTCTCTTCCGCTGATCATAACTTTGAACTCGAACACAAAGACGCGTCAAAAGGGAACGCATTAAAATATGTTGTAAAAGAGCTTGGCGGTTCTCTTCACGATACCATTGCCATTGGAGACAGCTTTAACGACGTATCGATGCTCCAAACGGCTGGAAAAGGAATTGCAATGGCAAATGCGCACGCAGAAATTAAAGCGCTAGCTGATGACGTTACATTAACGAACGATGAAAACGGCGTAACTTCGGTTATTGAAAAAGTGTTAGAAACACAGCTGGAAGCACATTAAAAAAACGCTTGGCATATGCCAAGCGTTTTTAAATGATCATGCGGTAAATACCGACAAACCAGCTGAACAGCGCAACTAAAAACAACAGCCACGCGCTAATTTTCTTTCTTTTTTGCCACTCGATTGCTCCTAAAACTAGCATGGTAAACCCGAGCAGTATATTTAAAAATGAAAGGAACTGGTAGCTGTGAGTGAGCATGATATAAAGAGCCAGTCCAACAGTAATAATTGAAAGAATAAGCTGTAATGCTTTTAACAAAAAATCTCTCCTTACTTGTAGTTCACTTCTTCATTCACACACGTCACTAAAGGCTTTTTCTCAAGGCCTAACAGCAAGTTCTGTACGGCTAAATCCGCCATGCGATTGCGCGTTTCGTACGTAGCGCTTCCAATATGAGGTGTTACTAACACGTTTGAAAGCTGCAGCAGCTTGTGATCTGCCGGAAGCGGCTCTGGGTCTGTTACGTCCAGTGCGGCATACGCAATTTCTTCATTTTTCAGCGCTTCGTACAGTGCTTCCGTGTCCACTAATCCTCCGCGCGCTGCGTTCACAAAATACGCGCTGTTTTTCATAGCTTTAAATTCGGCTTCTCCGAACATGCCTTTGCTTTCATTTGAAAGCGGCACTAAGCATACGATACAGTCAGCTGTTTGAAGCAGCTCTTCAAATGAAAGGTATACGGTATCAAGCTCTTTTTCGGCTTCATGCTTGCGGCTTCGGTTGTGGTAAACGATGTTCATACCCGATGCCTTTGCTCGTCTGGCAACGGCGCTTCCGATATCGCCCATTCCAACAATACCAAGTGTTTTTCCAAATAAATCAACGCCAAATACCGTTTCCCAGTTTCCTTGTTTCACTTTTTCATAGCCTTCATGAATGCGGCGAGCTGCTGACAGCAATAGACCAAACGTTAAGTCTGCCGTTGCTTCTACTAATACGCCTGGCGTATTACTAAATGGCACGCCTTTTTTGGTACACGCTTCGACATCTACACTGTCATACCCGACGCCTGATTGAGAAATAACGCGCAGGTTCGGTGCTGCTTCTAACAGCTCTTCATCTACTGTGATGTGACCGATATTAAAAAATCCGTCCGCATCACGAAGCCAGTCGCGCAGCGTTTCTTCTGGAATCTTCCCTTCTCCTTCCCACATTTGAATATCGCAGTGCTCCGCTAGCTTTTCGTAAGCGTTTGGCCACGTTTTTCCAGACATAACAACCTTATATTTCCCCATGTGTATCTCTCCTTTTCCTTGTTCACTCATATGTATGAATAGTAACTAGCTATCCTATCATAAGACTACTATAAAGATGAAACTTTTTCCATTCAGGAACCGTATTTATAGTAAGGGGGAATACGAATGTTTGAAGATGAAATGATATTTGAAGATGACCCGTCCGGAAATGACATTGTTTTTGAAGGTGATGCTGACCTAAGCGGAGGCGCTTTTTTTCCAGACGATGCGTTATTTAACGGAATACCTGCGTTTGTTATGCTATTTTTTGTTATTGTTATTGGTATTTTCTTATTTTCTATTTTTAAAGGAATCAGCACATGGAGCAAAAATGAGCAGTCTCCCCGTCTATCTGTAAAAGCAAAAATTACGGGCAAACGGACAAACGCCCAACGCCATGGCGGTCACGCTCACGAACATCACCACTCTCATACGTCTACAACTTACTATGTAACCTTCCAGTTTGAAAGCACCGACCGCTCTGAATTTACTGTTTCAGGCAGCGAATACGGCAAGCTTGCAGAAGGTGATGAAGGAATGCTGACGTTTCAAGGAACTCGTTTTTTGGATTTTCAAAGGAACCTCAGTGAAGAACATACAGATGCCTAGGTTATGACCTCTTGCTTTTAGAGGTCTTTTTTACTGTAAGGGAGCATTCATATAGCCAATGACCTATTTGTGCCTTTTTTACACTGTAGAAGAACGTTAATCCGTATAAAAACATACCGTGTAACACATTCATTTAAGCAGGCAGGTGATTTTATGTATTCTCCTTATTCAGGCAGCGGCCTCTACTACGGACATTACGGTGAAGCCCCTCATTCGCACCCTATTCAAACAATACTGACGCAATACTGGCATGAAACCCACTATCCAGGTCCACACAAAAAATATGTACACGTGTATTATCTTAACCCGGCTTCTCTTCATTATTATCCAGCCTATCGAACATTTTTGTAAAAAACTGGTGATTACCAAACTTTTATATTGTAAAATTAATCCATATACTTGTTTATTGGAAAGGAGGTTAAAAACAGTGCGTAATTCTACAGCAAAAAATAGTGTGATAGTCACCACTTTGCTTTCCACCCTATTTTTCTGCTTCATTTTGGTTCTTGGTTCGCTTTCTCCTCTAGCAGATTCAGGCCCCAACGTTAATACATTCGGCTCAACTGGGCTGTTGTTATCTCTTGGCATGGTTCTATTTTTATATCTGTTGCCTTTAGCATTTTATCTGCTAGGAATGCGTTTCTTAAAATTTGTGATGGCTGCTTTTTGCAGCATTGGCCTTTTAATCGCTGCTAGTACTCTATTACTAATGCCGGCTCTGTTTTTATTTGGACTGGAAGATTTCTCAGGAAACTTAGCTTCCATCATAGGTGTAATGATTTCTTGCTTAGGCTTGCTGATCACGAATATTGTTTGGTTTGTTGCTGCGTTTAAAAGACCGTCAGCCACCGTGCAGGAAAGCGTTTAAAATGGTGAAGAGGTTGATACTAATTTTTCAGTTAAAGACGAATAAATTGGAGAGATGAGCTGAACCGCTTGTTACACCGCTGTTGATTTCCGTGCAAGACTTCGCTTTCCGCGGGCGGCCGGTGAGCCTCCTCGTCGCGTACGCTCCTGCGGGGTCTCACCACTTCCGCTGTTCCCGCAGGAGTCTTCGTCTTGCCCTCCAATCACCAGCTAGAAGCAGCCACATACATGAAACTATCAATAAAAAATCCGAGCGAATTTAATTCTCTATTAAGAGTCTCCATTCATCGTTCGGATCTTCCTTCAACTAAAATACGTTTGTCCCAGCCTCTTTTTATAGCTTGGTAGGCAAGTAGTGCAAATACATATCCAAGCAGTCTTCGTGCTGAGACAACACGTCCATTGTTTCTTTACGAGGTTTTGTATAAATAGTCGCATAGTCTACTTCACCCTGTGCAGGATTTACTGGAAAAGCCAGTTTTTCTTTTTTCAGCGAAAAGTCGGCCTGCACTCTTTCTTTATTTCCTCTTGCGTCTAATCGAATCCATTTCTTTTCACTTTTGATGTAGACAGCATTTAACGCATGAATACAGTAGCCGGTGTCTATTGTGTTTCCAAGTATTAGCCTCTGATAACAAAAGCCTGTTGGAATTCCTTCTGCACGCAGCAGAGCAGCTAATAGATTACACTTGCTGTAACAAATCCCTTCTTTTTCTTTTAAAGCCTCTGAAGCCGTTTTTGTGATGATTCTGCTTTGAATATCCCATGAATGAGAAACTTCATCTCTCACAAACTCATACGCTTTTTTTATGTACGCTAGTGAAGAATGAGGCAAGCCGCTTTTGAGTTCACATACCTTTTGCTGAATTAAAGGATGTGTAAAGTTCACCTCTGGTAGTTCTTGCGTGTAGTCTTCTTTTTCCAACGATTCACAAATTAATTTCATTCACTTTCTTCCTCCTCTATATTCACTACATGTTTTTTTATACATAATATTGAATTTTATTACATATTTTTATATAATGAAAGACCACTTAAACGGAAAACGATAGTAGATACGAGATTGAAAGAGGTTTTGTTTTTGGTGACGTTATTTTTAACAAATGTGCTGCTCGGTCTTTCGATTGCTCTTCCCGTTGGCACGGTGACGATTGAAATGACGAAGCAAGGTTTAAAAAATGGTTTTCTGCACGGTTGGGTTGTTGGACTTGGGGGCATGACGGTTGATTTTTTATTAATTGTGCTGCTTTACTCTGGACTGGCTTCTTTTTTATCGGCTCCTTTTATCCAGCTTATGATGTGGCTTATAGGAGCGCTTTTTCTACTCTATATTGGCTATGACAGCATTAGACACGCGGATCATGATATAACGCCCCCTGGAGAGCAAGTAAAAAAGTCGTTTGCATCTTCTTATGTGAACGGAATCTTTGTTGCCGTTTCTCCTAGCAATCTCATATTTTGGCTGAGCGTGTTTGGAACGGTGCTGACAAATTCGCTTCACTCCTCTCACTCTTTTCATTTCCTGCTGATTGCCGCCGGAATATTAACAGGGATTTTAATTCATGACCTGGGCTTAATGACGATTGTCTCCGGAACTAGAAAAGTGCTGAATCAGCTTTATATTAAATGGGTTTCTATTGCCGCAGGATGTATCTTAATCGGTTTTTCATGCTATTTTCTCTACCGATTTATTGAGAATCTGCGCATGTACTTTTAATGTTTCTACATATTTTATGACTTACTATATCCCTCTTTATCTAGTATAGAGAGGGAATTTTTATAATCTATCAGGGACTATCAGACAAAAAGTTCACATTTTCGTCACATTTCTATTGATTTTTTTCTCTTTTTATACGAAAATATAAAAAAGGGAGGAAATATCATGAAAATCAAAAAAGCACTTCGCATCTTTATTGGATCAAACGTTCTTGTATTATTAACATTTGGCCTTCTTCCAGCACTATTAGTTAACCCCGATATTGACCTAATTCAATCATTTATTAATTATATAGGCAAGGATTAATCCTGCTTAAAATAGTCAAAATTTTCAATCTATTGTTTTTATAAAAAAAGACAGCGCAGGCTGTCTTTTTTAGTAGGTTTACATGTTTATTTAGTTGACAACAGCTTTTTCACATCTATTTTTTGGTCTTTACCGATCGTATACGTGGCCTGCTTTTTATCTTTAAAATTAAATGCTTTTATGTACTCATCATCGTAAATCGTTAAGCCGTACGCATCTTTTCCGTTTTCAACGATTTTTACCCAGTAAGACTGGTCAAACTTTGGATCGAGTTCCTTGCTTTTTTTCACTTCTACTTTTGCTAAAGAATGTACGATTTGCTTTATCTCTTTTTTGTCATCTACTACACGTTTTCCTTCGTCCGTATCTATTTCAATACGCGTAACGTTTGCTTCGTCTACTTTCACAACATCTTTTAACTGATAGGCTTTCCCGGTATATGTAAAATAAAATACGACGATAAATAAAAGTGCAGCTATAATAATCGTTCTTTTTTTCAAAAGGAACCTCCTTTTCTATATCACGCTGCATTCACGTGATACACCTTTTTATTCCTCCTGTCCCGCAGCCTTTTAGTAGAATGCTGCTTCCTACAAGTAAACTATAGATTAATCCCGGAACAGGAAGTATTAACGTTATCATCAACAGTAACATGCCCGTACTTGTAAGAGCTACTCCTGCAGCTCGATTTTCCATTCATTTCACCACCATAGCTTGGTAAATTTTTTATATGAAGCAATAGAAACAGTATTAATCTTCTACCTACTTATGTATTGTTCGCGTATAAGACATAATCATCAACACGCCTACTAGAAAGACCGTTGCTTCACATTGTCTTTTTCTTTTTAACTAACTCATGATTTATGAAATAAAAACAGCTCATCTACTGTTGCTCCCAGCTCTTCGGCCAGCTGGAAAGCCAGCGCTAAGCTTGGATCATACTTATTGTTTTCAATTGCATTAATCGTTTGTCTCGATACGCCGCATACTTTCGCCAGTTCATCTTGAGACATCCGCTTGATTTTACGCAGTTCTTTAATTCGGTTTTCCACCATTCATCACTCATCTCTAAAATGTAAAAAACTTTTTACACCCATATCTTATATTATTTCCTTTGTTACTGTCAAATATGTTTGACAAAGCAGAGTCTTTTACATAACTAAAATAGAGGTTGGAACAAAAGTAGGTTAGTTGAAGAACACTGCGAACGAGTTTGATTAAAAATTCACCTAGTGCTAATTTTTTTATGGGTATGGTGAACGTAGGTTTCGTGTATGTAGGTGCTTCTAGCAGATGATTGGAGGGCAAGGCGAAGACTCCTGCGGGGAAAAACGGAACAGGTGAGACCCCGCAGGAGCGCAAGCGACGAGGAGGCTCAGCGGCCGCCCGTGGAAAGCGAAGCCTTGCACGGAAATCATTAGCGGTGTAACAAGCAATTCATAGTAGTAATATTAAAGCTCCTTGCTCATATTAAACCACTGGACGCCTGCATGCTGAGACTCCGCAACTCCTTGATTCACATATCCGTTTTTTTCGTAAAAAGGAATTAATTCTTCTTTACATGTTAAAGTAACCGTTAAGCGCTGTTTGTTCCGCGCTTGTTTTTCAAACTCTTTTAGCAGCATACTGGCAATTCCTTTGTGATGATGCTTGGGATTTACAACAATGCCTAAAATACTTTGATGACCGCCTGTCTCAGGATTGGACATTGTTTTTTCAAACAAATCATCCGTAATAAACGGAGCTGAAATGACGGGACCGTTCACATATCCGATTATTTCTTCATTTTCTTCGGCAATAATAAACGTATCAGGAATGGTGTTAATCCGCGTCATAAATGCATCTTTTGAGGCAGCTTCTTCAGGTGTAAAGCCTTTGTTTTCTAACGTAATTAATTGGTTTAAATCTTTTTCATCCACTTTTCTTATAATCATTGAAACGTTTCCTCTCATTATGTATTTCTCTTTTTTCTCTAAAAGCTTCTATTACATATAATTATCTCTTTCTACTATATATAAAAACGTCCAAACAAAAAAGGATTGACCTCTGCATCATACAGAATTCAACCCTACTTCGCTTTTTAATGAACGTCTTGATTATTTGATAAATGCTCCAAACGGCTTGCCCACTGGAAGCACAACTCGACCGTAGTGAGTATTTAATACAGCCGCTGCAGATCCATAGAATGAAAACAGAGCAATCAATAGCTCTGACACTGCTGCTAGTAAGTGCGTGTATTCATATGCCACACCAAATGTACTTAGCGATAATCCAATGAATAAGAAATCAATTAACACAAAAATAATAAATAATACTTTATGAGTACCCATTGCTCCAACTGTCATAAAAACGCTGAAAATCAAGTAGCCGACAAAAGCAAATGCGAGCTGCTTCGGATCCGCTTCTTTTGCGAGCGCTTCCCCAAATGCTCCAAGCTGAATAAGCCATGTCATAGCTACACCTAGCCAAAATAACCCGAAGGCACCAAAAGCAGTTGCGCCGAAGGTATTATTATGTTTGAAATCTTGCATAGACGCGATTAACTGTCCTATTCCGCCTAAAAAAACCGCCCATGGCAATACCAATGAAACACCATCGGTTACCCCAAGCTTTTGAAACGATGCAACAAGTGTCACCATGGCAAGTCCGAATAGACCTAGCGCTGATGGATCCGCTGTTACAATTTTAACGTGCTGCGTGCTGTTGTTACTCATGTTGTACCTCCCTGATTTTAAAAACACCTTTAAAAAGATACAAAAATCTACGGGAAGTGTCAATGGATATTTTTGGCCTTTAAAAAACCCATAAGACCAAGCAGTGTAGCGTTTACACTGCTTGGTCTTTACTTTCTTGTTATTAAACGTTTTGTAATAAATTTTGTCTTGTTTGTTTTGCAGACTCAACCATCACTTTTAAAGCTTCAACCGTCTCGCTGATTCCTCTTGTTTTAAGGCCGCAGTCGGGATTAATCCAAAATAATGCAGGATCAAGTACCTGCAGAGCACGGTCAATGTTTCGTGTCAGCTCTTCAAGCTTCGGTACACGCGGGCTGTGAATATCATATACGCCAAGTCCAATTCCTTGATTGTACGTATGTTTTTCAAACGCATAAATTAATTCACCGTGGCTTTTAGACGTTTCAATGGAAATCACGTCGGCATCGAGCGCTTTGATCGCATCGATAATCTCTTCGAATTCCGAATAGCACATATGCGTGTGAATTTGCGTCTCATTTTGCACGGATACAGTGGCTAGCTTAAATGCATACACCGCGGCGTTCAAGTAGCTCTCCCAGTTTTCTCGTTTTAACGGCAGCCCTTCACGCAGCGCCGGTTCATCTACTTGAATCATTGAAATACCCTGAGTTTCAAGTGCTTCCACTTCTTTTCTAAGAGCAAGTGCAATTTGATTTGCCACGTCGTAGCGCGGGATATCATCACGTACAAACGACCAGTTTAAAATCGTAATCGGCCCCGTCAGCATTCCTTTAACCGGCTTATTGGTTAGAGACTGTGCGTAGACCGTTTCTTTGATCGTCATTGCCTGCTTGTACGATACATCTCCGTAAATAAGCGGCGGCTTCACGCAGCGAGAACCGTAAGATTGCACCCAGCCAAACTTCGTAAACTGAAAGCCTCCTAATTTCTCACCGAAGTATTCGACCATATCCGTACGCTCAAACTCTCCGTGCACAAGGACATCTAAGCCGATGTTTTCTTGAATTTCAATCCATTTTTTTATTTCCTCGTTAATGTACACTTCATATGCTTCATCGCTTAACTCGCCTTTACGCCATTTTAGACGCTCTTTTCGCACTTCTTTTGTTTGCGGAAAGCTTCCAATCGTTGTCGTTGGAAGAAGCGGCAGTTGAAAAGCTTCTTGCTGAACGCGCTGACGTACGTCAAACGGCGCTTGTCGCTCTGCTTTATAGCTGTGCAGCTGCTTCAGCTCTTTTTGCACGTCTTGATGATTTCGAAAAGATGATCCATTTAATGCTTGAATTGCCTGTTTGCTTACGCTTATTTCTTCTTCTATTGCTTCTTTTCCTTGCTGCACCGCTTTCGTTAACAGCGTAATTTCCTTCAGCTTTTCATCTGCAAAAGAGAGCGCATTTTTCAATACTGGATCAATCGTCTCTTCATTTTTCACCGTGACAGGAACATGTAGCAGACTTGATGAAGGCTGCAGGATCAAACGGTCTTTTGATACGGCTTCTTCAATTTCACTGATTGTTAAAAGCTGCTCGTCCAAATTTTCACGCCAAATGTTTCGTCCGTCAATCACTCCTGCTGCCAGCACTTTATCAGTTGGAAAACCATATTTATTAAGCGCCATGAGATTTTCGCCTCGGTCATGTACAAAATCTAAGCCAATACCATGAACAGGAAGAGCGACTACTTCTTTATAGTGGTCCACGCTGTCAAAATACGTTTGCAAAATAACTTTTACATTCGGTGCCGCTTCCTTCAAAGTTTGATAGACTTCTGTGTAAAGCGCCAGGTCTTCTTTTGATAGCGTTGTAGATAAAACCGGCTCATCTATCTGTACCCACTCTACTCCTTCTGCCTGCAGCTCCGCTAAGATAGTTGCATAAAGAGGAACAAATTGTTCAACTACTTTTTTAAACTCACTTTCTTTATATCCTTTTGACAGCTTTACAAATGTTACTGGACCTAAAATAACGGGCTTGCCTTCAATATTCAGCTTCTGTTTTGCTTCTTTGTAAAATTGAAGCGGGCGATTTTCTACAAGTACCGGCGTACATTCCTCAAGCTCTGGTACGATATAGTGATAATTTGTGTTAAACCATTTTGTCATCGTAGAGGCTACCGCACCTTTTGTTCCTCGCGCGATGTCAAAATACGTTTCAAGCGATACCGGTCCTCCGTCATATTCAAAGCGCTTTGGCACCAAACCAAACATAGCGGCTGTATCTAACACGTGATCGTATAAGCTAAAATCTCCGACTGGAATCAGTTCAATTCCTGCGTCACGCTGTTTTTTCAGATGCCCAAGACGAAGAGCTTCAATTTCCTGTAGAAAGATATCTTTCTCTAGCTTCCCTGCCCAAAACTGCTCAAGCGCTTTTTTCCATTCTCGTTTTTCACCAATTCTTGGATAACCTACATTTGAACTTTTTACACTGCTCATTTTTTCCACTCCCTGTATATTTTTTTATCGATAAACTAAAAAATCTCTCTTTTCGAAATGAAAAGAGAGATGATACGCATACTTAACTAAAGTTGAGATAGTCTGTTTTTCTCAACACGTATTCCTCACTCCTCTCTATATCCCGTAGAGCTTAAGTGCATACAACAGGCAGGTCTCCTGACTTAGGTTCATCGCTTCCTATCCCTTCCCATTTCAGCATGAAACAGTGGTTAATAAGTTGCTCCCCATTACAGTGGCGGGACCGCGCCGGCTTTTCACCGATCTTCCCTTTTAAGCTGCGTACATTCGTTACACAGCACCTGATGCATTTTTATGAAATTGTTCATTCAAAACATATTCACATAAAATAAAAGGCCTCTCTATCATGAATAGAGAGGCATAGTATCTATGAAATCCTCTCTTATTTTTCAAAGCTGTACGCTTTGCAGGATGTAGCACCTTTTCAACAAAATTGTTAAATGGTTGCCGGGCTTCACAGGGCCAGTCCCTCCGCCTCTCTCAATAAGAGTTTTAATTATTTATAATATTTTGAATGTAGAGTCATCTTAACACCTTACATTTATGTTGTCAAAAGAAATTTCAAAAAAATCAGTTTTCAGGAGGCGTTGACGCTAATTTTTGCCTTAACAATTTGTAATCATCTTTTCGATGTGTTTCGATCAAGTCTTTTGCTCCCTGATGATATCCTGAAGAATAGATGTACTCTACCGCCGTTTCAATAAGCATTCTCTTTTCTTCCGCACACTCTCGGTCCATTAAGGGAAACAGTCTACCTAAAAGGTCATTTAAATCTTCCTTAATAAAACGATTAAGTCCTTCTTGCATCTTTTCGTTTGCCATGATAGCTCCTCCATTTGCTGTGTATGTTCCAAGCCTCTATAAACAGGCATTTCACTGTAAATTTTAAGATAAAGTTAAGTCATTAAACAGTATATCAAGTGAATGTTTTTCTTCAGTTACATATGTAATACAAATATATGACAAATATAGAGAATATATCATCATTCATTATCTATTATAACGCTTGACTTAGCCTTCTGCTACAAGGTTTCGTTAAGAGTTATGTACGGTTTTCCAAAAGAGGTTGAGACATAACGAAATGAATCCACTCTAAAGACAAATGGAATACATGAGCTGAATCGCTTGTGACACCGCAGTTGATTTCCGTACAAGACTTCGCTTTCCGCGGGCAGGCGCTGAGCCTCCTCGTCACATACGCTCCTGTGGGATCTCACCTGTTCCGCTTTTCCCGCAGGAGTCTGCGTCTTTCCCTCCAATCAACTGCTAGAAGAAACTCAACAGATGAAACCTGCGCTTACCATAAAAAAACGAACCACTAATCAAACACTTTGATCAGTGGTTCGTTTTTCACTTCGGCTACCATACTTTTATCGCAGCCTCTTACATTTAAACAACAATTAGACGTATTTATTACGCTCAACCGGACTTAAAGAATTTCTTTCAGAGCGAGTTGCCATGTCTGTTTCAATTTGTTCTAGGCTACGCCCTTTTGTTTCAACAACTACAAAACGTATGAAGAATAATCCGAGAATACAAATGATCCCGAACGTTGAAAAGATAACGCCCAGACTAAACTGATCAGCTAAAATAGGGAACACAAGGCCTACTGCCAGCGATCCTGTCCAGTTAAAAGCAGATGAAATCCCAGCACCGATTCCGCGTACAGAAAGCGGGAAAATTTCTCCTACAATGATCCACGTAAGCGGCGCCCAAGAAAACGCATAGCAAAGGATAAAGCAGCAAAGAGCAATTAACGTAACCCAGTTAACAACGACTTCATTAACGCCTAACGCTCCTAGAATAGCCGGTGTAAAGAATGAAAGAGCCATACCCGCGCCGCCAATCGTAAGAATGGTACGGCGGTTGAATCTATCAACAAACTGCAGAAAAATAAGTGTTGTCACGACGAAGATTACCCCAACAATGACCGTAAAACCAGCAGCTACCTGCGGGGCTAAACCAACTTGGCGAGCAATGCTTGTTGCATAATAAACAATCGAGTTTGAGCCTTGAATCTGCTGAAAAGTTGCCATTCCGACGCCGATAATTAAAGCTAGACGAAACTTTTTCTGAAACAGCTGCTTAATGCCTGATTGTTCATGCACAGCTACGCTTTCAATTTCAGACACTTCAGCTTCGACTTCCACTGCTGAGGGACGAAGCGTGCGCAGCACTTCACGCGCTTTATCTGGCATTCCATTTTTAATTAAGTAGCGAGGCGACTCTGGAAGCTTGATCATACCGAGGCATAATACAATTGCAAAAATACCGGCGCTGCCAAGCATTAATCGCCAGCTGTTTGGAACCGGCTCAAAAATAAAGGCTACGATATAGCTTAATAATAATCCAATTACAATCATTAGCTGATTTAAACCTGAAAGCTTCCCGCGAATATTAGCAGGTGCGATTTCTGACATATAGGCAGGAACTAAAGAAGAAGCCGTTCCTACTGCTGTACCTAAAAAGACGCGCGCAACCGTTAACGTAATTTCCTCTGGTGCAATCGCTGAACCGATGGAGCCTAAAAGAAAGATAATCGACGAAATTAAAATTAACTTTCTTCGTCCAAACTTATCGCCTAATAATCCGCTTAAAATGGAACCGATAATTGCTCCTCCCATTAGCGACGAAACCACAATCCCCAGCCAGAGCGGACTTAAATGAAACGCTTCACGGATATGACCTTCTGCACCAGCAATAATCCCAATATCATAACCGAATAAAATACCGGCAAATGAGCCGAAGAAGAAGATAAACTTACTTGATACTTTACTCATGATTATATATCCCCTTTTTGTTGTCTTAGTTTTTCTTTCTATCACAAAAATTTAAAACGCTTTCATTTATTTCTAAAAACGGCGTTCTTTTACTAAGTTGCGCTATATTTTCACTTTCAAGGAAGCAGCGCTCCCTTGAAAGTAGTGATGCTTACTTAATAATGACATACTCTAAATCAACAAGTTTTGCATAGCTCACGATTTGATCCGTCGTTAAATTTAATGAAAGAACCGTATGATGGCCTCCTCCGTTTTCAATCCACGCTTTAACTCCTTCTTGGAAGTTCGGCTTAATGTTCCAAAGCACGCGCGCCACAGGAAGATTTGGAGCTGAAACTTCCGGCTCAAATGCCGATACTTCGTTAATTAACAGCTTGTAATGCGTGCCGAAGTCAGCCATGGAAACTACTACGCCTTCTCCTTGTTTACCATCAAACACTAAGCGGGCCGGATCTTCGCGGTTACCGATACCTAGCGGAGAAACGATTAGTTTTGGCTTGTTTACCGCTAGCGTTGGGTCTACTTCAAGCATGTGTGATTGAAGCACGGACTCACGTCCGGGTGCTAATTCATACGTGTAGTCTTCCATAAAGCCCGTTGACTGATTATGACTCATTACTTTAAGCAAGCGGTCAAGCGCCGCTGTTTTCCAGTCTCCTTCACCGGCAAATCCATATCCCTGTGCCATCAAGCGCTGTACGGCTAGACCAGGAAGCTGTTTCATACCGTATAGATCTTCAAAGTTAGTGGTAAAAGCGCTGTAGCCGCCTTCGTCTAGAAAACGTTTAATCGCAATTTCATAGCTTGCCTGTACTTTTACGCTAGATTCCCAGTCTTCTGCAGAATAATCGCCGTAAACAAACTCATACGCGTCGGCATATTCAGTAAATAAATCATTGATTTCTTCTTCCGTAACGGCATTTACATATTGAACAAGGTCGCCAATTCCAAAGTAGTCAACCGTCCAGCCAAATTGAATTTGCGCTTCAATTTTATCTCCTTCCGTTACTCCGACGTTGCGCATATTGTCACCGAAACGCGCAACTTTAATGTTGAAGCTTTCGTTGTAAGCAGCGGCTACGTCCATCCACTGTGCAATTTGCTGCTGTACTTCGGGGCGCTCCCAGTAGCCTACTACAATTTTATTTTGCTTGTTCAAACGCGCGTTGATAAAGCCGTATTCACGATCACCGTGAGCGGACTGATTCAAGTTCATAAAGTCCATATCAATCGTTTCCCAAGGAATACTTTCGTTAAATTGTGTTGCCAAATGAAGCAGCGGTTTTTGCAGTAGTTTGGTACCGCGAATCCACATTTTTGCAGGCGAGAACGTATGCATCCACGTGATTACACCGGCAACTTCATCTCGGTAATTCACTTCTTTCATCATGCTTGTAATTGTATCAGCACTCACAGCTAAATCTTGCAGAACAATCGGATAAGGCAAGACACCGCTTTCATTTAAAGCATCAGTCATTGTTTGCGCGTGTGCTTTTACTTCTGCTAGCGCTTCTTTTCCGTAAAGATGCTGTGAACCAACAATAAACCAAAATTCTTTTTGAGCTGTTTTTAACATGATAATCCCCTTTTCTGTATGTAAGTCTTTTATTGTCCTTGCCCGTAATACGCGTTTTGTCCGTGTTTTCGTAAATAATGTTTGTCTAATATACGCTGCGGCAGCTCTTCAGCCAGTCCGTTTAATTTTTGTGTAAAGAAATTCATTTTGGATACTTCGTCTAATACGACGCTGTTCATTACCGCCGTTTTGGCATCTTTTCCCCACGTAAACGGCCCGTGCCCTTGAAGTAAAATACCAGGAACCGCTAACACATCTAAGCCGCGCTCTTCAAATGTTTCGATAATCACCTTGCCCGTTTCCACTTCATATCCGTCATTTACTTCTTTTTCGGTCAAAAAGCGCGCGCACGGTACGGAACCATAAAAGGTATCGGCATGAGTCGTTCCCATTGCCTGCACATCGAGTCCTGCTTGAGCCCAAATAGTCGCCCACGTTGAATGCGTATGGGCAATACCGCCAATTTGCGTGTAATGTTTATAGAGTACGGCATGTGTCAGCGTATCAGATGAAGGATTAAGCTCACCTTCTACCACGCGACCATCTAAATCAACGACTACCATGTCTTGCGCCGTCATTTTCTCATACGTCACGCCGCTTGGTTTAATCACAAACAAACCGCTGTCTCGATCAATCGCACTTACATTTCCCCACGTGTACTTGACCAGTCCGTGTTTTGGCAAATCGACGTTTGCTTGAAATACTTCTTCTTTTAATTTATCTAGCACACTAACTCCTCCCGTTCTTCGCTGTGGTGCTCTGCAGCTGCTTTTTCAATCACTAGCCCTTTTTTATATCTTTTAATAAATGCTTCAAACCCTTTTACATCGAGTTCGTCAGGATAAATTTCTTGAGCGGTCACTTCTTTAAAGACTTTATCATCCAAGAAATCTTCTAAACTTTCATTCTCACTTTTATTGAGCATATAAGAAGAAAGAATAGCCATCCCCCACGCGCCGCCTTCTCCTGCTGTGTCCATGACAGAAACAGGCGTGTTGATTGCCGCTGCCATCATTTTTTGACCGACTACCGGCGTTTTAAATAACCCTCCGTGCGCTAAAATGCTGTGAATCTTTACGTTTTCTTCTTTGACTAAAAGATCCATCCCTATTTTTAAAGCACCAAAAGCTGTAAAAAGATGTGTACGCATAAAGTTTGCTAGATTAAAATTGCTTTTTGCTGAACGGACAAAT
>Ga0209147_100213_pt1 | contig 61132 bp, 84 predicted proteins | sample AraplaCol_mLB_r2_FD_184278 | JGI IMG/M metagenome (GOLD analysis project Ga0209147, IMG submission 184278) | Arabidopsis root microbial communities from North Carolina, USA - plate scrape CL_Col_mLB_r2 (SPAdes) (version 2) | ecosystem: Host-associated > Plants > Roots > Endosphere | place: USA...
CTCTATAAATCAGGTGATTATTGCGAAGAGGTCACACCCGTTCCCATACCGAACACGGCAGTTAAGCTCTTCAGCGTCGATGGTAGTTGGGGGTTTCCCCCTGTGAGAGTAGAACGTCGCCTGGTTTGGATTTTTTATAGATATAATTTTTATCTTATTATCGCGGGGTGGAGCACGAACGAATATGCTTCGAAGGAATTACTTCAGCATACCAATCGAGCTGCAACTTGCATAATCATCCTGAGATTGGGATGGTCTTAACAAAATGAACTTCATGGATCTATATAAATAGAATCCACATTATCGCGGGGTGGAGCAGTCTGGTAGCTCGTCGGGCTCATAACCCGAAGGTCGCAGGTTCAAATCCTGTCCCCGCAACCAAAACGGTCCCGTGGTGTAGCGGTTAACATGCCTGCCTGTCACGCAGGAGATCGCCGGTTCGATCCCGGTCGGGACCGCCATACATACGATTCTTAAAACGAAACAAAAAATTGTTTCGTTTTTTTTATTATTTTTGAAATTAGTAACATAGTAAGTATATTACTTTTATCGATTACAACTGATTAAAACAGAAGCCGACAGAAGCAAAAACTGCTTAACTCAACCTTATTTAGAAAACGTCGACTAAAAGACACTGGTTACGATATCAATAAGCGAGAGAAGTAACAAAAGAAACGAAAGTAACCTTAATATAAATTTCAATAATTTATTTAAACTATTCAAAAGAATATTACTGTTTGACATCCGCTTAATGTTTTGAAATGATATAATATGGCAAAGTTAGAAATAGACGAGTTAGAATTTTGGTGGTGAAGTAATTGGAAATTGTTTTACATACAAATACTGAGGAAGAAACTCAAGAAATTGCATTTTTTCTCGGACAACTAGTGCAACAAAAAGATGTAATATTATTAGAAGGAGATCTTGGTGCTGGGAAGACCACTTTTACAAAAGGATTTGCTAAAGGTCTTGATGTAAAAAGAACGGTTAATAGCCCAACTTTTAATATTATTAAAGAATATAAAGGTAGAATTCCTCTATATCATATGGATGTTTATCGTTTAGAAGGTAGTAGTGAAGATTTAGGCTTTGATGAGTATTTTATGGGTGAAGGTGTTTGTGTTGTAGAATGGGCTCATTTAATTTCAGATTACTTACCAAATGAATTCTTAAAAATCATAATAACTCATGAAGAAAATGGTAGAATGATTACTTTTATTCCAAATGGATCTAGGTATGAATTTATTTGTAAGGAGTTAATAAACAATGACCGTTTTAGCAATTGATACATCTACAAATGTTATGGGGATTAGTCTAATAAAAGATCAATCTGTTATTGGAGAAACGATAACATTTATTAATAAAAACCATTCTGTACGATTAATGCCAGCAATTAGTACTTTAATGGAAGAATGCAATATAAAACCAAAGGAACTTTCTAAAATTGTAGTTGCAAAAGGTCCAGGCTCTTATACAGGTGTACGCATTGGTGTCACTGTGGCTAAATCATTAGCTTTCACTTTAAATATTCCAATTACCGGAGTATCAAGTTTGAAGGTATTGGCTGCTAACGGACGATATTTTAATGGATTAGTTTGCCCAGTATTTGATGCAAGACGCAACTTATTATTTACAGGTCTTTATGATTTTAGAGGGCAGGTTACTAATGAGGTATTAGAAGACTGCAATATTGACCGAAGTATCTGGATTGAAAAGCTTAAATCTTATAATGAACAAATCTTATTTATTGGTAATGATGTATCAATTCATAAAGAGTTTATTATTGAACATTTAAAAGATAAAGCTGTCTTTGCAAAAGAAAGTATGAATAACCAGAGACCAAGTGAACTGTTTACATGTAGTTTAGAAGAAAAAGAAGAATCAGTTCATAATTTTGCACCAGAATATTTAAGATTATCAGAAGCAGAAGCTAATTGGCTAGCAAGCCAAGAAAAGTAGGAGGATATTATGATCTCATCGGTTGCTTTTCGTAAAATGAAAGAAGAAGATTTAGATCAAATAGTAGAAATTGAAAAACGATCATTCCCTACACCATGGACATATGATGCTTTCTATAATGAGTTATATTCAAATCAATTTGCCAATTATATAGTGGCTGAAGTTGATGAGAAAATAATTGGTTATTGTGGATTATGGGTGGTAATTGACGAGGGACATATTACAAATATAGCTATTTTGCCAGACTATAGGGGAGTAGGTCTTGGCGAAAAGTTACTTCGGGCGGTAATGGAAACTGCTAAAAATCTTGGAGCTGATACATTAACTTTAGAAGTAAGGGTATCAAATCATGTAGCAATGGGACTATATAGAAAGCTAGGATTCCAAGATGGTGGTATTCGAAAAAGCTATTATACAGATAATTTTGAGGATGCATTAGTTATGTGGGTGAATTTGAAATGATAAATGAAAATTGTTTAATTCTTGCTATAGAAACAAGCTGTGATGAAACTTCAGCAGCAGTTGTTAAAAATGGAAATGAAATTTTAAGTAATATAGTTGCTACTCAGATCGATATTCATAAACGTTTTGGAGGAGTTGTACCTGAAGTTGCATCACGATTACATGTTGAGCAAATAACTTTGGTAATCGAAGAAGCAATGAAGCAAGCACAGGTAGAATATGAAGACCTAGCTGCCGTTGCAGTAACAGAAGGTCCAGGACTAGTTGGAGCGTTACTAATTGGGGTAAATGCGGCAAAAGCAATTGCATTTGCACATGGATTACCGCTTATAGGAGTACACCACATTGCAGGTCATATTTATGCTAATCAACTTGTACAGCCTTTACAATACCCTTTATTAGCTTTAGTAGTTTCTGGTGGACATACGGAGCTTGTCTACATGAAGGAAGATGGCATTTTTGAGGTAATAGGTGAAACAAGGGATGATGCAGCAGGAGAAGCTTATGATAAGGTCGCTAGAACACTTAAATTACCTTATCCAGGAGGTCCTCACATTGATCGTCTAGCGCAAGAAGGAAATGCAACGATTCCTTTTCCTAGAGCATGGTTAGAAGAGGGTAGCTATGATTTTAGTTTTAGTGGCTTAAAGTCAGCTGTTATTAATTATATGCATAATGCTGAGCAAAGAGGCGAGGAAGTATCACCAGCAGATGTCGCAGCAAGCTTCCAAGAGAGTGTAATTGAAGTAATTGTTTCAAAAACAATTCAAGCTGCAAAAGAATATAATGTAAAACAAGTTTTATTAGCCGGAGGAGTGGCAGCTAATAAAGGGTTGAGAGCTACATTACAAGAAGAGATGAATGCTTTAAGTAATATAGAATTAGTTATACCACCACTATCACTTTGTACAGATAATGCTGCAATGATTGGTGCTGCTGCATTTATCCGTTTAAAACAAGGAAAACTAGGTAATTTGGCATTAAACGGGAATCCAGGTTTGGATTTAGAGAATATGTAAGAAGTACTTATTCACAATTTTTCAACAAAATGTGGATAAGTACTTTTTATTTGTTAAAAACTTATTAAACTATGTGTACAAAATTGTGTATAACATTACTGTTTTTCTGTGGATAATGTGTATAAACCTGTGTAAAAGCTAAATGATAATTGAATATATGTGGATAAATATGTAGATAAGAAAAAACGGATAGCAAAAAGCTTATCCGTTTAGTCATTATTCTTGTAAGTTCTCCCATTCTTCCATCAGGTCTATTAACTTAGCTTCGATATCATTTTTCTTATTTGTTAATTCCTGTACTAATTGAAAATCACCGTAAACTTCTGGCTTACATAATTCTAGTTCGATCGTCTCTATATCAAGCTCAAATTGCGATATATTACTTTCAATTTCTTCTATACGGCGTTGTGTTTGACGGAGTTTTTTCTTCAATTCTTTGTCTTGTTGATAATCAGAAATTGGTTGAGAAGATTGTGTAACTTGTGCTAATGTAGCCTCTTTTTCTGCTTGTTCTTTTTCAAATGCTTCGTTTTTCTTAAATAGGTAATAGTCATAATCACCCAAATAAATTGATAATCCTGCTTTTGCTAGTTCAAAAGTTTTTGTGGATAATCTGTTCATAAAGTAACGATCATGAGATACAAATAAAATTGTTCCAGGATAATCTAATAAAGCATTTTCTAACACTTCTTTACTATCTAAGTCTAAATGGTTAGTAGGCTCATCCAAAATTAAGAAATTAGCTTTTTTCATCATAAGCTTAGCTAAAGCTAATCTAGCCTTTTCTCCACCACTTAAAGAGGTAACAATTTTTGTCACATCATCTCCAGAAAATAAAAAGTTCCCCAATATTGTTCGAATTTCTTGTTCGGCCTTCAATGGATAATCATCCCAAAGTTCGTCTAATACTCTTTTATTAGAAGTTAGTTTTGCTTGTTCTTGATCATAGTAACCTACCGAAACATTTGCACCAAAATCAATCGTTCCCTGTAATTTTTCTAAATCATCAATAATTGTTTTAAGTAATGTCGATTTACCAACACCATTTGGACCGACTAATGCGACACTATCGCCTCGATTCAGTACGAATCTCATCGGCTGATCTATTGTTGGGATACGATCATAGCCAATAAATAAATCTTGTACAGACAACACATCATTACCGCTTTGTTTTTCGATTGTAAAGGAAAAATTGGCAGAAGACTCTTCTCCAAGTGGCCTATCTAATCGAACCATTCGATCTAATTGTTTCCTACGACTTTGAGCTCTTTTTGTAGTTGAAGCACGCGCAATATTACGTTGCACAAAATCTTCAAGTTTAGAGATTTCCTCTTGTTGCTTTTCGAACTGTTTTAACTCTTGTTCATATTGAGCTGCCTTTAGTTCAAGGTACTTACTATAATTACCAATAAATCGTTGATGCTTATGATTAGATATTTCATAAACAATATTAACAACTTGATCAAGGAAATATCGATCGTGGGAAACGATTAATACTGCACCAGGGTATGACTGTAAGTAGCGCTCTAACCAACTAAGAGTGTCAATATCTAAATGGTTCGTAGGCTCATCCAAGATTAATAAATCAGGCTTCGTCAATAATAGCTTACCTAATGCCAGTCTTGTCTTTTGTCCACCGCTCAACGAAGAAATTTTTGTTTCGTAATCTTCATTACTAAAACCTAAACCACTAATAATTGAACGAATATCTGCTTCAAACTGGTAACCACCGTTTTCTTTGAATGTATATTGAAGATGATCATATTCATTCATAACCTTGTCATAAACGGCTTGATTAGAGTAGACATCCTCCCTAGTCATTTTAACTTCTAATTTTCTCATATTGTCCTGCATCTCTACTAAATGATTAAATACAGAATAATATTCTTCCCAAATCGTTTTATCGCTTTGTAAACCAGAGTTTTGGGCTAGGTATCCTACAGTAACGTCTTTAGGTTTATTTATTTCACCGCCATCATAGGATATTTCACCTGCTATGATTTTCAATAATGTAGATTTTCCCGCACCATTACGTCCAACAATGGCAACTCGATCACTAGTTTGAACTTCTAATTTTATATTTGAAAGTATAATGTCACTACCAAAGTACTTTGAGACATTATTTACTTGTAAAAGAATCATGGATAACACCTCATTGCAAAATTTTTTATGTATGTAACTGTAGACTGTCAAAATTCTTAAATATAGTGTATATTTTACATTAGAACAAGTACTTTATTACTAAAATAAAGTCAAATTACACACCATAGGAAAAAGAATTACAGTAAGTGGGGGATTAAAAAATGGATTCGGAACAAATTAAAATTCCACAAGCTACTGCTAAACGTCTACCTTTATATTACCGTTTTATAAAGAATTTGTCTTTATCAGGTAAACAAAGAGTTTCTTCAGCAGAGTTAAGTGAAGCAGTAAAGGTAGATTCCGCTACAATCAGAAGAGATTTTTCATATTTTGGAGCACTTGGTAAAAAAGGTTATGGCTATAACGTAAATTATTTATTAACTTTTTTCTCGAAAGCGCTTAACCAGCATGAAGTTATGAAAGTTGCATTAATTGGTGTTGGTAATTTAGGAACTGCATTCTTACACTATAATTTTATAAAAAATAATAATACAAAAATTGAGATGGCATTTGATATTGATCCAAATAAAATTGGTACTGAAATAGGTGGAGTACCCGTCTATAATCTAGATAACCTAGAGGAAGTTATGAATGAAGATATTCAAATCGTTATTTTAACTGTTCCCGCACCTGTAGCACAATCAATAGCTGACCGATTAAATGGAAAAAATATTAGAGGAATCTTAAATTTCACACCTGCACGAATTAGTGTACCAGAACATATTCGCATTCATCATATAGACTTAGCAGTTGAACTACAAACATTGGCATATTTTTTACAACAATAAATTCATATTAAACCAAAAAACCCCCAATAAATTTGGGGGTTTTTAGTTTTTAATGTAAATTGATTTGCTGAAAAACGACAAAAGAATTCATTAGCATATGTGTTAAGATTGGTACCATAATGGAGTTTGTTCGTTTATACAGATAACAAAATACAAAACCGATTAAAAAGTAAGATAAAAAGAAAGGCAAGTCTCCGTGCATGAACGAAAAGATCGCTGAACTAATTCCAGCAGAAATAATAAATGGTAAACGGTTATAAAGTCTTTTAAAAATAATTCGACGAAAAATAATCTCCTCTAAAATTGGTGCAACTAAACTTGGGATGATAATAAAAGCCGGATTAAGCTTAGCGATGTTTATGATATTTTGAGTATTTTCTGATCCCTTATGTAAATCAAATACATAAATTAAAATTAAATTACAAACAATTTGAGTTAGCATTGTGATGAAATAACCTAAAATAACCCAATTTATTATTGTACGATAATTAGTCTTTAGATTTTTTATTCCTTCATAAATGGGCTTATGTAATAAGATAAGTACTATAATTAATCCACTTACGAAACTAATACAACCCCATAATGCCACCGCTTCAAGAGAAGCTGTTTTCTGATCCACTCCAACGTATAAGTTACTATTTAATAAATAGGGCACCCCAAATACCGCTGAATATTGAAGAACGACATACGTTAATAAAATCCATAAATCTCTAGTTTTCAATACGTTAGCTCCTTTGTGTTGATATTTTTCAGAACCCAAAGTTTTATAACAACACGTACATTATTTTACTCGTTTCTTTTATTTCTTAAAAGAAATTTTCACTTTTTATTTTACTTTTAATTGTAAAGAAAAAAACTTATTAAAATTCGACAAGAAAAGTGCCTGCTTCGGGCTTGCAAAATTTTTTGATATTATTTAAACTAATAATTGTGTTAGCACTCAATATACATGAGTGCTAAAAAATAATTATTTGATTATTGAGGAGGTATTACACATGTTAAAGCCATTAGGTGATCGTGTTGTAATTGAGCTTGTTGAGTCTGAAGAAAAAACTGCTAGTGGTATCGTGTTACCAGGTAGTGCACAAGAAAAGCCACAAGAAGGCAAAGTTGTTGCAGTAGGTACTGGTCGAGTACTTGAAAATGGTGAGCGCGTAGCTTTAGAAGTATCTGTAGGTGACCGCATTATCTTCTCTAAATATTCAGGAACAGAAGTTAAGTACGGTGGTACTGAATACTTAGTACTTCGCGAAAACGATATACTTGCAATCATAGGTTAATAAAATAAAAATACTTAAATTAAAAAATATATTTTTTATATTATAAGGAGGTCATTTTCATGGCAAAGGACATTAGATTTGGTGAAGAAGCACGTCGCGCAATGTTACGTGGTGTAGACGCTTTAGCTGATGCTGTAAAAGTAACTTTAGGACCAAAAGGACGTAACGTAGTTCTTGAGAAAAAATTCGGTTCTCCATTAATTACTAATGATGGTGTAACAATCGCTAAAGAAATCGAATTAGAAGATGCATTTGAAAATATGGGTGCAAAATTAGTTGCAGAAGTTGCTAGCAAAACGAATGATGTTGCTGGGGACGGTACAACAACTGCTACAGTTTTAGCTCAAGCTATGATTCGTGAGGGTCTTAAAAACGTAACTGCTGGTGCAAACCCAATGGGTATCCGTAAAGGTATCGAGAAAGCAGTTGCTGTAGCAATCGAAGAATTAAAAACAATCTCAAAACCAATTGAAGGTAAAGAGTCAATCGCACAAGTTGCTGCAATTTCTTCAGCGGATCCAGAAGTTGGACAATTAATTGCTGAAGCAATGGAGCGCGTTGGTAACGATGGAGTTATTACTCTTGAAGAATCAAAAGGTTTCACAACTGAGTTAGAAGTAGTAGAAGGTATGCAATTTGACCGTGGATACTCTTCTCCATACATGGTTACAAATTCAGAGAAAATGGTTGCTGAATTAGAAAACCCATATATTTTAATCACAGATAAAAAAGTAACAAACATTCAAGAAATCTTACCAGTACTTGAGCAAGTTGTTCAACAAGGTAAGCCACTATTAATCATTGCTGAGGATGTTGAAGGTGAAGCACAAGCAACAATCATCGTAAATAAATTACGTGGAACGTTCAATGCAGTTACTGTTAAAGCTCCTGGCTTCGGTGACCGTCGTAAAGCAATGTTAGAAGATATCGCGATCTTAACTGGCGGTGAAGTGATTACAGAAGAATTAGGATTAGATCTTAAAACAACTAACATCACTCAATTAGGTCGTGCTTCAAAAGTTGTAGTAACAAAAGAAAATACTACAATCGTTGAAGGTGCTGGTGAAACTGAAGCAATCCAAAGACGTATCGGCGTAATCCGTGCTCAATTAGAAGAAACTACTTCTGAATTTGATCGCGAAAAATTACAAGAGCGTTTAGCTAAATTAGCTGGTGGTGTAGCAGTAATCAAAGTTGGTGCTGCAACTGAAACTGAATTAAAAGAACGTAAATTACGTATTGAAGATGCATTAAACTCTACACGTGCTGCAGTTGAAGAAGGTATTGTAGCTGGTGGTGGTACTGCATTAATGAGCGTATATAATAAAGTAGCTGCAATCGAAGCAGAAGGTGACGTAGCAACAGGTATCAATATCGTATTACGTGCACTTGAAGCTCCAGTGCGTCAAATCGCTACAAATGCTGGTCTAGAAGGATCAGTAATTATTGAGAAATTAAAAAGTGCGGAAGTTGGCGTTGGTTTCAATGCTGCTAACGGACAATGGGTAAACATGATCGAAGAAGGTATCGTTGACCCTACTAAAGTTACACGTTCTGCACTTCAAAATGCAGCATCTGTTTCTGCTATGTTCTTAACAACTGAAGCAGTAGTAGCTGACATTCCTGAGAAAAATGCTCCAGCAATGCCTGACATGGGCGGCATGGGCATGGGCGGCATGATGTAATAAAGTTAAAAACCCTTGAGAAATCAAGGGTTTTTTTATGTTTATAATTAGCGTGACCACGTTTTGACCACTTTTGTTTTTATTTCATAAAGCTACTCATGAGGTCACTGAATTTTTGTGATGCTATTTCTTCCATGTCTTTAGTCATGTGAGCATATATGTTCATTGTAGTTTCGATGTCAGTGTGACCTAATCTTTGTTGGATCTCTTTTATTCCGACTCCAGCTTCAATTAATAAACTAGTGTGAGTGTGTCTTAATGAATGTGGGGTTACATTCTTTTCAATAAAGCTTAATTTTAGTAATCTTCTCATCCTTCTTCCAGGTGTATGTGGAACTTCAGGGTAACCATCCTCTTTACTGATTACAAACTGAAAATCACCTATTTTTCTTTGTTGTAATAAATGATCCTTAAGCAAATTTACAATAAAGTTATCTATCTTTATTTCACGTATTGAACCTTTTGTTTTAGGAGTTAAAAGCATATAGTTTTCATTATTTGAAGGGTTGTACATAGTTTTGGTTATGCTTATTGTTAATTTTCTAAAATCGATATCTGACCATTTTAAAGCTAATAATTCACCACTTCTCATTCCGGTGTAAGCTAATAATGTAAAAAATACATAATCATTGTTTAGACCTTTTGTTTTAGTAGTCAATAAAAAATTAGCTAATTCTTCTTTTTCTAAATACTTTATATCTTTTTTCTTTTTTTCTAATTCGTCAACTGTCTCAATTTTTTTAATTAAACTTGTATGCTCTGTAGGATTACGTGTTATTAAATTAAGTTCAATTGCCTTTTTAAAGAGCATCCTCCCAGTAGAATGAACTCCATCCATTGTATTATATGCATATCCTTCTTCAGTGAGGTTATTGAGAATTGTTTGGTATTTTAATCGTGTTACATCTTTTAGCTTTATATTAGCCAAATACTTATTAAGAATTTTTGATTCTTTTTCTCGAATCCGAACGCTGCTCACTTTGGCCCTTTTTGAATACTCTTTTAAAAAAACAGGGATGAAACTTTCAAAAGTAATATTAGTTTCTTCAACAAAAGTACCTGTATATAATTTCTTTTCAAGCTCAGCTGCAGCCATTTGCGCTTCCTTCTTAGTATTAAAACCTCTCTTGGTAGTTTGTTTCTTTTTCCCAGTTTTAGGATCTATAGTAGTTCGTGCTTTAAATAACCATTTATATCCATCTTTTGTTTTGTATTTTTGAAACGAAGCCAAAAAAATACACCCTTTCAGTTTTTAGAATACCTGTTCGTGTTACATGAAAATATTATAGAACAATTGTTCTGTATTTGATATAATAATCATTATTAATTGTTAATTTATTACAAAGATATATACTTATTTCAATATTGTAATAAATTTAACAAAATTATTAATGAAATGGGTAGTAAGTCATTTGACTTACTTTTAGTCATGAGTAGACTAAGATATCTACTCTTTAAAATTTCTCTTCTATTCATTTACCCATTCATAGAGGTCTTCTATATAACAATCAAGAACTTTGGAAACGTTTTTAGCTACTGCTAAAGACATTTTTCGTTCGTTTGAAGTGTACTTCTGAATTTGCTGTTTAGTTACACCTAAACGATCAGCCAAATCTTTCTGTGTCATTTTTTTCTGTTTGAGTAAATCAAGAAGGAGACACTTACCGACTGAGTAAGCCATAAACCCTCCTAACTATATACAAAGGGGTTAATCTACGATGAATAATAAAATTAATATTAATTTAAATGAATTAAACTTAAAACTTAAAATTTATAATCAAATACTTGAAGAGCGTAATTCACGAATTGATTTAATAGCCAATTCTAATTCTTTATCAGTTAAAGGTTTACCATCCAATGTTACTTCGAATTTATCTTTTAGTTCTTCAAGTGAAAGGTCAGTATGATTTAGGAAATCAATTTCATCTTCGGAGAAAAGTAATTCTTCTATATTAATATTTAAAGCACCTGCAATCTTACTAACTAATTCGGCAGAAGGAGCATGATCTAGACGTTCTAATTTGGATAAGTAACCATGACTAATACCTACTCTTTTGGCTAATTCTCTTACTGAAAGGCCGTTATTTATTCTATTCAATTTAATTTTTTCGCCAATATTAATTTAAATCACCTCCCAGGTGAGTATTCACTTTATTAATTTTAATATACAAAACAATGAAGTTAAATAAAAAATGTAAAAATGTATGTTGACAATGCAAAATAATAGTAATAATATTAGGGTATGGTTCATATATGAATCACTTTTTATTTAAAGAAAACGGTTCATATATGAAACGATATGAGTATTATAGACAACCGTAAATTTTTTTATACAAAATGGTTCATAAATGAACCTAGCGAGAGGAGGTATGAAGTGATGTTAGAAAAAGCAGATTTACCTCAAGTTTTAAGAGCAGAAGATATAGCAAAATATTTAAGAATTTCTTCACGACGTGCTTATGAAATTTTTGATGTTGAAGGCTTTCCAAAAATGCTGATTGGGAGATCTAAACGAGTTGAAAGGGAAAAGTTTTTGGACTGGTTAGATGAGCAAAATCACATTGATGTTAAATAAGGGAGGAATTTTATGTTATCTCTATATGCCATGGGTCTTTTAATAGCTGGTGGCTTTACTGGTATTTTAATCGTAGTAGCATGCGGTTCTCAACCTGTAAAAGATAAATTCAGTTCACTTTTATGGAACCCTGTGGAGGATGATTTTTAATGAATAATGTTCAAGTTTTTAATTTTAATGAATTGCAAGTTCGTACAGTAATCAAAGATGGAGAACCTTGGTTCGTCGGTAAAGATGTAGCAGAAATTTTAGGTTATCAAAGAGCCGATCATGCAATAGCAAAACATGTAGATAAAGACGACAAGCTAATGTACCAAATTGATACGTCAGCTCAAAAACGTAATATGTATGTGATTAACGAAAGTGGATTATACAGTTTAATTCTTTCATCAAAATTGCCAAATGCAATAGCCTTTAAAAAATGGGTAACAAAAGAAGTACTTCCATCAATTAGACAACATGGCGGATACATAACAGTTAAAGAAGAAGATTCCGATGAAGACATTTTAGCGAGAGCAGTATTACTTGCTCAAAAGCAAATCGATAAAAAGAATCAAGTGATTCAGGAGCAGCAAAAGAAACTGGCAGAGCAGCAGCCTAAAGTACATTTTGCAGATATGTGTATGCAATCAAGTCAATCAATGAAAGTTGCAGATGTTGCAAGAATCCTTGCTTCTAAAGGATACAAAATTGGTCAAAATCGTTTATTTAACAAGTTAAGAGAATGGGGCTTACTTCATAAAAACGGTACAGATCCAATCAATCGCTACATTGAGCAAGGAATATTTGAAGTAGCTCAGGGAGTTAAAGAAAAGGCGAGTGGTGACAGTTTTATTTGGAGAACAACTTATGTTACTTCTAAAGGCCAACAATACATTATTGATCTATTAAATAAAGAATTAAAATCTTAGTTTTTTAGACCTTTCGCGAAACTTGATGACTGAAAATTGTCATAACTTTGAAGGGAGGTGAAGACAATAGAAATCGTTGGTGAATGCATTGGTTGTAAGGGAGATATTTATAAAGGTGATGAAATTCTAAGGCACCCAGGCGGTGGGATATTTCATGATGATAATGCCTGTTTTGAAGAGTACGTTCGTGAAATTTGTTTTAGTACAAATGCATAAAAAAATAAGCTGACCAAAATGGCCAACTTATAGTAATGCCTCGACAACATTATTATATGGTTTGTCCTCTTGGTTATGCAATAGGAGAGGGACAAATGAAAATTTCATTCGAGTATTTAAGTCTTATTAATTTTAAAAATCATTCATCATTAGACATTCACTTTAAAGACGTTACAAACATTGAAGGACGTAACGGAGCTGGAAAATCAACTATCGGTGATGCACCAACTTGGTTATTATTCGGTACTGATATCAATGGAAATAAATTAGATCCTAAACCAATTAATGAGGATGATACAGAAACTACGGTTTTACTAGTACTAAATGTAGACGGAAAAGAATTTCAACTAGCTAAATCTCAAAAGAAAACAGCTAAATACTTTATCAATGAAGTACCCGAAAAGGCTACTAAGTTTAATGAACTTGTAAGTGAGTTGTTTGATAAAGACTTGTTTCTATCAATTTTCACTCCTACTTATTTTTCTAGCCAAAATTGGCAGGACCAAAGAAAACAGTTGCTGCAGTATGTTCCAGAACCATTAAACAAAGAAGTATTCGCGGAGCTTCATGAAATGTCCGTAAACACATTAGAACCGGAATTTAAAAAACATAACATAGATGATTTAGAAAAAGTACATCGTGATCAATACAACAAATTGGACAAGTCTTCCGAACGTGCTGGCGAAAGAGTAGTTACATTACGTGAGCAATTGGAAAAATTTAAGTTCGATAACTTAGATCGAGTAAACGAAAAGACATTGCAGCAGTTAGAAGCTCAAAAAGCTGAAATTAATAAATTACAATCCCAAAATCAACAAGTTAATAACAAGATATCCACAATTAGAGCAAAGATGTCTACTTTATATACTCAGTTAAAAAGACAAAGAGAAAAAGTTATGGACATTAAAAACGAAGAAATCAACACGGATTGTAGCACTTGCGGTCAGTCATTAAATGAAGAATCAATTGGAAAAGTTAAAAAGAATAAACAACTAGTTTTTTCAAAAGAAGTTGATTACGGAAAAGAACTATCAGCTGAATACTCCCAATTGAAAACGGAGTTAGAGGAACTTGAAAATACTAATCAGATTCCAATTGACCAGGACCTATTAGAGCAAATCAACAATGAAATTATTCAAATCAAAACTCAATTAAATCAAGTGAATCAGGTGGAACGACTTAAGGCTGAACTAATTGATGCTGAAGCTAATAAAGAAGAAATCCGCACCAAGCGAAACAAGTCATTAGCAATCATCGATGCAATTAAAGAATTTAGAACAAAGCGTTCTGAATTAATGGTTAAAAAGATTGATTCATTATTTACGAATATCTCAGTCAAGCTGTTTGAGCAATTGAAAAACGGTGAAGAGAGAGCAACTTTTGAAATCGAAATGCATGGTAGACCTTTCAGTAAGTTATCAACTGCGGAACGAATTAAATGTGGCTTAGAACTTAGTGAAGTTCTATCGAAGCAATCAGAATTGATAGCACCAACATTTGTTGATAATGCAGAATCGATTCTTAAATTATTAAAACCTACTGGTCAGCTGATTGTAGCAAGAGTAGTAGATACAGATTTTAATATTAAAACAATTCAATTAGGGGAGGAAGTAGTAAATGTCTAATCAAGTAGCAGTTTCAAACACACAAGCAGTAGTAGGTACGTTTACACAAACCGAGCTGGATACATTAAAGCACACAATTGCAGTAGGTACATCAAATGAACAATTCGCATTATTCGTTCAAACATGTGTTAATTCAGGCCTTAACCCTTTCTTAAATCAGATCTACTGCATTGTATATGGTGGAAAAATGAGCATCCAAGTAGCAGTTGAAGGTGTACTTGCGTTAGCTCGTAAACAACCAGGATTTAAAGGTGTAGATGTTGAGCTAGTTCATGAGAATGATGATTTCAAATACAATCCAGCTACTAAAGAAATTACTCATTCAGTTGGATTTCCTCGAGGGAAAGTAATTGGTGGATATGCAATTGCTAAGAAAGAGAACTTTACTGATGTTGTAACGCTTATGGAAGTAAGTGAAGTTGAACATATGACAAAAGGTAATAACAAAAACATGTGGACCAACTACTTTAATGACATGTTTAAAAAGCACATTATGAAACGTGCTGCAAAGCTTCAATACGGGATTGAAATTGCAGAAGATGAACAAATCGGTTCAAGTTCAGTAGATGAAGTTACATCTGGTTATCGTAAAGAAATTACTCCTAATCAGATTCAAATTGCTGAAGGTGAAATAATTGATCCAGAGGATGAAATGAAATCACGTTGGAGTGAAATTAAAAGCAAACAGGTTAAATACAGTCTAAGTGAAGATGACCTTAAGAACATCATCAAAGTGAATTTCAATAAAGTAGCGAAAGAACTTACACTGCAGCAATTAGTTGGTTTATCAAAACTAATCGATTTAGAGGGAAAGAAAACTCCAGAACCAGAAGAGATTACATTTGATGATTTAGGCGAGTTTTAATTGATAGCTAGGGGCTCTTTGGAGTCTCTAGTAATCCATCAACAAGGGAAGGAGTAGACAACATGAGTGAAATTAAATGGATAAAATTATCTACTTCAATGTTCGATGATAAAAAAATAAAGTTAATTCGCAAATTGCCATCTGGAGATAAGGTTCTTCTGGTATGGATTCAACTACTAATTGAAGCAGGTAAATGTAATTTGAGTGGACGTATTATGCTAGATGATCAAGTACCTTTAACAGATGAAATGTTTGCAATCGTCTATGACTTAGAAGTTCAAGATGTACGACATGCATTTAAAACCCTTGAACAATTCGGAATGATCGCATTTGATGAATCACAAGCGTTACGTATTAGCAACTGGGAAAAGCATCAAAACATAGAAGGTATGGAGCAAACTAAACGATTACGACAAGCCCGAAACAAGCGATATCAAGAGAAAAAGAAACAGTTATCCATTGAATCAGACGATAAGACGTCTTATAAGACGGTAGATAAGACACAAGAAGACATTCTAGATATAGACATAGACATAGATAAAGAAGTAAGTCAGTCAGTAGTAAATACTAACGCATTTGATTTTTATGAACAAAATTTCGGAGTGCTTAGACCTTTCGTAATCGATGAAATAAATAATTGGGTTACGGATATGAGTGAAGTGCTTGTAGTTGAAGCAATGAAAAGAACCCTTAGACAAAACAAAAACTGGGGATATGCCATGGGGATATTAAAGGAATGGCATAAGGATAATATAAGAACTCTTCATGATGTAGAAGTAAGAGACAAATCCTTTCAACAAAACAAAAAGAAAAACGGTATGAATCGCGTTGGAAAATTCGCAGGTAGTCCTATTGTTGAAAATAAAGAGGATGAGGAGTTAGGGTGGTAATGCAAAAATTCGATGTTGATGCGGTGATGGAAATTTGTTTTAGAAACAGTGGCGCTAAATATATCGACAAATATTGTGATGATCACAAAAAACAATGGATTCAGTTTTCAGATGGTCGTGCTAACTGCCCAAAGTGCTTTTGTAACTCTGGTGGACAGGCATTCCAACAAGAAATAAATCAAAAGATTAAAAAAGAACAAGAGTCGAATATAAGTTTACACCTTGAAAGATATTCGATTATTTCTAACCAGAAGGTTGTAACTAGTACCCTAGATAGCTATAAGACTATTTGCGAAGAAACAACTTTAGCAAAACAAAAAGCAGAACAATGTGCTAAATGGTATAGGTTCGGAAACAATTTTAATGTTGTTATAACTGGAAATGCTGGGGTTGGTAAAAGTCATTTAGCTTATTCGATTGCTAAAAGCGTTAGTGAAAAAAGAAGGTGCCTTTTCGTTAGTGTTCCTAAAATGGTTAGTTTGATTTTAGATTCGTTTAATAACAAGGAATCAAGATACACTCAGGAATATTTTTTGAAGTTGATGGAAGATGCAGACATTTTAGTAATTGATGATCTTGGAGCTGAAGTTGGTCGAATTGATACGGAAAAAGTAGCAAGTGATTTTATTAGTAAACTGCTTTTCAATGTCTATGAATCTAGGCAAGGTAAGTCAACGATTACGACTAGTAATCTTAGAGGAGAACGTGCAAAACAAATTTATGATGAACGAATGATTTCTAGACTAAATGCAGATGTAACGAAAGAAACGATTATTACTTTTAAGACTGCCAAGGATATGAGATAGATTTATTAAATTCGTCAAAATGTTTAAACTTACGAACGTAATAATTTTTCGGAGGAATTATGAAAAAGAAAGGTTGGAATGACTTATTCAAAACAGATGAGATAAATACGGATGAACAAGAAATTGTTCGTCCAGGCATCTGTACAAATTGTGGACATGGTTCTTTCAAATTGAAAATTGTTAAACGTTGCTTGCTTAGAGGTTGTAAGAAGTGTGGCGAGGTTATAGATCCGGAAAATATGAATGTGCTTAGGAAGGGGAAAATTCAATGATTATTACGACAACAACTGAATTAATTGCTAAATGCTTATCACGTACAGAAAGTTTTGCAGTAAAAGAATTCTTCAACGCGATTAAAGGTGAGGAAAAAGGCAACATGAGCATGAGAACATTATCAGCTACTAATTCAATAACTGTAGCTGCACTTAGAAAATTAGAGATAGTTGGAATTCTTAAGACTCGTAGTTTAGGAGCCAAGGGTACACGTTATCAGATTCTAAATATGGCTGCACTTAAAGATGTTGTAAGGAATTTAAAGTGAAATTCATGTTTAAAAGTCTCATAGAGAAGTTTTTTAATAAGGTAATAGGAAAGTACTCAAAAGCCCAAAATGCATCAAAATCCGTAGAAATTCCTATGGATTACGAAGAGATTTTTGAAGGTGATCCCCAGCTAGGTAATGAGAGCGATGTAATTTATTTCAAGAGGTGAGTTGATTGGAAACTTGCAAATATCCAGGATGCGGATATAAAGCCGATTTTATATCGAAAATCCATTGTCGTATCAATCATGGCATGGAACGTGAAGAGATTGAAAAGGCATTCGGCCAAGGTACGGAAGTAAAAAATAATCGCGCAAAAATGAGTTTAATGAAATGGATTCCTACAAAAGCACAAATCAAACGTGCTGCAAAGTATGGAGTTAGTAAATCGAATCTTAAAAACCGAGGTAGTTTAGGTTGGGATCCAGAGAGAGCAATTACTACTCCAATTTATACATTAAATGAAGCTGGTCGGAATGGTGCAAAAAAATCTGATTTTAGTTTTAAAGGGAGGAAGAAGAAATGAAAAGACAATTCAAACCTAATAACAAGGTTAAACACTTTGAAAACAAAGCTAAAAGATATTTAGCAGTAGGTAAATGGCATGAACAAATGCACCGTAACACTAAAGAACATGCAGACGTTTTACAAGAGCGATTAGATATCAAAGATAAAGAGCATGCACAATTATATAGACAGTTTACAGGGTTAAGAAATGAGTTTTTTGAGCAAAAAGATGAGTTGCGAAAAGCTAATTTAGAAATCCTTAACTCCCAAAAGAGAATAGAAGAGCAAATGGTCCGTTTCAATAAAAACGAAAATGAATTGATAAAAGAAGTTATGGATCTTGAAGGTAATTTGTATATGAAGGGTAGACAACTACTTGCAGTTATTATCTGGTTAACTATTTACTTAGCGTTTGATGTCTTTGGATATTTTATTTGAGGAGTGAGAGATATGAAACAAGGTAAACGTCGGACAAAGAGACAAGCTATTCTAATAAAATCATATGGTTTAAAACATGAGAACTGGCTGATCGTTAAAAACTTACCAGATGAATTGAATATTGCACATCGGGAGACTGGTAGCAAAAAGGTTTTACCAAATACCTAACAACTCCTATGTTGAAGGAGGCATAAAATGAATATTGAACAACTTTCATTTATTAATGAAATAGATGAGAAAAAGGTTAGAAAGGCAGTTATTAAACAGTTAAAACGATTTAAAGCATTAAGGGTTGCAGTACAGAATAAAGATGAACAATTAGCTGAGGGTGTAGCGAATCCATTTCCTAAGATCGTTGATAAAGAAAAGGAAAAGCGATTTAAAGTAAAGCAAATGGAACGAGCTCTAGAATATGCATTAGATGATATTGAACGTGAAATTATTGAAAAGAAATACCTGTCACCAAATAGAATAAAAGATATTAATATCTATCCAGAACTTGGATTGAACAAAGACCAATTCTACGAATATAAAAGACAAGCGATCTTTTCAATAGCTGAAGCACTCAACATTGTTTGAGTGCTTTTTCTTAGATGTAAATTTAAGCGTCTTATGCAACTAAATGGCAGTTTAGTTGAATAAGAAATTTATGCTAAAATATAGAAAAACAGGAAATTAACTAGTATATTATTTAACAAGTTGATGAGTCGCATTTGCGGCTTTTTTTTATTTGAGGATAAAAAACGAGCATTAAAATATTTACATTAAACATTTTATTGAAACTTTTTATAATAATTTAAACTCTAATAGATGAGGAGGGATGAAAATGGATGATTCTCATTTAGTTATACTAGCTAAAAATGGTGATACTAATTCATTTGAACAACTATTGATGAAGCATAGAGAACAACTATATAGAACTGCATTTTTATATGTTGGTAATCGTGAAGATGCTTTAGACGTCGTACAAGAAACGGCTTACCGAAGTTTTGAATCTATTGGCAAGTTAAAAAATGAATCGTACTTTCTAACTTGGATAACCAGAATCTTAATCAATTGCTCAAACGCAATTATCAAAAGGAGACTAATCCACGAGCCAATAGAAGAAGTTGCTGTGTATTTTAATGAAAATACAAATGAGCAAATCGAATTGAAAGAAGCCATCGAGCAACTCCAAGAAAATTATCAAACAGCCATTATTTTATTTTACTACCATGATTTTTCGATAAAACACATTGCGGAAACAATGCAGATCCCTGAGAATACGGTTAAAACATACTTAAACCGTGGGCGAAAAGATTTAAGAAAATTAATTGAAGGAGGTTCTAAAAATGGACAAACAAACATTTCTTGAACATGTTGATAGTATTGAAGTTCCTCATGAGGATGTAATAAAAGCAATTAAAATCGGTGTGAATCGTGTACAAACAGCTCCTACATTACCGAGTATAAAAAAAGGAAAAAAAGTAATAACGGGTTTCGCAGTAGCTGCCAGCTTGTTACTTACATCAAGTTTTATCGTGCCTTCGTTCTCTCATGTATTAGCTGATACACCATTGATTGGAAACTTCTATGAAACATTTAATCATCTGGTTGGAAGAAATTTAGATCAACAAAAGATGGTCACAAAATTAAATCAATCGTCTACAAGCCAGGGAATTGATGTAAAAATTAAAGGTGCATATTATGATGGGAATGTAATTGGTTTTAAATTCCATATAAATGGCGATTTAGCAAAAAGTGACGACGGAAGATATTACGTAATGTACAAATTGTTTGGAGGAGATACTTCCATTGATGATAGCACTGAAATTACTGAAATAAAAAAATCGAAAAATGGATTTTCAGGTAATATACAATTCTATAATTTCTCTAAAGAAGTATTAAAAAACATGGAGATCCCACTATCATTTACAAAGATTGGAGAGAAAGAAGGAAATTGGGATTTTAATGTACCGATTCAACAAATTCAAGCAACTGAGTTTTTAGTAAACGGGGTTGAGGGTAAAAATGAAAAGGAAAACATTTCAATAAATGTTACCTCCATTTTGTATGGAAAAGCATCAACGGTAATTAACTATCAAGTGTCATATCCAGCTTCTAGCAATTTTAAAACTTATGGATTAGATGTATCTAGTTCTAGTGGAGGAAAAATCCATGTGTTAAGTGACGGTGTTGTACAAAAGAAAGAAAAGACCTCTATATTGACGGTAGAAAGACGTGCTGTCATTTCTCAAGTCTTGAATGAAAAAAATGGTGAAATATTTGTGAAACCAACGGTTCTTAAAGATATTTCTAAGGAAGTCGAATTTAATCCTGTAATGATTCAATTGAAAAAATAACAGAGTTTCAAAAAATTCCTAAAGCAACAAACGCATGCGTTTGTTACATAAAAAAGCTAAGATCACATATTGTGGTCTTTTTTCATTCCCTTATTCAACATAATGGCAGTTTAGTTGAATAAGAAATGTTATAATAATTCAGATAATATTTGTGTAATTAAAGTTGGAAAGGATAAATTCAAATGTGGAAAAACTTAATTAATAAGATTTCAGAAGAGCCAGAGTTTAATATACCAGCTACTCCAAATCAGTTAGAAGAAATTAAAGAAAAGTTTAATCTTGAAATTACGAATGAATTAGCTAATCTTTTAAAAGAATCAAATGGTGTTGATATTGAAGGAGTAAGAATTTGGTCTTCAAAAGAGATCATTGATGAAAATATTGATAGAAGAACAGATGAAGTTTTTAAGGATACATACATGTCCTTTGAGAGTCTATTATTTTTTGCTGATGCTGGAAACGGGGATTATTTTGCTTTTTCAATCATAAACGGTGATATTCAGAAAGACGATATTTACGTTTGGAATCATGAAGACGATAGTCGAACATGGATCGCACCATCTTTAGAAGATTTTCTAATTTGGTGGAGTGAGGGTGAAATAAGTATTTAATAGCTTGTTTATAAGTAGCTTTTTTACGAACATCAAATACAACTAACCCATGCGATACTTCGATAGAAGATCGCTTTTTTTATTAAACATAATGGCAGTTTAGTTGCATAAGAAAAGGACTTATTTGTATCTAATAGAATATTATAGGATAGGAAAAAACAAGGTTTTTAATTTCAATATTTGAAAAGTCGAAAACAATGGAGAAGAATGGTATTACTAGTACAATTTAATTAGGATGGGGTTAAATGAGTCGATATTCATTTATAGCAACAAATTATGAAATACCAGAAATAGATAATACGAATATAAAATTTATTACTGTTAAAGAGGCTATTGATTTAGGAATAAAGCCACATGAATTGGTACCTTGGGAAGAGATGGACCCAAATGCTAAAGTATTATTTTGTGAAAATGAAGACGATTTGGATGAATTGGTCATAACAAAAGAAGCGACATTTGGTGATTGTGGATTTACAAATCATCCTTTCATTTATCAAATAGATTTTTTTTATTCGAAAAAAAGGGTGAATCAATTACTAGAGTATCTAAAAGAAAATATTAAAGAAGGACAGTTGTTAGAACTATGGAGTGTTTGGATTAGTGATGATATGGATGAGTTAAATATACCGTATAGTAGATGTAGTTATGAAGCATTATCTCTGAATCAACTTTCACAAATGTATAATTGGCAAGATGAAAAATATAAAAAACAATGCTGTTTAGTTATTGAAAGATAAAAATATATATCTTGTTATTCAACTAACGCATGCATTAGTTGTACACCGTTCGACTGCTTCTGCGGTCTTTTTTTATTGGACTAAATGGAAGATTAGTTCAAAAAGACGATTCTGGTATTACAAAATAATAGTAAAATTAATCAAAATGAGTTATGAGGGCTATGGAAATTAGCTACTACATCTCAGAAATGAGGATAAAAAAACAGTAAAAACTGTTACTAATGGAGGAGCTAAATGTTTAAATCAAAAAAATTATGGGGATTTATTGGTGCATTCGTATTAATTTTTCTTGTTTATTATAGCTTTTTTTATTCTCCAAATGTTCCAACTGCTTCAATTAACATTGAAAATAAGTCATACGAATTGAAAGCTAAAGATTATGATTACAGTGCTTTTGGAAAAAGTACAACAAAAAATTTTACTTTTAAAAGCCTAAATGAACTAAATACACATTTACAAAATGAACCTGAATTAATTGTCCAATCAAACCATCCTATTACTTATAAAAATAATGCATCAACTGATGCTACCAACGTATCTATTTACAATGTAGAGGAAAATGTTTATTTACGTGGTGAAACTGAATCGACCGTTCAAACTATTACAAAACCTGGGCATTATATCATTCAATACTTGTCTGAATTTGAAACAGGAAAAATAGCAACTTATTATGTTAGGATTCGTGTAGTTAATTAATATAAAAATTACTAACTTTAGAGGTTGAAAATTGAAAGTGCTTATACCACTGACGCATTGCATTAGTTGAATAACATGATCGGCTGATAAGGCGATTTTTTTAATGAGCTAAATGGCAGGTTAGTTAGATAAGATACTGTATAATTAAAATCATAAAAGGAGGTCTTTGGATGGAATATTACCCTTTTTTATTTGATATTAATAAAAATGAATTCTATTGCATTTGGTATAGTGCAGATAAAGATGGTTTTTTTATGGAAAATAATAAAATAAAAGTTTTTGAAACTGAAAATATGTTGTTTGATTATGCTAAAGTAAAGAACATCCAATTTATGGATAACAAAATAAATTCTATTTCAATAGACTTTGCTATAAACTGGCTAACTCGTAAAAATCCAATAATTAAATGTGTTTATTTTCTTGATTATTGGAACCACATTTCAGATTTGGCATATTCAGTGGGAGAAAATTTTTATGGAGATGTAAGAGAAGAATCAATAAATAAAGTGTATGACAAATTGTTTTGGGGTAACAACTTGCCACCTGTAACACCCAAAGGCAAAAAATATAATACTACTTGGAATCACGAACAAAGAAAAATATTAGTCGATATTGTAAAAGACGGAATCAGAATAATAAATTTATATATAAAGAATTAAGTGTTTAAATACATATATAAGTTTTAAAATCCTTATACAACTAACTGATGCGTTAGTTTAACAACGATGGACTGCTTTGGTGGGGATGGCTAACGCATGCTTTAGTTGAACAACAAGGTCGACTGTATAGTCGGTTTTTTTATCGAATTAAATGGCAGATTAGTTCAATAAGCACAGTGGGAATTAGTAGTTAAATGTTTTAAAATGAGCTTATACAATTTCGACTATATAAGGGAGAAAAATAAGAATGCAGAATGATTTAAAGCAAATAATTAAAGAAATAATAGCACCTCTGTTTAAGAAATATGGATTTAAAAAGAAAGCAAATAACTTCGCTAAAATTTTCCCAGAATTTGCATGGACAGTAAATATCCAATCCTCTAAGTGGAATTCAGATGATGAAGTAGAGTTTACTATTAATACAGGAATATACAATGAAAAATTATTTAGAGTATTAAACGAATGGGAGCCCCCGAATTTCCCAATAGAAGCAGAATCTATATTAAGACTTCGTATTAATCAGATAAAAAATTCATCAGAGAACTGGTATAAACTCTCAAAGTCTATTAGTGTAGATGAAGTAAAAAAACAGGTTGAAAATGACTTGTTAAACGTGATTCTTCCGTATTTTGATCAATTTAAAACGATGGAAGATGTCATTAAGGAATTAGAAAAAAAAGAAATACAAGGATTATATGAAAACACACATTACCTTACTATACTTTATGAAACATACGGTGAGCATGATAAAGCCCAAAGAAGAATAATAGAAGAATATGCAAAAACAAAAGATGATTCACAAAAGGAATTCATAATTGAACTTGCTGAAAGGTTAGGATTAAACGTAAATTAAGCATTCGTGTTTCATATTCAACTAACGCATGCGATTCTTCAATAACGAAGGATCGTTTTTCTTATGCAGCTAAATGGCAGTTTAGTTGAACAAGGATTTCAGACATAAAGCAAGAAATTATTAATATTACAGTAATAAAAGGAGAGAGTGTATGAGGGATGAAATTATATCTGAATTAAATAAATTAATTGGCTTGAAATTTCAGTATGGTGGGAGAGCATCTAACCTTTTTTGGCTGGGATTTGGGGAAATGATTACAGTAAAAAGGTTAAGAGAAACTAACGAATTAGCCGAATACGCTTTACATATTCAATGTTCTTGGCGAATTACAAAAAGCAATAAAATCTTAGTTGCATCACGAGATTTATATTCTCCAAACTCAGAGTGGGACGAAGAGAACGAGGACTTCGATTGGGATGTTCAAGGGAATAATAGGTTTGATGAGAGAATTAAATCTTTAATGGAAGATGTAAAAGAAACATTAGATGTAAGAAAAATTGAATCAGATGAAGTAGGTGGCTTGAAAGTCTTTTTTACGGAAAATTATGTTTTAGAAATATTCCCTGACATTTCAGATGAAGATGAATATAGTGAGTTTTGGAGATTTATTAATTTCAGAGATAAGAGCCCTCATTTTGTTGTCAAAGGGTTTGGTATTGAAAGATAAAAATCTTATACAACTACCATGGGAGTACGATATAAACTTCCATTCACTGTTGTGAATCTGAGGATTCATGGATGGATAACGCATGCTTTAGTTGAAGATCACGAGTTGCTAGCAGCTCGATTTTTTATTCAACAAAATGGCAGTTTAGTTGCTTAAGAACTCAACTTTTTCGTAATAGAATGTAAAAAGACATAGGAGTTATTCTCCTATGTCTTTTAATTACTCTATATATTCCATAATATCACCAGGTTGACATTTCAAAACTTTGCAAATTGCTTCTAATGTAGAAAAACGTATTGCTTTAATTTTCCCTGTTTTTATATTTGATAGATTTACAATACTAATATCAATTGCATCAGCTAACTCACTAAGCTGCATTTTACGATCAGCAAGCACACGGTCTAATCTAATAATAATGCTCATAAACTACCTCACTTTATAACATTGAATCATATTCCTCTTGTAAAAAACATCCGTACCTAAACATACCAGATAGAATTAAAAGACAAATTCCAAATAACAACAATGGTGTACCTGATGTAATTAGTGGCACACTAACAGATTGTTTGAGCAAAAATAATTCTACAATAAAATTATAAGTGTAATCGATTAAAGATTGCACGATTAATAGCCAACCCATATTCTTAATACTAATAGCATTTTGATAAACAAATGGCTTTTTCTCCATTACAGTTCTTAAGATTTTATTTATTTGTTTTATAAAAAATGTTGTAAGTGCAGAGAAACATAAAACTTGACTCATCATAAAAGCAAAAATATGTTTGTAATTAATAGAAAAAAATGAGTTATTGACAAATCCTATTTGTTTGAGTGAGGATAACGTTTTTTCGTCAATTTCAGTGAAAAATGTTGAAGTTACAATTAGTGCAAATATAACAGTCATAACAATAAAGAAAAAATATGTAACTTTAGTAATGTAATAAAGAATTTTAGATATTTTTAAATATCCATTAATAAAAGACTCTTTTTTTTGATCCATATTATGTTCTCCTTTTTGTTTGTAATTACTTTCATAATACTTTGTTAATTAACTAAATTCAATAAAAATTTAACGTTTATCATTAAAAAAATAATGAAAGTTGGTAAATTGATTATTATCATAGGTAATTACAGTTTGTGAAAAATGCTTATACAACTAACGTATGCTTTAGTTGAACAACTCGATCGGCTGAAAAGTCGATTTTTTTATGGAACTACCATGGAAATTAGTTTCTTCATAAATAGATAAATGACAATACTAAAGAAAACTCTGCTCAATCGTTAAAAAAAGAGTAGAGTTATCTAAAAAACCTAGTGATTACAGATGACTGGATAAAGTCAGTATCAGTATGACACTTTCCATATATTTTCATTCGCTGTGGTGCAGCGCTTGCGCTGCATGGGTGGCTAAATGGCAGATTAGTTGAAAAAGGTTTGTTCAGATTTCAAGAAAAAAGGATAATTTCCCCCAAATTCTAACTGCTGTAAAAGAGGTATAATTAGATGAAAACAAAGTGATTGGTTTGAGGAGAACCTTGGAGGTATTAAATGAGATTATTAAAACATTTTCTAATTTATTTGAGAATAATATTTGCATTGACGGGCTTTGTTTTGGCTATCTATGGAATAATAACTAATAATTTTGCATTAACACCTTATATGTTCTTATTCTTAGGGGCAGCGTTAATGTTGGCAAGTATATCCGAATTTCAACTAAAACGAAAAAAATTCGGTTATTTTTATTTCATAATATCTTTGTTTATTTTCTCTGTATCAATACAAGGATTCTTATTGACCTAACGCTTGCGTTAGGTCAATATCATGTGTTATTTAGTAGTTCTTTTTCTTATGTATTTTACGAAACAAAAGGACCTCTCACTCGGTCCTTTTGTTAAGAAATGTTAATTTAATTATTTTTGTTTAAATACAAATGTTTGCTTGTATTTTCTTGCCGAGTACTTTTCCCCATTTGTCATTTTTTCATAAGGTTGTTCTCTCCATGTAATAACTATCTCAATATTTTTAGCATTGGAAGATACAGGCATGTTTTGATGATGGAAATCTTGTTTTAGAGGAGATACTCCACTGGTAAATAACCAATACATAGTACGTGTATTTGGTTCGTCCCTGTAAACTTCAATTTGTGGGTCATAAACTTTATCTCCAATGTTTTTTATGTCTAAACTATAAACGTTGAATACGTCTTTTTTTAGCTTTTCGTCATTAATATCTGGCTTATCAAAGGTAACCTTCCAGTGGTCAGAGTTTTTTGCTGTGGGAAGTTGATTTAACGATAAAGCACAAGCGGAATTAGAACTAAAAATTGATAGAGTTATTGTAGCAAAAATCATTAAAAAAGCTTTTTTCATATAAATTCCTCCTATAATTAACATGTATAGTTAGTATTTGATAAAAATACAGAAAAATACATTTGTTCCTTATGTAAATAACGCATGAATTGGTTGAAAAATGTGATCAACGATTTTGTCGGTCTTTTTTATTGAACAAAATGGCAGGATAGTTGAAGAAGGAATTTAATATATAATAGATTTTAAAGAATAAAAATGATTTTTCTTAGGAGTGGAAAAATGAAAAAAAGATTGCGTAAGAAATTGTCTAATGAATGGGAATGGTATGCAGTTAAGGTATTATACGAAAGCATTATTTCAGGAAATCCTTCTCCAGAAAAAATAGATGAAGATTATTACGGTAAATTTAAAATGTATGAAGAAAGTATTGTGCTTCTTAAAGCAAGATCATTAGAGCACGCCAATTCAATTGCAGAAAGTAATGCTATTAAAAGCGAACATTCATATAAAAATATGTATGATGAAGATGTTAAATGGCAATTTGTTGAAATCATCGATTGCTATAATTTAATTGATGATAAAATTAAATCAGGTACAGAAATATATTCACGTTTTTTAAAGGTTCCACCTGGTATTCCAACAAAGAAAATAATTTCTCATTATTATCCTGAAACTATTGAGGATGAAGTTGTTGATCAAAATTTAAAATCTGATTAATGCAACTAACGGTTGCTTTAGTTGAATAAGGAAAAATTTAGTCATTCTCATCGAGAATGGCTTTTTTATTTTATTACGACAAAAAATCCGACAAAATCTAGATAAAAGTGAGGATAAAATCAGGGATATTTCAGGGGAAGTTTTGAATTACCATAAAAAGTAAACTTTTCTTATCAGCTTAATTAAGTTGATGGGAGAAGCATAACCTCCTGTATCAATTATGTAACTCGATTGATCGATGGTACTAAGTACCTTAGCAGCTGGTCTGCATAGGTTGAGGCGAGGCAGGAGTTAAGAGTACTCCAATGTTTTATTCTTTGTAAACTAGATCTGTTAGTGAGGTTCTCCCTTCCCCTCATCGTTACTAATGAGTCTAGTTTAGAGTGAATAAAACAAAGGGAAAAACACTCTTCTGTCGAATCATGAGAAGGGGTGATTTTATGAATAAAAAAAATATTTTATTTTATGGCTTAATAATACTTATTCCTGTATTTGTTAACTATGGTCTTTTTTCCTGGACAGCATGGGGATTAAATGGTAATCAAAGTGATTGGTTCACTTTTTTTGGGAATTATCTTGGGTTTATCGGTGCAATTGGTATTGCTGTAATACAAATAAAGAAGCTAAAAGAAAGGGATAATGAACAGGATATTGAAAGTGGTAGGTCTTTTATTGTAGTGAATGATTTGAGAGGTCCCTTAAAATTAAAAAATCTAATAACTCATGAAAATAGTAGAATAATAGACACACCTGGTTATATAGATATCCAAAGAAGGATTGAAAAAGATAAAATAAATCATAGTGATGTAACTACTACTTTTCTTAATTTATCACAATTTGGTAACTCTCCAGTCATTTTAGATTGTAAAATTTCTGTTGATTATAAAGAAAAAAATAATAAGCAGCATAATATTAAGGTAAACATAGGGGTTGTTGAACAGGGAATTGAAGTTTTTATTCCAATTACACCTGTTGGAGCAAAATCTGGTGAAGAAATTGAAGTAGCAATAATTGAAATACAATATAAAACTCTTAAGAATGAAACTATAAAATATGTTATTAATCATTTAACTAATAAAGAGTACTGTTGCACTTTCATAGGTGAAAAAGAAGGACCAATGCTTTTTGAGCAAGAGATTACTAGCGCAACATGGACATATCCAAATAAATTAAAAGAAAGAGCACCCAATTAGGGTGTTTATTATTTTTTAAACAAAATAGGAATAGAGGTGTGAGATATAGCTAACAAACCTTTAAGACCGTGTAGCAAACACAGTTGTCCGAACTTAACACGTAATTCATATTGCGATGAACACCAGTACATTAAAGAACAACAGAACAATGAACGTGCTAAACGATACGATCAATACAAGCGTGACCAAAGAAGCAAATCATTCTATGACTCTAACCTATGGAAGAAGGTAAGAGACTCAGTAATGAGAAGAGATCTTGGTCTATGTCAGCAATGTAAACGTGAAGATAAGATAACACTGGCTGATGTGGTCCATCATATTGTTGAGGTTAGGGTGGAGTGGTCTAAACGATTAGATAAGAATAACCTTGAGGCATTGTGTCATGCATGCCATAACAAGGTGGAACATAAGAAGTATTAGGATGACCTGTACTGAGCGATAGCTTGCCCAGGTCAAATAGTATTCGGACAAGGGGTAGGGGTGTCCAAAAAGCTAGGACTCGTGGCTGTAATACCGTGTATCCAATCGAACGCACAAAAAATTCCCCACGGGGTTTTTCAGAAGGAGGTGAGCATGCGTGGCAGGGCAAAGACAACCTATTGATTTACTTTTGATTAAGGGCAATAAGAATTTAACAAAAAAAGAGATTGAGGAACGGAAAGCAACGGAGGTTAAAGCTCCATCAGATAAGGTCAAACCACCTGCTTACCTTCCAAGTAATCTGAAAAGAGAATTTAAAAAAATAGCTGACGAGTTAATGCAAATCGGGATTATGACAAATCTTGATATAGACGCATTAGCTCGTTTTTTAATTGCTAAAAATATGTACGTTAAAATCTCAAGTCAGTTAATCGATTTAGATCCATTAAGCGAAAAGTTTGAAACGCTTATAGCTCATCAAGATAAATTCTTCAAGCAATCTAGGCAATCAGCAATGGACTTAGGGTTAACTATTTCTTCTAGATGTAAGTTAGTCATTCCTAAGAACGATGAAGATAAAGAAAAGACTGCATCACAAAAGAGATTTGGTGATCGAATATGACACCGATCGAAAGAGTTTGGAAATATGCAAATAAAATTGTTTCAGGTGAAATAGTCGCTTGTAAAAAGCACATTTGGGCAGCACAACGTTTCATTAAAGATATTAATCGAACACAAGATGATGATTGTCCATTTACTTTTGATGTAGATATTCTTGAAGATTTTAATGAGTGGGCAAAAGAATTTAAACACTCTGAAGGTGTATTGGCAGGACAACCGATTATCTTAACCGATTTTCAGCTTTTTATTGTTGCTAATATATTTTGTTTTATTAATAAGAAAAATGGATCTAGACGATTTCGAAAGGTCTACATTCAATTAGCACGTAAAAATGCCAAATCACAGTTACTAGCTCTAATTGCAACATATGAAACTTTCTTAAGTGATGAAAAACATAGGGTTTATATTACTGGTTGGTCAAAAGAACAATCTGATGAGGTATACAATGCTGTATTGGACCAAATAAGGAATACGGACATTCTGAAAGGTACCTACAAAGACTCTTATGGAAAAGTTACCAGGATAAGAACGAATTCTATAATCCAGCCACTTTCAAAAGAAACTAGGAAGTTGGGGGATGGTAAGAACCCATCCGTAGGTATTGTCGATGAATACCATGCTCATGAAACATCTGAAATTTATGATGTCATTCTATCAGGGATGGTTGCTCGTAAAAGTCCTTTAATGGTTGTTATCACGACAGCGGGATTCGATTTATCTAGACCGTGCTTTAAAGAATATCAATACGTTACTAAGGTGTTAGATCCTGATAATACTGCAGTAGAAAACGATGATTATTTTGCGTTAATCTGTGAACTTGATGAAGGTGACGACATTAAGGATGAACGTAATTGGATTAAAGCGAATCCGATTGTAGGTACCTATGAAGAAGGATTAGATTCATTGCGTTCTGATATAAAAGTAGCTTTGGAACAACCGGAAAAAATGCGCGGATTCATGACAAAGAATATGAATATCTGGGTAGACAAAAAAGAAAATGGCTACATGGAGTTAAATAAATGGAATCTATGTGTAGAGAAATTCGATTTAGAAAACTTTAGAAATACCAAAGTTTTTGTTGGTGTCGATTTATCAGCAAAAGAAGACTTAACTAGTGTTACTTTCATGGGAAGACTAGACGGAAAGTTTGCTGCAGTTCTTCACTCTTTTATTCCAGAAGATAAATATAATCAGAGAATGGCAATTCAAGATATTCGTTTTGATTTATTCGTAGAAAATGGCTATTTAACTATTATTCCTGGTGCAGTAATTGACCAAGAAGATGTTGAAAATTATATCGAAGAAAAGGTAAAAGAATACAATTTAGATGTAATCGAATTATGTTATGACGAATGGAATGCTTCCCAATTCGCCATAAACATGGGGAAAAAAGGCTATACATGTGTAATTATTCCACAGTATTTAAAGGTACTTGCAGAGCCTACTGCAGATTGGAGAATACAAGTTTACAAGGGAAACGTAGCACATCAAGGTGATGGGTTGTTAACTTGGGCAGTTTCTAATGCAGTTACGATCACTGATTCAAACGCTAATTTTAAATTAGATAAAAAACGTAGTGCAGATAAAATTGATCCTATTGCTTCTCTTTTAAATACATATGCTCGAGCAATGAGAGGTTTACCATTACCTAGTGTGTATGAAGAAAGAGGTTTTGTCTCGCTATAAGGTAGGTGAAATCATGGATAAAAATGACTACATTGGGATATTTGGCTTTTTAAGTTTTTCAATTGGCACTTATTTAGTTAGTCCAGCATTAATGTTTTTATTGTGCGGATTACTATGCATGGGAGTAGCTGTTGTAGGAGCTAGGAAGGGGGTGAATAAAAAATAATGGGCTTCCTTACAAGTTTATTCGAAAAAAGAGATTTACCCTTGTCACAAGCAACAAATGGTAGCTGGCTTTATGATCTATGGACTGGTGGGAAAACTGCTTCAGGTCAATCAATTAATGAATTTAGGGCAATGCAGCAAGCAACTGTGTATGCTTGCCAAAGAATTATTGCTGAAACAATTGCTTCGTTAGAGTGTAGAGTATACAAAAAAAGCACTAATGGTAGTAAAGAATTAGCAGTGAAACATCCCTTATGGTCAGTCGTACATCATAAACCTAATACGGAAATACCTGCTTTTAATTTTTGGGAAACGATGGTTCATCATTTGTTATCTTATGGTAACGCATATGCTGAAATTGTAAGAGATGGTAATGGGAACATCGTTGAGCTATGGCCACTTTTACCGGACCAAACAACTTTAGAGAGAAATCCTAAAACTTTAAAGCTTTGTTATCGGACTATTATTCCTACGACCAACGAGCAAGTAGTCCTTCCCTTCGAAAAGGTGCTGCATATTGCAGGTTTAGGTTACGATGGCCGACAAGGTTATAGTCCTATTCAATTAATGAGAGAAACACTTGGATTAACTCTTTCGCTTGAAGAATATGGAGCAAGATATTTTGGGAACGGAGCAAAACCTGGTGGAGTCATCGAACATCCTGGGAATTTATCCGAACCAGCACAAAATAACCTTAGAAGTTCTTGGAATGAAATGCATGAAGGATTATCAAATAGTCATAGAATTGCAATTCTCGAAGAAGGAATGAAGTACCATCAACTAGGACTTGCTCCAGAAGATAGTCAATTCCTCGAGAGTAGATCATTTCAAAAACGTGAAATAGCTCAAATTTATCGAGTTCCACCTCATATGATTGGTGATTTAGAAAAAGCTTCTTTTGCAAGTATGGAGCAACAGTCCTTAGAGTTCGTACAAAACTGTATTAGACCATGGCTCGAAAGAATTGAACAAGCTATTCGTTTTAAATGTCTAGCAGACTTTGAAATGGACAAAATCATTGTTGAATTTAATGTCAACTCCATTCTTCGTGGTGATTCTAAAACGCGCAATGAAGTACTTCAAATTAAACGTCAAAATGGTGTCATTACTGCAAATGAGTGGAGAGAAGCTGAAGGAGATAACCCAAGCAATGATGAAGCTGCAGATAAATTACTGGTGAATAGTGCCATGGTTGCTGTAAACGCAGTAATCAATCCAATTGACCAAGCACCGAAAGGAGGTGAAGGAGAAGGTGGAAAACAAGGAAAAACGAAGTCTAACACTAGTACCGGAAATTCGGGCGAAGAATAGTGAAGATGAACCAAGTAAGATTGTCGGCTATGCAGTGAAATGGGGACAACGCTCCAATACAATTGGATATTACTACAAATTTGAGGAGCGCTTCGAAAAAGGCGCTTTTTTTGATGCCATTAATGGTGATGTGATCGCAGCCTGGAATCATGATTGGAACGAAATATTAGGTCGTTCTACTTCCGGGACACTCTTATTAGAGGAGGATGACATTGGCTTAAGGTATGAAATTACAATGCCTTCATGGGCTGACAAGTACGTTGAAACCGTCCAACGTGGAGATGTTACTGGTTCATCATTCACTTTTGTTCCAGAAGTAGAAGAATGGGATGAAACAAATGAAATTGCTTTAAGGACCATTAAAAAAGCAAAACTTTATGAAGTAAGTCCTGTTATTTTCCCAGCATATCCTCAATCGGAAGCTGGAGTAAGGTCAATGGAAGATGTTTTTGAGGCATTCCAACGTTCAAGAAATCCAAGCAACGATGATTTTTCAAAAAAGATAAATTTAATGCGTAAGAAGCTAAATTTATCAGAAAAACAATAAAAATAGATAAGGGAGAGTCAAAATGAAGAAAATTATTGAATTAAGACAAAAACGAGCAAAAGTTGTCGCTGAATCAAGACAATTAATTGATGATGCAGAAAAAAGAGGCGGTTTTACTGCTGAAGATGATGTAGCTTATGACCGAATGAATACTGAAATTGATAATTTAACAAAAGACATCGAACGTCATGAACGTCAATATCAACTTGAGCAAGAAAATAATGAGTACCGTGATGCTTCTGGTGCAGGTTTAGTAGGTGGCGAACAACGTACTGAATCACAAGAAAATGTACCATTTACTCACCGTGAAGAATACCGTTCAGCATTTAACAAGTTTTTAGTATCTGGTATGGCTGAATTAAATAACGAAGAGCGTTCTATTCTTGGTAAAGGTAGAGCTCAACTTGAAGGTCGGGCACTCTCTGCAGTAACTGGTTCAGCTGGTGGATTCACAGTTCCTCAAGGTTTTTATAATTCATTAATTGAATCTTTAAAAGCATTTGGTGGAATGCGTAAAGTAAGATCTACAATTCTTCGTACAGCTACAGGAAATACTTTACCAATTCCGAAAGTAGATGACACTGCAAACGTGGGGGCAATCGTTGGTGAAAATGCAGCTGCAGGTAATGCGACTGATCCAGTATTCGGTCAATTGAATCTAGGAGCCTACAAATATACTTCAAAAGTATTCTTAATTCCTATCGAACTATTACAAGATTCAGCGTTTGATATTGAAGCTTACATTCGTAAAATTATTGCAACTCGTATTGGTCGTATTACAAATACACATTTCACAGTAGGTACTGGTACTAGCCAACCTACAGGTGTATTGACGAATGCAACATTAGGTAAAACAGGAACAACTGGTCAAACAACTTCAATCGTTTATGATGACTTAATCGATTTAATCCATTCTGTAGATCCAGCTTACCGTGAGTCAGGATTATGCGAATTTATGCTAAATGACAACTCATTAAAAGCGATTCGTAAACTAAAAGATTCTCAAGGTAATCCATTATGGCAGCCTGGATTAGTTCAAGGTCAGCCAGATAAAATCCTTAACTTTACTTATACAATTAACCAAGATATGCCTACTATGGCTGCAAATGCTAAGTCCCTTCTTTTCGGTGACTTATCTACTTTCATTATTCGTGATGTAATGGATCTTTCTATCTTCCGTATGGGTGAGAAATATATCGATTCTGGACAAGTAGGATTTGTAGCATTCAGCCGACATGACTCAGTTTTAACTGATACTGCAGCTGTAAAATATTATGCAAACTCTGCTACTTAATAATCATTTATCCAGAGCGTCCTAGTGACGCTCTTTAATTTTATTTTGGAGGGGTTATCTATGCCAAAAGTAAAAATGAAAGTTAGTATGGCTGGAAGTGAATTTTCATATGTACCTGGCGATATCATTGAGGTAAGGGAGGACATAGCTGATGCATGGGTTATTAACGATATTGCTGAAGTATTTGTTCCACTAGAAGAAAAAGCTATCGTTCATAAAGAAGAAGCACCGGTAGAAGAGGAAGGAACTCCACCAGAGGAGAACGCAACCAAACCTTCGGATGAAGAAGTGAACGTGAAACCTAAGACATCACCTAAAAAGAAGGTGAAAAAAGATGCTAACTCTGAATGAGGCGAAATCTTTCTTAAGAATTGATTTTGACGATGATGATTCAGATATTAATAGTTTAGTAATTGCTGCTGATCTATTTGTAGTTGGGGCATCGAGCCAAAATATTAACAAAGAGAGTGAACTTTATAAATTGGCTTGTAAATTACTAGTGAATCACTGGTATTTAAACCGAGAAGTTGTCGGAAAGGCCGATAAACTCGCATTTTCATTAAAAGAAATTTTATTTCAATTGAAATATACTGCGGTAGCACCATGAGGGTAGGCCGTATGAACAATAAAATCACAATTCAATCTCCTCCGTCAGGAAGAGATTCTACAGGTCAAACTGTAAAAGTATGGAATGATGTACGCACAGTTTGGGCATCTAAAGATTCTCTGATTGGTAAAGAGTTTTATGCAGCTAATCAGACTCAAAATAGTGTCGAAGTAAAATTTCGCACCTATTTCTATTCAGGAATGAATAATGCCATGAGAATAGTTCATGGAATTGACACTTATGAAGTAATAAGTGTAAGTGATCCGGAAGATTTGAAGAAAGAATTACTTTGGTACTGTAAAAGGGTGAAGAAGTAATGGGAGAAATTGAGGGATACAGACAGTTACAACAAACAATTGATCAATTGGGAAAATTACCTAAAACAATAGTTACAAAAGCAGCTCGAAAGGGTGCTAGGGTTGTTTTGCCAGAAGTGAAGAAGAAAGCTCCAGTAGAAATAGGAAACCTTAAAAGAGGTATAATTCTAAGGCCTGAAAAAACGAAGACTAAAGGTAAAAAAGTATTTCAAGTGGTAATGGATAGGGCTTATAACCGTTTCTTTGTTAAGGTAAGTAAAGACGGTAAAAGAGCATATTATCCAGCATCACAAGAATATGGATTTTTTAGTCGTGGTCCTAATGGTTCAAGAGGAAAATATATTCCAGGTTACAACTATTTACGTGGATCTAACGCATCAAAACATAACGAAGCACAACAGGTCATAATTAGAACAATGCTTACAGAGGTGGATAAAATCTTATGACATTTGAAGAAGCGTTGTATTTTGAATTAAGTAGTATTCCAGAATTAAACGGCAACATTTTTCCGATTAACGCTATTGAAGGTGAAGAAGGACCATTTATGACATATTACAAGGATGATGTGAATTATCCAATCAATCTTAATGGACCATCAAATATTGTAGAAGGAACATATGTATTAGACATCTTACATCCTTCATACAAAGAAGTTCAATCATTATTTAAGCTAGTAAAAGATAAACTTATTAGCTTTTTAGGTAGAAATATTGGGCAAAATGGTCCATTAATTCAAATGATTTCAATTAATAATGCTAGAGATTTATATGAACAAGAATTAGATTACAATCGTTTGAATTTTAATATAGAAGTTAAATACAAGGAGGTATAAAGATGGCTACAGCTGCAATGGGTACCAAATTACAAATTGGTGCAAATAATATTACAGAGCTTAACTCAATTGGTGGAATGGAATTATCAGCAGATACGTTAGAAACTACAAATTTAGATAGTAACGGATGGAAAACATTCATACAAGGTCTAAAAGATGGTGGAGAGGTACAGATTGCTGGAACATTTAACCCAGCAGATACTACTGGGCAAATTGCTATTTATAATGCATTTAACTCAGGAGCTCTAACACCGTTTACAATTTTATTCCCTTCATCTTTGGGAGCAAGTTGGTCATTCAGTGGCATCGTTACAAACGTTAAAACGGATGCACAAAAAGAAGATTTTATTCCATTTGAAGCAACTATCAAAGTTAGTGGACAACCTTCTCTTGGGTTAACTCCATCTGGAGGACTAACAGGTTTAGCATTAACTGGTACAGGTGGAACATTGACTCCTACTTTTAATAATGGTACTTACACTTATTCATTTAGTGGTGTTACTGCAACTTCAGTTACAGTTACTGCTACTGCTGCAAACCATACATTATCACTTTTCATTGATGGTGTGTTCTCACAAGTATTAACAAGTGGATCTCCATCTGCATCAATTCCAATGTCAGCAATCGGTTCTAAAATGTTAACGATTTTAGCAACTGAATCGGGTAAAACGCAAAAAGTTTATGAAGTGGCTGTTGTTAAAACTGCTTAAGACTAGGGATTCCCTAGTCTTTTATTATTTATTAGGAGGAAATCGCAATGAGTGAAAATAGTGTACCAGTAGTAATTAAATTAGATAGACCTCGTGTCCTTCGATTTGGACATAAAGCGTTAAAACAATTGAAAGCAATGACTGGAAAAACGTTATTGCAAATTGATGAAGGAATTGAAAAATTAGATCCAGATGACATTGAAGTTTATATGTATTGTGGACTAATGAGTGATGCAGCTGATTATGGTGAAGTGTTAACTCTGGAAAAAGTTGAGGATATCTTAGATAAGGCCGATTCGTACAAAGACATCCTTGAAAAAATTGGAACTGCTATTGGTAGAACTTTCGGTGCTGATGGTGAAGAAGTAAAAAACTAGATGGCGATAGCGAAGAAGTAAAAGATTATGATTTCGATGAAACTTTGTCTATCGCAATAGATATAGGTATTAGTGTTCAAGATTATGAAAACATGACTCCATTTGAACTAGGGCTTCATGTAAAAGCATTCAATAAGCGATTGGAAACAGAACGCAAGGATAAGCTTACATTAACTTGGTTGAGTGCAGTATGGCAACGAGTAGAAAAGATGCCAAGTCTAGAAGAAGTTATTGGTGAACAACCAATTAAACAGAAAAAAATGTCTTCTGAACATATGCTGAACATGGTTAAAGTAATGAATGCAGCATTTGAAGGGACTACTTACTAAAGGAAGGAGGTAAATCAATGGCTAGTGGATTGAGAAACTTATTGGTCCGTATTGGTGCTGATGCTTCACAAATGAAGACAGAAATGAAAAAAGCTCAAAGCACATTAAGTGGATTCCAAAGTGGAATTAAAGGGATCGTAGGGAAAATAGCAGCAACATTAGCAACAATTGGAGTTGGTTCATTAATTAAGGATGCTACATCTGATGCTATGAAGTTTGAAGCTATGATGGGAACGCTTAGCGAGACACTAGGTTCAAGCATGAATGATTTTGTTAAATGGCAGGATACGGTTGGTAGATCGCTTGGATTTTCAAAATTACAAAGTGCTGAATTAGCTAACACTCTATCTTTAAACTTTAAGGCAATCGCAACAAGTCAACAAGATCTAGTTAATAAAACAACTAAGATGATGGAAACAGCTGCTGTTATTGCTAATAAACGTGGTATGGCTATGAGTGAAGTTTCTGATCGTATTCGTTCAGCAATGAACCAAGAAGCTGATGGTGCTGATGAATTAGGGGTAAACGTTCGAGCTTCTGCTATTATGCAAGGAGAAGCATATAAACAAATGGCAAATGGTACACCGTGGGCGCAACTAAGCTCTAATCAACAAAAGGCAATTCTTTACCAACATATATTAAACTCTGTAAGTCAGAATTACGGGGACACTTTACAGAATAACACTGCTATGAAAATGTCTATGTTTACTGCTGCGTTATTAGATGTTCGACTTGCGTTAGGTCAAGCGTTTCTTCCGGCTCTTAATGCAGTATTGCCTTATTTAACTGCTTTTGCTAATGCAGTTGCAAAGGCATTGGGTGTAGTTGCTGCCTTTATGCAAGCTTTATTTGGACATAAAAAGAAGGTTAAGGACGCAACAAAAACATTTGATACTCAAACAAAGACAACAAATAAGCAAACTGCTTCAGTTGGTAAATTAGGTGATCAGTTTACTAAAACTGGTAAGAAAGTTAAAAAAGCAGTTGATACGATGAAAAGTACTTTAGCTGGTTTTGATGCTTTAAATGTTCTTTCGACTGCAGTTGATAATATTCCAGATCCTTCTACAGGTGGTAGTGGCGGAACTGGTGGGTCTGGTGTTGGAGGGGTTACAGTGCCACCTATAGAAGTTCCGCCAGTTGAAATAAAAGTAGATATGAGCTCATGGAATAGTGCTAAAAAAATCGTTACAGATTTAGCAAATGATTTAAAGGCTTTTGCTAATCCAATCATTAATACTATTTTCAAGCCAGCTATTCAAGGTTTAATGGATGCGCTGAATCCGAAAACCAATCCGAATATGCAAAAATTAATCGATGATGTTGGTAAATTTAAAACTGCCTTCGAAAAGATGGGGAAAAGTATAAAGGATAACAAAACGTTACAAGGTTATGGGAAAGCAGTACATGATCTAATTTATAATATCGCTTATGCGGTTACTGATAAAATGATTAAAGGGATTGACGCGACGGTCGTTTCATTAACTAGTTTTGCGAATGTAATCGATCGTATATTGAAACAGAAAGATTATAAAGGTGTCGGGGAAGTTCTTAAAAAGGCTTTCAATGACGCTTTTACCAAACCAGCTAAAATAGATATTTCAGCTATGTTTGATTTAACTGGTTTAATAATTGATCCTAAAACGTTTTTCGAAAAATTATTAATTAAAGAATCATGGAAAAGCGCAATAGATCTAGTTAAAAAGTCGCAAGGTTACAAAGACTTTAAAAAATTATGGGACGTTGCGGATTGGGGCGTTATCGTTCCTAAGATTAAATGGTCTATTCCGAAATTACCTAAAATTAATGTTCCGTCGTTAAGTATGAAAATTTTATTTCCGTCCGCAAGTTCATTAACTAACGTTGTTACAAGTTTAGCTAAGGCAGTGAAAAAAGCATTAGATAAGTCGGGTATATTTTCTGGAATGGCAAACGCACTGTCTGCTTCTGTAAAAGGAACATTGAATAAATTTATTGATAAAATTAATGGTTTTATCAAAAAGATAAATGATTTTGGGGATAAAATCGATGCGAAGCTTCCTGGTAACCAGATAAAACATATACCTACAATACCTAAGTTAGCAAAAGGCGGTATTACTACCGGTTCAACTATTGCTAATATTGGTGAAGCTGGTCGAGAAGCAGTTTTACCATTAGAGAATAACACAGGTTGGATGAAAGACCTCGCGTCTCAGTTAGCTCATCATATGGGTGGTGGTGGAGGAGATGTAATTATTCAGATTGGTGGTAAAGAACTTGGCCGTATCGCCCTTAATCAGATAATTCAACTTCAAAGACAAACTGGGAAACCGGTATTAAAAATTTAGGAGGTCTAAATTATGGCATTCCTTGAAATTGGTGCAAGCTCAGGTTCGACTGCTGCAGTTAAAACGCCTAGTGAATTTCAAGTCACAATATTAGATTTAGATTCTGAAAAATCAACTCGAAATGCAAAAGGAGATTTAGTAAGAACTCGAATAGCAATTAAACGGAAAATATCTGTTACATTTCCAACGACTACAACCTCTGAAATGCAGTCTTTACTAACAGCAATTCATAACGGTGGAGCTACTAGCTTTTTTGTTAAGTATTTAGATCCAATGTTAGGTGTTACAACAAAAGAATTTTATGTTGGAGATCGTGTTGCACCTTTATACAATTATGCTTTAAGTAGATGGGACAAAATTTCGATGGATTTCATTGAGTTGTAAGAGAGTGATTATTTATGTATTCTAGCGCTTTATACACAACTAACATAATGAAAAAATCTAGGGTCATAGATTCATATGCAAGAATAGGGGTATTAGGTTCACAAGTAGTTTATGATTCCAGTAAGATCGTAGATTGGACTTACCATAATACAATTTCTGTTTCTGATACGCTCGAGATTGGAACAACCGTTGCAAATACTTTCGAAATAACTTTAATGAACGTTACTGGAAGTTTCGAAGGATTCGTCGTCTCTCCTATGATTGGGGTTGATACTGGCGGAGGAGTATTTGAATATAATAAATTAGGTGATTTTTACGTCGATCGGGTAGAAACTAAAAATATTAGTCCTACTCAAAAGAATATAACTTTATATTGCTATGACGCTATGATTAAGTTGGATAAACCGTTTAACTGGACTGCTGGCAATTCGGACAACTTATCCGCGATCATGAGTAAAATATACAATCAAGTCCCAGAAATAACTAATTCAGCGACTGTATATCCGACGACTGTTTTTATACCTAAATTAGTAGGTTATACTTGTCGCCAGATGTTCGGATTCGTATGTTCGATAATGGGTGGAAATGGATATGTATCAAGAGATCGTTCTCTAGAGGTAAAGAAACTATCTGATATAGGTTCAATTTCGCCAGTTCTAACGATAACAGGGGATAATTATTTTGAACTAACTAGAGGAAATGATGTTTATACAATTGGAAAAATAACGGGATATAATTCAGCTGGAAAATCATTCACTACTGGAACGGTTTCCGCGTCTACAATGGAACTTCGATTTGATAATCCTTTTCTAGATCAATCACATATCGACGCTTTAGGAACTGCTTTAATAGGGAAATCTTTTATCCCGTTTACGATGGATTGGCAAGGTCACACGGGTTTGGACGCTGGCGACGTTATAACAATAATGGAAGAAAATGTCGGTGCATTTAATACGATTGTAACGGACTTAATAACAACTTATCCGCAATTCGGACAAACTATCGAAAATGTAAACGAAGGAAAACAAACAAATTCAGCTATTGATGTTAACGATATAGACATTCAAGATTTATCGTCAGTTTCTAAAAATTTAGGAACGATAACGTCTGGAAGTTTAACTGGTGTTGATATAATCAATCCCAACTTAATTTATAATTCTCCTACATTTACTAACTTAACTTTGCAAAATGGGGCAACTGTTAATAACTCGCGAACACCAAAATTCACGAAATTAAATGGGATAGTATATCTAGAAGGCGAGATTTCAGCAGGATTAGCAAATGGTACAATCGTCGCAACATTACCTGTAGGATATAGACCGGCAGCTTATTCATTAAATATTTTAGGTGGTCACGCTTCTAGTGCTACAACTGCTAGTTGTCTATGGTCAATAAACTTAGCTGGTCAAATAACTCTTATAGTGTCTAATGGAACACATGGTGTATGTTTAAATAATATCCAATTTGTGGCTGAACAATAGGGGGCAAAAGGATGAAACAAGTCTATAAACATGATGAAAATGGAAATTACATCGAACCTGTACTAATTGGAGTAGATGAACCAATTCCATCCGATTGTACAGATGTAGAACTTCCTCAACCGAATTACAAACCTGTTTTTTTAGATGGTGTATGGGTTGAAACGATCACAGATGAAGAACTTGAGGAATTGAAAAATAAACCAGGGTCTAAATCGGAGCTTGAGACTATGAAGGAAGAAAACGCAGAATTAAAGCAGCAAATACTTCAACAAAACGAGGATATGCAAGCATTCATGGATTATATTCTAAGCACAATTGGATAATGGGAGGAAACAACATGACAGTATATTCATTTCGTATAGGACCTTATGCAAGAGACATCTATTTGTACGGTAAACAAAGTTTAGACACTATACCTGCTGAGTACTATACACCTGCTGAAAACTACGCAGCAAAAAACTTTACAAAAGATCAAATTTCTAGAGCTTTAACCAAAGGATACATTACGCAACAGCAATACGATGAGACAATAGCCTTAATAACTGAAGAAGTTGTTTTACCGATGTCTGCACCTACAAATGACTAATGTAAGGTGTATTTTTTATGCCCAGTTTCGACTGGGCTATTTTAATTGAGAGAAGGATGATCATGGGGATTGATGTTATTGTGATATTGCCAAAGTTAATTCAAACAGCTTTAATGTTTTATTTTCTTGTTAAGTTCTTAGATTTTGTAACTGGTTTATTAAAGACCTGGAAAGGTGTTTCTAAATACCAATCTAGAGTAATGCGCGATGGAATTATCAGATGGATTGGGGAATTGGTCGGAATCGTGTTTGTGTTGGCTCTCGATATTATATTGGGTCTTAACTTCTATTTAACAGGCTTTACACTTGCTTTATTTATCTATAAAGAGGGTGGAAGTATTGTTGAAAATTTAAGAGCGATTGGTGTAGTACTTCCTGCACAAGTAGAAGAAAAATTAAAATCACTTGATAAAGGAGAGATTCAAAATGACTTGGAGAAATGAGTTTATTCCAAAAAACAAATATACAAGACCTGGTACTCTTCTAAAAGATATTAAGAAGATCGTGTTACATTGGACTGCTAATTTCGGTGCACCAGCTAAGAACCATGTAAAGTATTTTGGAATTACATTACCAGCTCAAAGTAAATTATTAGAGCAACAAGGAAAGAAGTATACTTCTGCTTCTGCTCACATTTTCGGTGATCGAAACGAATCAATTTGTATCATTCCACTAAATGAAGTGGCTTACCACGCAAACGATGTTCATAAACATAATGAAGATGGTTCAGCATATCGAGGTGTTAAAGAAATTGCTCCAAACGCTAACTTATGTACATTAAGTTATGAAATGTGTGTAGAGGAAGATGGATCTATTCATACTGATACAATTAAACGTGCAGTAAGTGACATTGCAGCACTTTGTAAGACTTATAAACTTACAGAAAACGATATTGTAAGACATTATGATGTAACTTATAAAGATTGTCCTTCTCCATTTATAAAAGATCCAGTTAAATTTGAGGACTTTAAAAAACAAGTTAGTTTAATCCTTAATCCTCCAAAGCCAGAAGGTAAGCCTGTATTAAAACCAGCACCAAATCCACCTATATATCCGGGTAAGGTAATTAAAAAAGGCAATAAAAATAAAATTGTTGGTTTAATTCAGAAAGAATTAGGAATCAAAGTTGATAATGATTTTGGTCCAATTACAGAAAAAGCATTAAAAGAATTTCAAAAGAAAAATAAACTTGATGATGATGGAGAAGCAGGTCCAAAAACATGGGCTAAATTATTTAACTAAGTGGAGCTTAATTTATGGCATTTTAGTTCTGTATAAGTTGCACGAATTCAATCTCTGCAGGATCATATGTAGCTACAATAAGTTTAAATATTTGGAACAGGTAAAATCCCTGTATCCGTTTGGGTACAGGGTTATTTTTTTCTTTACCAACTAAAATTCTTAATCCCTCTAAATAAACATCAAAATATTTATCATAATTATCCTCATGTCTATTCTTTAAATCCAAAAAATAACTTCGTATTATGAATATAAGGAAGGTTCCAAATTTTTACAAAAAAAAGAAGGGGTTTTATCATTAATGTCGAAAAAAAGTATTAATCAAAATTACTATTATATATATATATAATTAATAAAGGATGAAAAAAAATGAATACTTTAACAGACATTGTCTTTCTAACAGACATAGTAAAACTCCCGAAGGAAACATTAAAGGAAATATGCACTGATTTAAATTTAGATGATTCAGGTTCTAGTTTAGAATTATCAACTAGAATTTGGGAACAGATTAGACAAGATAGGCAAAATCGAACACAATCACTTCAAAACTCTAAAGGTAAATTATTGGCTGGTCAAACATCGATCACGTGGTACCAACTCGAGGATTTGGAGAGTCTAAGAGGAATTAGAGATATAATTTCAACTAATGCTGGTTTCGATGTTTTTGAAACAGTTAATGTACCTTCTCTACATGATTTAACAACCGAACCAATCTTAATTGCTGGTGCAATGGGTGAACACGAAGGACAGTACTATCTAAGGTTTATGTATAAGAGTGGAGTTAGAAGGGAATATTATTTAACTGATGTAACTACTGCACCAAAAAGTGAAACAACAACTGTGTTTTTAGATGAAAATACTGGACTAATTGAGGTTCGTGCAGACGCTAGAAAATCGGATAAAGTAGCAAAAGCATTTGCGGGTTTAATAAATCAACAAATTACACTAGAACAAGTAATTGCACCTTTTGCTATAAATATTGAAGAAATTGCCGATAAATTAGGTGGCGATTTAATTGATGTTACCTCTAAACCAGAATTTATTTTAGAAGATTTCACTGATGAGCAAGGTAAAGCTGTTGTTGATATAATTACTGCACTTGATGAATACCTAAAAACTCAGGACTCTGAAAAATTAATTGTATCATTAAATGAAGCAAACGAAGCATTTGATGATGAACATTTAACAGTTCCATTTGCAGCATTAATTTTAAATGGAATGGAAAAAGTAGGGTTGGGTGGAGAAAGGGAACTTAGAGGATTATCATTATATGATTCCTTAAATCCTTACCTTCAACATCAAGGTGGCTTCATTAGATTCAAAGCAAGAGATAATGGTGTAGATAAACTTTATACAATAAGAATAGGTTTAACTACAAAAAGTATATATTTTACTACTTCTGCAACTGAAGAGGTTATTGACTTTGTTAGGAGAAATGTTATAATCTGATAAGTTTATATTCTTGAAGGGAGGCAAGTTATGGAACCGATTTGGAAATCAAAACGACCTGTTAATCAATATATTGAGAAATTAGCTATAAGTCCGATTAAACGTTTTTATCCAACTTCTGTAGCTAAATTTGCCAAAGTCCCTCTAGAACATGCTTTTAAATATCTCTTAGAAGCAGCTAAAACAGGTGAATTAAAAATTATTTGGGAATTACGATGTCCAAATTATGAATGTGGTAAATCTATAGACATAGATGAATCTAATTCTAGTTTGAATGAAATTACATGCCCAAAATGTGGAAATCTGATTGATGTGCAGAGTAAATATTTATTCCCTGCATTTGAATTTGATCCTGAATTTAGAAAGCAAATTAGAGATGAGTATCTTGAAAAAAAAAACAAACTAGTGACAAGTCCTATATTATTCAAAAACCTGGAGATCCAGTTAGTATAAGTAAAAATTTATTCAAACATTTAGATGAAAATGATTTTGATTTTTTAAAAAAATCAACTACATCTCAACAAATTAATTTATATTTAACACATATTGAACAAGCTGTAATTGGGGGGGATATTGAAGTGGATCAAAGAAATATTTCGGGTAGTTTTAATAACTCTACATTAAATGGAAATAACAATATACAAGCTGATAATAATACTCAAATTCAAAATGATAATTCTAAATCCTTAGAAAATGCTTTTAAGGAATTGTTCGATGAAATTAAGAAAATATCAGATGAATCAACGAGAGACCAAGCAGAATACTTTGCAAATGATTTAAAAGAAGCATATGAAACGAATAATAAAGATAAAGCTAAAAAAGTCCTTAGTTTTTTAAAAGGAACAATTGGCACTGTAGCTTCTTTAGCATCAATTGCGAGATTTTTTGGACTAGGATTTTAGCCACAAAGTAATAACTCTACTTTTTTAACAGTAATGTTTCTTTCAAAATTTTAGTTATTACATACTTTCAATAAGTAAAGACATCGCCGAGAAATACTAGGTTGATGTCTTTTTTACAGGAATAAGAAAGATATAAATATTAAATGCTAGTTTTAACTGTAGGAACACTAATAGCCGATTCCTTCACAACTCCATTTTCAATCCTCAACGCGATCGTACCTAACCATCTATCCATATTAGGCTTCATATCCATAGTGCAGCTGAAGAATCTAACGTGAACAGATTCCTTCGTATCTTTAGTAATCACGGGACACGCTAACATATTTCCAAGCTTTTTTAATGCTGCATCTCTTTTCATTCCGACTATTTCTTTCTTGATGAACGAATCGTAGTAGTTTTTTAGTGGGAACATGATTAACACCTCAAGTTGATTTTACAATAATCCCTAAAGAAATAGGGGGATTTTACTTAGTACAGTGATTTCCATTGTGTTTGTTTAGGAACCACTTTCCAACCTCTTTCAATTAAACCATTAATATATATTCCATTATATACGAATGGGAAGATTATCAATGAGATACCACCAGTAATTATTGCCAGTATTAACATTATTATTGCCCATTTAAGATCACCACGAGTTAGTGCTGGAATAAATCCAAAAAATAATGTGGTCCATGAGAATCCTTGTTTTACCTCTTTAGTTAATCCAGAAGTATGTTTAAATGTTACGATTGCCATTTGAAAGCCCCACTTTCTTCTATTTAGCTAAACTATGTATATTCTTTATAACGTACAAAATTCCTCTAAATAAAAATAACCCACCGATGTGAGTTATTTCAAGAATGCAGTTGTCTAATTAAATCATTTCCATCTATCAAGGTAATATTGGTTTTATTTGCGTATGCAAGGGCATCCTTTGTGAAGCCAGATGAAGTTATGAAGTAACCACGTTTGACACGATCAGCACTCATAGCTCCTTCTAGTTTTTGTATGGCTGGTCGGCCTACATTTCCTTTCCAGTGTTTAACTTCTACATATATCTTTTCTTTTCCATCATAAGCAATTATATCTTTACCGCCATCTTTACTTGCTTTTGTAACCTGGGTTTTAAAATCCCTTGTTATTTGTAAAAATGCAGCTACATAATATTCAAAATCTCTAGGTGTCATATTGTAGAATCTTTGTCTTTCTTTATATACTTTCAAATGATTCCATTCTAATTTTCTTTCTTTGGCTAAATACTTATTATTTATTTTAATTACGATCATTCCAAATAAAAGAAAACCAATTATTGTATATACTGCTGAAAGCTCCATAAGATCACCTCAAATGAAGTATTCCCTTATTCTTTATCGAAATACCAAATATCTTCTACTCTTAATTCCAATTTTTGAGCGATTTTCATAGCTACCTCTAATGTAGGCACACTTTTTTCATTCACGATAAAACTCAATGTACCGGGAGTTATACCGATTTCCTTTGCAAATTTACCTTTTTTAATTTTCCTTTCTGCAAGGATCATCCTTAAATTATTTTTCATATTATCACCTAAATAAATAGTTCGATAAAATTTCTTCTTGTCCTCTAACATTTATTTTTGTAGGACACGCAATATTGGGTAAATAACTACATACGATTTAACAAACGGCAAACAAAACGAATTCACTCAAGACTTCGCAAGCGTTCTTACAAAAGGAGAGGAGTGAAGGTATGAGAATGTATTACGGAGCTTTATACCAAACACCTTATTTATACAGTTCTTCAGCTTTAGAAAGGTACTTTAATCATGCAAAAGATGATGATGAAGTTAGAGCAATACAACACCATATGCAAAGACATGAGGTATATGATGATTCAAGTTATGAGGGATTTATGAAAGTAACTAGAATGATTCAGAAAGATCAGTTTGAGGAATATGAAACAGATTGGGATGAATTAGAACTAATGTTTACTCCATTTGTTTCCTGGGATGGAACAATTCGATTAAGACCAAATAAACACGCTGGAAAAAATGCCTTAATCGAAAGTGAGGAATTTTAATGAATATGGACCATTTGAAAGAAACAATGGATTACATGAAGAAAGTGAAAATGGTTTTTATGGATCACAATGAAGATTTAGGTTATTTAAGCAATGAAGAATCAGAGGATGTTTATAATTCCAGCTCATTCTATGCAGTTGAAAATTGGTTAATCAAACAAGGGTATGACATAAGTGAAATAAGAAAGTATGGTGAAGAGTTATGAAAGCTGAAACAATTCCATTTCGGGATTTTATGAACGGATCTTGGAACAAACCTAAAGTCGAAAAACTCGACATGAGATTACTTCCAGCTGCAGCACTTGTACCAAATGAGCCAAATATATTTTTGGTTACTATGGTTGGGATTGGATTAGTCATTTTAGTTGCTGAACATTATTTACAAGACACAGTTTACGCTGAAAAAATTCGCTTATTCAGATCACGATATATCAAGTATGCTTTTCCTGTTTGTGTCGTTGCTACTGGCGCTTATGTATTCGTTAAAATCGTAAATATCTTATTATGATCTATTCGTTTCTTCTAGTCATTTTAATTTTCGTCAAGCGAACATGAAAAGCGAATATCGAAATCCTTATTATATAAACGTTTATCAACTGTTTTATCTATTCGTTTACAGAGCAACTATCCTATATAGGATATTAAAGGAGGTCATTACTATTTTAATTACTACTCTACTTTCTTCTAGTGTTGTTGTTGGCGTGGGTGCTTCTGTTGGTCTTATTAAGTCTAAATCAAATGATAAGAAAACGATCAAAAGGTTATTTGAAATAGCTAGACTTTGTGTAAAAGAAAAAGAAATGATTAAATATCCAACATTTAAAAAATCTGTACCAAATGACAACCATATTTCTTATTTCTATAGATTACCTTTAGGAATACCTTCTAAATTAATTATTGATTTTCAAGAAATCTTATCAGAAGGATTAAACAAACCAGTTGTAATTGATTTTTCAAATTACCAATTAGAAGTCAAAGTATTCCATAATGAGTTAATCAAAAAGTACCAATGGAACAAAAATGTATTAAAGTCAAATTCTTATGAAGTGTTTATTGGTAAATCACTTACTGAAGATATTTATCATGATTTCGATTCAAGTCCACACATTGTTATTGGTGGCGGTACTGGATACGGAAAAACTGTTTTACTTAAATTGATCTTTACTCAATTAATTCTTCAAAATCCAGAAGATGTTGAATTCTATATTATTGATTTAAAAGAAAAGCTGGAATTTGGAAAGTATCAAAACATTAAACAGGTTAAAGATACTGCTGGCAACTATACAGAAGCATTTGTATTATTAGATGGGATTGTAAGTGATATGTTTGAATCCATTGAGGAACTAAAAAGAAATGCATATGTAACGAATGTGAAGAATTTAAACCGAAAAAGAAGATTTATCTTAGTGGATGAAGCAGCAGAATTAGCACCAAAAGGAGATAAGAAAACAAAAGCAATTTTACAAGCTTGCCAAGATTATTTAAGTTCTATCGCTAGGTTAGGTCGTGCGGTTGGCTATTATCTGATTTTCGGGACTCAATATCCAACTGGAGATACGCTTCCAAGACAAATAAAACAAAATGCTGATTGTAGGATTGGTCTACGTTTACCAACTGCAACTGCAAGTGATGTTGTAATTGATGAAAAAGGATTAGAAGCTTTACCTTATAAATTACCAGGTAGAGCGATCATGAAAACCGACAATAAAACGGAGCTACAAATACCATACATTTCAGATAGTACAGTATGGGAGGTCTTAAAGGAATATGAAGAGAAAAAACGAAAATCGAATAGAGGAAATACTCCAAAGCATGAAAACACTGAAATTTGCAACAAGAAGACAACTGCAAGGGGTTCACAGCCTACAGGGGATAAGAAACGCACAAAGGATACTAAAGACGATGACAGAGGAAGAATTATTATTGGTGACGAAGTTCTCAAATGAAAATATATACTACTTATCAAAAAACGGTGCAGATCGAATAGGTGCAAAACCAATTAAGAAAAGTATGCAAATTGACCATCATTTATTAAGGAATGAAGTTTGGTTAATGTTAGGTATGCCAAATTGGAGAATAGAAAAACCTATTAAGTTTGAAATAGATGGCAATGAACGACAGATTACACCAGATGCCTTTTTAATTACTGATACCTTATATTGTATTGAAATAGATAGAAAACAATCTATGGTTAAAAATAGAAAGAAATTTGAAGCATATGGAATCTTGAGTTATTTGTATCAAGCTCAAAAAGGGAAGAAGATTATTGTTAAATTTTTTACTACTTTAAAATCCAGAAAAGGACTAATTGAAAAGTTAGCTGGAGATTATCATGTTGTTTGTGAAGTTTATGTAATTGAAGATATTTAGGAGGTATGTTATGCAATCTGAAATCATAAAGAAAAAATTCACCTATCGAAGAAATCCTAAACACCCTATATTTATCACTGGCACATATGGGTATTACACTTACAAAGCTAAAGTGTTAAATGATCCAATAACAGAAGGAATTGCAAACGGACGTGTGATTCAATTAAAAGTTTTGAGTAATGGTTTAGAACTAGTTTTCTATGATGAAGGTTGGTACTATGGCAAAGATTATTTAAGTATCTATGTACCGATTGTGAAGAAGTTAGAACGGATTAAACGTAAAGAAGGTGTAAAAAATGAAGTTGGAATTACGAGGTTAGATGAGCCTATATTATATAGAAGAAACTCGACAAAACATGACCACTTATGACCACACTTTGACCACACATTTAAATAAAATATATTAAAAACCATGAAATACTATAAAGAAAAAACCCGTATTCACCGCATTTATTTCAATACTGTAAAGTTAAAAACATACAAAAATGAATGGGCGGCATGATGTAATAAAGAAAAAACCCTTGAGCAATCAAGGGTTTTTTTTTGCATATAATTCCGAGAGCTTAAAATAGTGGTGTTCTTTTTCATCAAAGTAATTAACGCCGTTTTGACATTAAAAATTATTATTAATTTCATAGTATTTTCCATTAACAAATTTAATAATTTCAGAATATATTAAGAGAAGGACAAGCTATCAAGAAATGAGGGGATATGGATAGACGAAATAAAAGAATTACAGGAAAAAATAGCAGAAATTAAAGAACGTTTGGCAGTAGCAGAGAGTACTATTGTAAAGGTTGAACAAAAAATTGAGAGAATTGATAGTAATACAAGTTGGACTGTACGTTTAATCATTGGTGCAATTATTATGGCAGTTATAAGAATTATCCTAAAAGGTGGCATTTAAGAGCTTTATTATAAAAGACCGTACTTATATTAGACTTCATTTCACAGTAATATTGCTAGCAAATAAAGTGAAATAAAGTAAAAAACCTTGGACTTTTATAGGTTTTTTATTTTATGTTTCGATCATTTACTATTGGAGTCGGAGATAATGAGAATAACTTACTGGTATTAGATTGGAGAAATTGAATTAAATAAGACTTAGGCTTTATTGACTATTTATAGTTTAAATATGTATAGTAAATTTGATAAAAGCAGAAAACCTATGATGCGATTTACGATTATATCAAATAACTTTTTAAGGATGATTTAGATGAATTTTGGTTTATATAGAGGATGCCTATTTGGTCTTTTATTTTCTATACCATTTTGGTTGATCATATTATGGCTTATATTTAGATAGAAAATAAAAAACCCCTTCATGTAAGTACTTTCTACATTAAAGGGGGGAGATCATTACTAAAAAGTTATTTTTAAACGATAAAGTCATGGAATATTGGTTCAATTAATTCTCCACTATTTAATTGACCTCTACTTTTTATCACACATCGAACTAATGGTTCTACATAAATATAATTTTTGTCTTCTCCAGTTTTTATGTGCTTGGTTAGACTAAAGAAAGCTGTTTTCTGGCCAGTATTCATCCCAAACTCCACTATTCCTACATTTACATACTCACCATTTTTTAATTCCGAGATTAATAATCCCATTCCTTGTTTTTTATAGCCTGTTATATAGTAATTACTAAATCTCCAGTTAATAATCTTTAACCAATTAAGTGATCGATGTGCAGGTATATAAGTGGAATCTTTTGATTTAGCTACGATCCCTTCAAGTCCAAGAGTTTTAATTTGCTCAAAAAACATCTCACCTTCCGACTCGATATAAAAACTTTTTTTAATTGATTCTTGATCTACTAGAGCTTCTGAAAGGATTTTTTTTCGATAAGATAAAGGTTCTTTCATTAAGTTTTTATTTTTAAAACGTAAAATATCAAAAACGATATATGTTAATGGAAATTGTTTGCTTCCTTGTATTATTTTATATTCTTGAATAAAACTGACTCGATTGGTTACCGCTTCAAAATCCTCTCTGCCGTTATGATAACAAACGAGAACACCGTCTAAGTAACAATCATCTAAGTCGATATTTTCGAGTTCAGGAATTCTCTCCGTAATCTCGGTACCAGTTCGATTAAAAAGTTTATTTTTTCCATTTTGCCTTTCAAGCATCATTCGAACACCATTTGATTTTAATTCAAAATAATGTTGATCAGAGATAAATGGTTTATCTGCATTTTGTAATAGCATTGGCTCAATAAACATTTTTCATTTCGCTATCATGATTGTTGCTTTTCAACATAATCAAGATTCCTTTCTTTTCTTATTTGATATATATAAATAACATAAATTTGTTTTCTTATATAGCAATAATTCACACTATTTTTTAACTTCCACTAGTTAATGTACTTTTATTTCAAATGTATTTCAAGTCATAACTCGTCTAATATCACAATAAGATTAATTATCTTCTTATGAAAAGTGGTGTTATGAAATGGGGAGGAAAAATAATTTCAAAATTACGGAACCGATGTTGAATGAGTACTATGATTTGAGTCAAAAAAAGAAAGAGATTGAAAATCAGTTAGAAGAATTACAAAAGATTTTTCATGGATACTTTGATCATCAAGTTGGAATGAATGAAAAAGGTGAACTAATTATTAATAATTTAAAACTTGAACGAATCATAAGAAAAAAAGAAAAGTTTAATGAGGAGGAGACAATTAATAAATTAGAAGAACTAAACTTGACTGATTTAATTCAAATTGTAAAAAAACCAGATGGAGATAAAATCAAGTCTGCTATTAATTTGGGATTGTTAAAAGAGAAGGATTTAGATGGATGTATATCTGTTAATTCTTCACAAGCAATTTATGTTAAACCACTAAAAAATAAGTAGTTTAGTTAAACATTCTGGAGAGTATCTAATACTCTCTTTTTTATATGTAACGAATTTCATCTTTTAGAATACTGTATTAATATACATGTCCAAGTATTCGAAAGATGGTTTTTTGGACATGCCAATATTGAAAAGGAGTGCTAATTTTGTCAACTTGGAGAAATGATTTTATTTCGATGAACAAGTATACGAGGCCGTCAATAAAATTGAAAGAAGTTAGAAAAATTGTGCTTCATTGGACAGCCAATCCGGGGGCAAGTGCACAAAGTCACCATAGGTATTTTAACGGTATAGCGATAAAAAATAAAACATATGCATCTGCTCATATTTTTGTTGATTCGAAAGAGGCAATTTGTATTATTCCACTTGATGAAGTAGCTTATCATGCAAATGATCATTATGAAAGAAATAGTAATGGTGGGGTATATAGAGGGGTGGATGAACTCGCTCCGAACGCAAATAAGCTTTCAATTGGTGTTGAAATGTGTGTTGAAAAGGATGGTACGATTTCACAATATACATTAACACGTACTATTAGAGTAATTGCTGAATTGTGTAAGATGTTTAAATTAAATGCAAATGACATTGTAAGACATTATGACATAACACATAAGCCATGTCCAAAAACCTTCATAGACAACCCCGAACGATTTAACGAGTTTAAAGCACAAGTGAATGCGATCTTAAATCCCCCGAAAACCCAAACAGATTCAGTTCCATATCCAGGTACTATTTTAAAAGAAGGATCAAGAGGGGAATCTGTAAAAAAGGTTCAACAAAAACTTAAAATAACGGCAGATGGAATTTTTGGACCAGTTACCGAAAATGCAGTTAAAAAATTTCAAGCTAGTAATGGACTAGTTGTCGATGGAATTGTTGGAAAAAACACTTGGGGCAAGCTGTTTTAAAAGAAAAGATCTCATAATTCCTAAAGAAAAATCCCTTATTCTTTTCGAATAGGGATTTTTTTAATGGGGTGATATGATTTTTAAACCAATAACAGATCCAATTACTAAGGTGATAAATAATAGTCTCTTCCATTCGCGTGATTCATTAAAGAACAACATGCCAATTAAAACAGAACCAGCGGCACCTATACCAGTCCAGATTGTATAGCCTGTTCCGACGGGTATAACCTTTAAGGCTTTTGATAATAAGTAAAAACTAGTCCATCCAGATAGAATACACAAAATGGAGTAGTTAAGTTTTTTAAAATTATTAGATAGCTTCATAAAAATGACAAAGCCAACTTCACCCAAACCTGCAGTAAATAAAAATAACCAAGCCATTTTATGCTGCATCTCCTTTCTCCGCTTTTTTATCACCTGAAGTTAATTTTAAGCCAATAATTCCAGATAATAATGTAATTACTAGAATAACTTTTAAGATAGAAGCTGATTCATTTAAAAATAACATTCCTATAATAACTGTCCCAGCAGCGCCGATTCCTGTAAAAACTGCGTATGCAGTACCTATTGGAATATCTCTTATTGCTTTTGAAAATAAATAAAAGCTGAACAAGATCCCAGCTATTGTTAAAATTGTTGGCAACAAATTTGTAAATCCTTCTGAGTATTTTAGTCCAAATGCCCAAGCAATTTCGGAAACTCCCGCTATAACTAAGTAAATCCAACTCAAAAAAAACTCCCCCTTATAGCAGACTAAATTAATGATTTTGTCTTGATAAACTACCTACCGTTCGTTAGTTAAAAGATACACTATAATTTTATTCATGACAAGTTGTAACGTTTACACAAAAATTTATTTTTTTTATGTAATGAAATACCTTGACCGAAAAATTATACATTGTTAGAATGAGACAATAATACAATATTCGTCATTATTCTTCATATATCCTCGACAATATGGGTCGAGAGTCTCTACCGGGGTGCCGTAACATGCCCTGACTATGAAGGCAGCCTGACTTTGTTTAACTTAAGTCTGATTTTCTGCCTTCTTATACGTATTTTTCGTATGTAAATAGAGGAGAAAGTCGGCTTTTTTTATTTTTTTTGGGAAAAATAGTATCAGTTTAACTGATACGTTAATTCAATATATATAGATGGGGTGACCGTTTTGCAACAACATGACACAATTGTAGTACTAGATTTTGGAAGTCAATATAACCAACTTATAGCGCGACGTATCCGTGAGTTTGGCGTTTATAGTGAATTACGTCCTCATACAATAACTGCAGAGGAAATTAAGCAAATGGGAGCTAAAGGGATCGTTTTCTCTGGCGGACCAAATAGCGTATATGGTGAAAATGCTTTTTTCTGTGATGAAGCAATTTTTGATTTAGAAATTCCAATCTTAGGTATTTGTTACGGAATGCAGTTAATGACGCAACATTTTGGTGGAACGGTAGCTAGAGCAGACCAACGTGAATACGGTAAAGCTGAATTAAATATTCAAAATCCGTCTGCTTTATTAAAAGACCTACCTTCAGACCACGTAGTTTGGATGAGCCATGGTGATAAAGTAATGCAACAACCAGAAGGATTCGTTGTAGATGCAACTAGTGCTTCTTGTCCAATCGCTGCAATGAGTAACGAAGCTAAAAAAATGTATGGTGTACAATTCCACCCAGAAGTTCGTCACTCTGAATATGGAAATGATCTATTAAAGAATTTCGTATTCAATATTTGCGAATGTGAAGCAAACTGGTCAATGAAAAACTACATTGAAGTTGAACTTGAAAATATTCGTAATACTGTTGGCGACAAAAAAGTACTTTGCGCACTTAGTGGTGGTGTTGATTCTTCAGTAGTTGCAGTATTAATTCATAAAGCAATTGGTGATCAATTAACATGTATCTTCGTTGACCATGGTTTATTACGTAAAGATGAAGCTGAAGGGGTTATGAAGACTTTTAGCGAAGGCTTCAACATGAACGTAATTAAAGTAGATGCTAGAGAGCGCTTCTTAAGCAAACTTGCTGGCGTTTCTGATCCAGAACAAAAACGTAAAATTATCGGTAATGAATTCATCTATGTATTTGATGATGAGGCAGCTAAATTAGAAGGTATGGATTTCTTAGCTCAAGGAACTCTTTATACAGATATTATCGAGAGCGGTACGGCTACAGCTCAAACAATCAAATCACATCACAATGTAGGTGGATTACCTGAAGACATGCAATTCACGTTAATCGAGCCTTTAAGCACATTATTTAAAGACGAAGTACGTGCAGTTGGAACTGAACTAGGAATTCCAGATGCAATCGTTTGGAGACAACCATTCCCAGGACCAGGTCTAGGAATTCGTGTATTAGGTGAAATTACTGATCAAAAACTTGAAATCGTTCGTGAATCAGATGCAATTTTACGTGAAGAAATTGCTTTAGCTGGTTTAGATAAAGAAATTTGGCAATATTTCACAGTATTACCTGATATCCGTAGTGTTGGTGTAATGGGTGACGAACGTACGTATGATTACACTGTAGGTATTCGTGCAGTTACGTCTATCGATGGAATGACTGCTGACTGGGCACGTATCGATTGGGATGTGCTACAAAAAATCTCAACTCGTATTGTAAATGAAGTTAAACACGTAAACCGTATAGTTTATGATGTAACTAGTAAGCCACCTGCAACAATTGAGTGGGAATAATAAGAAAAAGCCATAAACCCTTATTTTAAAGGGGTTATGGCTTTTTCTATTTTTAGTGGACACCACTTTGTAACTAATAGATGGAACTTATTATCGTATTCTGTGATAATTTTAAAATGTAAAAATATTCCACAGTGCAAGATGGCAGAAAGTATAAAATCTAAACAGAGGATACTTATTGTTTTATCCTAAACAATTATTATTACAAGTAAATTACCATCATTCGTTCAAGCAGAAGAAATAATAAACCAATCACAAACTGTTAAAAAGTATGATGAAGTCGTTTTAACTCAAGAAGAAATAGAAATGATTATGAATAATGTTCCAACGACTACAACTGAACCGCAACAACGGAATATAATTACCTCAATAGTAAAGAAAGTTGCGGTAAATGCATTGAGATATTCAGGTACTTGGTTTGAAAGTAAACTTGCATTTAAGATTGGTGAAACACAAGCTAAAAAAGTATCTAAAAGTTATTATAAACTTGCAAGCTATATTGAAAAAGTACAAAAAATTCAAGATTCGGGAATTGCAAGTAGATTAATTAATGGTGGCGTACCAACTGATGTAGCTATCGAAGCTGCTAAATATATCGTTATACTATTTGGTTTATAATCGTTATTTTTACTTGGGAGGTCTGAAGTTGCATAAACTTTTTGAAATGTGGATTCGTATCCCCAGGTCAATAAAACAAATATTTTTATCAAGTATTATACTTATATTTGTAGTGTATTGGGGATTATTAGGAAGTAGGACAGTAATCCAATTAGTTTATAATATAAATTTACAAAAAATAATCGTAATAATTATTAGTTTTGTAGTTGCATCTATATTATATGTGTTATTAAAAGAAGAAAAGAAAGCAAAATAAGTATTAAAAATAGTAAATATAAGCTAAATCTCTTATTTAGTAAGTGATTGTAGCTTTTTTTTTGTTGAAATTTGTCATTTATTGATTAGTTTATAGTACAATAGTTATTAGAATTAACTGTTAATTGAACGTTTTATTTAACTAAAATGTGTTTTTCCAAATGATCAAGTCTAAAAGAACAACTAAAATATGGTAAAAACGAACGAAAACGAATGTTTTAGAAAAAACGTTCGTTTTTTTGTTGACACTAATTAAAACTGATTGTAATATAAAGAGGTAAATTAAATAAATTATTTGTCATAACTTGTCGTATAGGCTAGTAAATATGGACTAGCGTCTCTACCCGCCACCGTAAAATGGCGGACTACGAAGTAATGATTTCTGAAAGTTATTAACCTACTATTTTGCTATTATTCTACTATTCTTTGGTTAATAAGTTCAGAATGAAACTGCTCGTGATAGGCGCTTTTACCTTTGTGTAAAAGTGCCTTTTCTATTTTAACAATAGAGGCCGACTTTTAAGACTAAAACATAGGAGGATCACATGAAAGAACGTATCAGTAATTATTTTGAGTTCAACAAGTTAGGCACATCATATCGTCAAGAAACTATTGCTGGTTTAACTACATTCTTAGCAATGGCTTATATTTTGTTTGTAAATCCATCGATTTTATCATTATCAGATATAAAAGATTTCCCAGAAGCTTTAAGAATGAATAAAGAGGCAATCTTTGTAGCTACTTCTTTAGCTGCAGCATATGGATCGATTTTAATGGGTATTTATGCGAAATATCCAATAGCTCTAGCACCAGGTATGGGATTAAATGCATTCTTTGCTTTTAACGTAGTTCTTGGAATGGGTATTCCATGGCAAACCGCATTAGCTGGCGTATTCGTATCAGGTATCATTTTTATCATTCTTTCATTAACGGGTCTTCGTGAACAAATTATAAATGCAATTCCGATTGAATTAAAATTAGCAATTGGTAGTGGTATTGGATTCTTTGTTACATTTGTTGGTTTAAAAAACTCAGGTATTATCGTAAGTAACCCTGCGACATTCGTATCACTTGGTAAATTAAATGAACCTGCTGTTTTATTAACAATTTTCGGTTTAGTGATTACTGTAGTTTTAATGGCTAGAAAAATAAAAGCTGGTGTATTTTTAGGTATGATCATTACTGCAATCGCAGGTATGATTTTTGGAATTATCGACTTACCATCTTCAGTTGTTGGTCCAGTACCAAGTATTGCTCCAACATTCGGTCAAGCAATTAAACATATTCCAGATGTTTTCTCTTCAGGTAAAATGTTTGCTGTAGTATTAACTTTCTTTATTGTTGATTTCTTTGATGCAACTGGAACATTAGTAGCTGTAGCTAACCAAGCTGGATTATTAAAAGAAAACAAACTTGAAAGAGCTGGTAAAGCATTAATGGTTGATGCAACTGCTGTAATAGTTGGTTCAACTTTAGGTACAAGTACTACTACTTCTTATATTGAGTCAACTGCTGGTGTAGCTGCTGGTGGACGTACTGGATTCTCAGCGGTAGTAACAGGTATTCTATTCTTATTAGCATTATTCTTCGCACCACTTTTAGGAGTAGTAACTGCAGCGGTAACATCACCTGCTTTAATCGTAGTCGGAGTATTAATGGTTTCATCAATTGGTCAAATTGATTGGAAAAAGTTCGAAATTGCAGTTCCAGCATTCTTTACAATTATTGCAATGCCACTAACATATAGTATTGCAACTGGTATTGCGGTTGGTTTCATTTTCTACCCGATATCAATGATTGCAGCTGGAAAAACGAAAAAAGTTCATCCTGTAATGTATGTGTTGTTTGTAGTATTCCTATTATTCCTAGCATTTTTTAGAGAATAGGTAGATAAATAGAACGGTAAAAACCAGCCTCCAAATTAGGAGGCTGGTTTTATTTTTATCTTCTTATATAGAAGTAATATAGATATAGACCATTGCATCTTAATAATTCTGAATAGTAGTATTTTTATTTTAGTATTGTAATTAACTTAAATAGCTGATATATTATTCTATGTTGTCCCAAACGAGGGAAAACAAACGAAATAAAAATCAAAAAAACATTTAAAAAGTTGTTGACTAAAACAAGCTTTAAATGATATGATTTAAAAGTCGCTTCTAAAGCGGCGAAAGTGAACTTTGAAAACTAAACAAAACATGAAGTAAACGTCAATTATTAGTTTTTTGAGCAATACAAGATTTAAACTTAACTTTTATGGAGAGTTTGATCCTGGCTCAGGACGAACGCTGGCGGCGT